>WNFU01001601.1_pt1 | contig 31830 bp, 32 predicted proteins | sample 5400121 | NCBI WGS metagenome assembly WNFU01 (sample SAMN13153360, study PRJNA577476) | soil metagenome | isolation source: 100 cm soil or saprolite under grassland replicate 1 | place: USA:California | collected 2016-06-15
TACCTGTACCGGCTGGTCCACCGATGGACCCGGTACGTCCAATGGGCATCGATCCCCCTCGCCGTGTACGGACTTCGGGAGACGCGCGGCTTCCTCCGGCGCTTCCTGATCGCCTGGGGAGTGGTGAGCCTCGGCGGCATCGTCATCGGACTGGCCACCGGGCTGTTTCCCGCCGACCGGTTCATCACCTTCGGCTTCGTCGTTCCAATCCTTGCGGCATACGGCGTTGTCCGGCTGTGGCGTGCCCTGGCCACCAGGCGAGTCCTCGCCATGGCCGCGGCGGGAGGACTGGTCATCGCCATGACGGCTGGGACGTTCATCGCCTGGGCTCGCCAGGAGCCCTTCCTTTCGACCGCAGAGGTCCGGGCGGTGACGGCGGCCGGCCGGTTCGCGTCGGCGGCTCCACCGGGGACCCCATTGCTCTTCGTCGTGAACGACCGTAACGCCACCGCCTCGTTCCTGGCCACGCAGGCAGCGAACGTCATCCGGGCTGCGCTTCCTCCCGATCACATCCGTGAAGCATCCGTTGTCGTCCCGTACCCAAGGACCGGCCGGCCGGCCACAATGGAGCGGATCGCCCTGGCCCGCATCACGAGGAGGGACGCCGAGGAGGCCACCCGCGCGGCAGGTGTGCCCGCTCTCTCGTTCCTGCTCACCCCCTTCGACCGCGTGGACCGCCCACCACCCTCCATGACCCGGGTGGCCGACGGCGTGTTCATCGAGACGGCTACGACCGGGACCGGGATCCCGCGCGCGATGTCTCGTCCCGTCGATCCCCTGGAACCGGCCTCGCCCGGGAAGATCCTGCTCGCCGGGTTCGCCGTGCTCTCCCTCCTGATCGTGGCCGGCTTGGGATGGGCAGGGGCGTTCGCCAGAGACGCAGTGGCTCGCCTGGCACTCACGCCGCTGTGCGGGGTGACCGCATTGGTCCTCGCCGGCATCGCGCTGGAGCGCATCGGGATGCCGCTCACGGGGTCGGTCGGCCCGACCGTGGTCTCAGCGTTGGGGGGCGGGGGCGGGTACCTCGTCCGATTCCTCCTCGAGCGACGTGCCGGCCCGAAGCCGTCGAACGAGGTCCAGGACGAGCCACGCTAGGAGCGCCACAACAACGGGCGTGAGGACGTAGTGCCCAAAGAGCATGTTCGCGTCGTAGGCCCTTGGGTAACGAGTCGGTTCGCTTGCCCATTGGGACACGTTGAGGATCGTTCCCATCCACACGACGGTCAGGCGCGGCACTTTCGGAAGGAGCCACGCGAGCGGCAGCGTCCAGGCCAGGTACCAGGGCAGCAGCACCGGTCCAAGCAGCACCAGGAACAGGAGGCTCCAGCCCCACGCGGCGCCCTGCGCCTCCGCCGGGATGGAGGGAGCCCGCCGGACGAGAGCCCGTCCGATCAGGAGAAGCGCCAGGACGAACGCCAAGGCGAAGGCCACCCTGGCCACGATGCCCAGCGCGTCACCGGACATCGCGTCCAGCACGCGGCGGAAGAATCGTGACGGGGCGAGCCAGCCCTGATGTCCGGCCAGCTCCACCATCCCCAACGTGGGGTCGCTCGTCTGGAGGAACGGGATGGCGAACAGGAGCGCGATCGCCCCCGCCACCCCCAGGTGGGCGGCCAGCGCCCGGGCCCGCCTGGCGGGTTCGGCCCGGGCCACGACGGCCACCACGAGCAGCAGGAGCGGCACCGCCGCCGTCGCCTTCACCATCGCCCCCACGGAAAGGACCGCGGTGGCCGGGAGCTCCTTCCCCGCGAATACCAGGGCCAGGGCCCCGGCGATCGAAAGGGCGACGAGCAGGTCGTTGTGACCGCTCGCCACTGACTGGAACAGCACCACCGGGTTCAGTCCGATCATGGCCACGGCGAAGGCTTCCCGGTCGGGCCGAACCCTGCGAACGAGCGGAGCGAGGACTGCGATCGTCGCCAGGCTGGCGGCGATCGCGATGAACCGAAACGCCACGATCGACGCCGTAACGCCTCCGAACATCCGCGCCACCCCCGACGACAACAACGTGAACAGGGGGCCGTACACAGCCGGCGTGCCGACCCACCGGGGCCCCACGTACTGCGCGAGCGGGTCGGACGGGAAGTCCGACGGCGTGGCGACGTACGGGTTCGCGTTGTGGACGGCGGCGATCCTGCCGTAATACGCGTACGAGTACACGTCGCGGGAGAACAGCAGCGGCAAGAAGAGTACGACGACGTGGTATGCCACCGCGAGCCCGATCACGGTGCGCGGCGAGATCGTGCCCCGCCAGGCTTCGCGGAGGACTGCGAGGAACGCCCCAGCGGCCAGGGCCACAGTGAGCACGGACACCGCTACCAGGGCACTCCCGTGAACCGCGTCGAGGGCCGTCAGCCCGGCCAGCCATCGGAACGGGCCCGAGGGCCCGGCCGAGCCGGGCAAGACCGGCTGAAAGGGAGAGCCGGGGACCGATGCGACGATCGCAACCAGCACGACGGACGCGATCGAGCCGGCGATGGCGGCTTTGCGGGTCGTGGATGCCTGCACGGCGACCGACTGTAACAAGCCCCGCAGGTACAGTCGGACGCAGGCATCGCCGATGCCCCCCAGGATGCGACCGATCCGAAGGCTGCGACGGATCCTCCAGTCGGAGCGCGCCGCCGATGTTCGGCGGCGCCTCCGACCTGCCGTCCCCCTGGTGGTGGGGTTGGCAGGCGCATGGCTCGGCATGGCGCTATGGGGTGCCTCGAAGGCCGACATGGGCCCTTTCGTAGTCAGGCTGGACACGCAGTTCGGGAGGGGCGTCACGGACATCGTGCTTCCCCCGCTCGGCCACCTGACCGCCAACACCCACTCGGCTCCGCTTCGGCTGAGCGCGACGCTGCTCGACGTGCGGATCAGCGAGCTCACGCGGGACCTGTCGGCCGGCGGGATCGACGGTCTCGTCGCCCGCGTGCAGGCCGACTCCGTGCACGCACTCCCGATGCACGCCGTCCGGACCATCGCCGTGGCTGGGCTGGCAGCCCTGATCCTCGGCGCGCTGGCCTTTCGCACGCGGTGGGTCCCGCTCGTCTCCTCCATCTTGGTCGCCATGATCCTCGTGGGTGGGTCGGAGATCCTTGCGCTGGCCACGTTTCGAAGCGCCGCATTCGCCACGCCCACGTTCTCCGGCTCGCTCGCGCTCGCGGCCGACATCATCCCGCCGGTCCGCTCGGCGGCGACGAAGTTCGACGAGTTCCGGGCCCAGCTCGAGCGAGTCGTCGACGGCGCGATCAAGGTCTACACCTCCATCCAGACGAGCCCGGTGGGCGAGGCCGGAGAGATCCGGGTGCTCCACATCTCGGACATCCATCTGTCCCCCCTCGGCCTGGAGTTCACTAAGCAGATCGCCGACGGGTTCGAGGTGGACTTCATCGTCGATACCGGCGACACCACGTCGTTCGGCACGCCGCCCGAGAACGTGGTCCTGAACGAGATCGCCTCGATGGGCAGGCCGTACGTCTGGGTCCGCGGCAACCACGACAGCCGAACGTTCCAGCAGGCCTTGACGAAGCTCCCGAACGCGATCGTGCTGGACGGGACCACCACCGAGCTCGACGGCCTTCGTCTCTACGGCATGGGCGACCCGATCAAACCCCCGACGATCGAGCGCCTATCCGACAGCGTGTTCGAGACGCGCGTCCTCGCCGTCGACCCACTCGTGCAGTCGGACGTCGAGCGCTCGCCCCAGCCCATCGACATCGTGGCGGTCCACGACGACCGCATGGCGCAGAGCGTGGCTGGACACGTGCCGCTCGTGATCTCGGGCCATTTCCATGTGAATGGCTCCCGGGCCCAGGACGGCACGCTCTACCTCCGGGTGGGCACGACCGGCGGCTCGAACTTCGGCACGTTCCTTCCCGACGAGGGTATCCCGCTCTCCGCCGAAGTCCTGTACTTCGAGCCGGGCACGCCGCCACATCTGGTGGCCTATGACCTCATCGAGCAGTCGCCGAAGACCGGAGCCCTCACCGTCACCCGCCACCTGGTGGAGCAGGAGTTCGGGATCCTCACCCCGAGCCCCTCCCCCAGCCCTTCGCCCATCCTCACGCCGAGCCCATCGTCGACCGAGACCGCTGGCCTCGCGGGCGCAGCTACCAGGACCCCCTGACCCTCCCAATCTCGAGCACGAGTGGCCCAGCCCGAACGCCATACGGCGTCCCCCAGCCCCGGTGAACCTCGACGTGAGCCAGACGTATGCTCCTGGTGGAACGAGGCCCGATCGCCGAGGAAACGAGCGACCCATGTCAAAGACCGACGATGCCAGGCAGGCGCTGACCGGAGACCTCGCCGCGATCGTCGAATCGTCGCAGGACGCGATCTTCCGAAAGACCCTGGATGGCGTGATCGAGTCCTGGAACGCAGGCGCGGAGAGCATGTACGGATACCGACCCGACGAGATCATCGGTCATCCCGTCTCGACGCTGGCGCCACCGGAGCGCAGGAACGAGATCACATACATCCTGGAACGGATCGCCCGCGGGGAACGCGTCGAGCACTTCACCACGAAGCGCGTGACCAAGGACGGGAGGACGATCGACGTCTCGTTGTCGATCTCCCCCGTCCGTGATGACAGCGGCCATGTCGTGGGCGCCGCCACGATCGCTCGCGACATCACGCAACAGCGACTGGCCGAGCGGGAGCTGCGCATCGCCCGTCAGCAGCTTGCCATCATCACCCGGGCCGGGGCCGACGGCATCACGATCCAGGACGCGTCAGGCCGGATCGTCTACGCGAACGACTCCGCCGCGCGGATGTCGGGGTACCCGGACGCGAGATCCTTCATGGCCGCCCCCGGCGAGGAGGTCCTCGGCCGGTTCGACCTCCTTCACGAGGACGGCCGGCCCTTCTTGCCGGACGAGCTCCCGGGTCGCCGGATCCTCCGGGGAGAGGGACACGCTGAGGCCCTGATCCACGTAGTGGTACGGGAAACCGGAGAGGAACGCTGGACCCTGGTGCGTTCGGCTCCCATGCACGATGACCATGGCATCATCGACTACGTGGTGAACGTGTTTCACCACATCACGGAGCAGAAACGCGCCGAGCAACAGCTCAAGTTCCAGAACGCCCTGCTCGAGGCCCAATCGGAGGCCTCGGAGGTCGGGATCGTGGTGACCTCACCCGAGGGAGAGATCGTCTCGGCGAACCGCCGGTTCGGAGAGCTCTGGCAGATCCCGCATGAGGTCCTGAACACCAGGTCGAACGAAGCGGTCATGGAGGTCGTGACGGCACAGCTGGCAGACCCCGACGCCTTCGTCGAACGGTCACGGTACCTCTGGGACCACATGGACCAGGAGGCGCGGGACGAGATCGCCTTGAAGGGCGGACGCGTCATCGAACGGTACACCAGGACGCTCGCGGACGAGACCGGCGCGATCTACGGAAGGATCGAGTACTTCCGCGACGTGACCGAGGATCGCAAGCGCGAGGAAGGGCACCGCTTCCTGGCGCAGGCAACGAAAGAGCTCGTCTCGTCGCTCGATTACCAGGCCACCTTGTCACGCATCGCCCGGATGGCCGTGCCGGAGCTGGCCGATTGGTGTGCAGTGGACATCCTCGAGCGCGACGGGTCACTGAAACTGCTGGCGATCGCCCACACTGATCCCTCGAAGGTGGTATGGGCCAGGGAGTTTCGCCGCGCATTCCCCATCGACATGTCGGCGCCCACCGGCCTCCCCCGCGTGATCCGGACCGGGAAGTCGGAGCTGTATCCGTCGATCGACTCGGCACTCCTGGAGGGGAGCCTGGACGAGGAGCCGCTCGAGGTCATCCGAGAGCTTCAGCTGAGCTCGGTCATGCTCCTGCCTCTTCGGGCACGCGGGCGCACGCTGGGCGCGATCTCCTTCGTCTTCGCCGAATCCGGGAGGTCCTACGGCGAGGGCGACCTGCTGCTGGCTGAGGATCTCGCCTCCCGAGCCGCCCTGGCCCTCGACAATGCGAGGCTCTATCGGGAACGCGATGACATCGCGAGGACGCTCCAGGAAGGCCTGCTTCCCGGCCCGTTCCCCGAGGTCCCGGGGGTCGAGCTCGCGGCCAGGTATCAGGCGGCCGGCGAGGGGATCGACGTGGGCGGTGACTTCTACGACGCCTTCGACACCGAGGACGGCGCTTGGGCGTTGGTGGTAGGGGACGTGTGCGGCAAGGGACCCAAGGCGGCGGCGCTGATGGGCACGGCCCGCCACACGATCCGTGCGGCTGCGCTTCGCGAACACACGCCCAGCGCGGTGCTCACGCTGTTGAACGCGGCGCTCCAGCAACAGTCTCGGGAGCAGTGGTTCTGCACGGTGTGCTATGTCCGTCTCCGGCCACATCCCGGCGGCGCCCGTCTCACCCTGTGCGCGGGCGGCCACCCGCTTCCCGCCATCCTCCGCGCCAGCGGTGCCGTCGAGTTCGCAGGAACGCCCGGAACGCTCCTCGGAGTGTTCACGGACATCGAGCTGACGGATACCTCGGTGGATCTGCGGCCCGGCGACACGCTCGTCCTGTTCACCGACGGTCTTACCGACGCCGAGCGGGCGGGCGGGGAATCCGGACAGGAATGGCTGGCCGACGTGTTGGCCAGGAACGTGGGGCGATCCGTCGAGGAGATCGCTCGGAGACTGGAGCGGGAAGTCCTCGGGGACCGGAACCAGGGACTGGTCGACGACCTGGCGATCCTCGTGGCCAAGGTCAGGCCCTGACGGCGATTCCAGGATCGAAGGGCCGACGCTATCCGGCGCGGGTCGTCAGGCTCCGCTCGAGCTCGCGTGCGGGACGGTGAAACGGACGACCCTCACCTCATGACCCTGATCGGTCTCGGCGTCTGGGAACAGCGCCCTGATGAGTTGCAGCCGGTAGATCGGGACCATTCCCTCCCGTCCATGAGGTTCGCTCGGCGCCTGGATGGAACCGCTGGTCACCTCCACGTCGATCCCCTCGGCCTCGATCGACAGGGCCACCCGGATCGATCCGGTCACCCCGGCGTCGATGGCATCCGCACAGGCCTCCGATACGGCGAGCCGCAGATCATCGATCAGTTCCTCCGGCAGGCCCTCGTGACGAGCGATGGTCGCAGCGAAATACCGCACGGTCCCCACGTAAGCCGGGTCGGCGGGTATGGCGACCGCTACCGTCGAGCCGACGGCGTCGATCCGATCCGTCACGCGTTGGGCCATGCTTAGGTTCCTCCGGTCGCCTCCCCCACCGAGCGGTGGGTAGGGAAGATCTTGTCCAACCCGGTGATGCCGAAGACCTTCTGGACGGACCCCTCGCCGAAGACGAGCGCCAGCTCCCCGCCTCGCTCCCTGACCCGCTTCAGCCCGGCGACGAGGACGCCGAGGCCGCTCGAATCCATGAAGCTGACGTTATAGAGATCGATAACGATCCGGTTCTCGTCCTCTTCGGTGAGCCGGACGATGGCGTCCCGGAGCTGCGAGGACGTGTACAGGTCCACCTCACCTTGGACCTCGAGCACGGCCCAGCCGTGCTCGTTTCGAGATCCGAGCACCAGATCCATCGCCATCACCTCCACCCATCTCGTCGCTCGCCGCCGGGACGTTCGGGGGCGCCAGTATAGGGGAGGCCATCACCGCCAACGCTCGAGTTTGGCCCCGCCCTCGACGCGGTACACATGTCGAACGACTCGACGAAGGTGGGAGGTCCTGTGGCACAACGGTCCGACAGCACCCAGGAACGAGAGGATCCCAAGCAGCGCCTCAACCGCGAGCTGATCGAGTTGCTCAACGAGCTCCGCGTGGCGCTCCCCGGCGTGCAAGTGCTCTTCGCGTTCCTGCTCACCATTCCGTTCACCCAGCGGTTCCGCGATCTCACGAGCGCGCAGGGCGTCCTGTACTTCGGTACGCTGCTGTCAACGGCGATCGGCACGGCGTTCCTCATGACGCCCACGGCCTACCACCGCCTTCGTTTCCGGGAGGCGGACAAGGAACGCCTGTTGCGGTTGGGCAACCGTGCGGCCGTGACGGGTCTCGCGTTCATGATCGCCTCGGTCGGCGGTGCCGTGTTCTTGATCGCCGATCTCCTCTACCATTCCGCCCTCGCGAGCCTGTTCGCGGGGCTGGTGACGGCCGTATACCTTTGGATGTGGTTCGGCCTCGCGTTGCTCCAACGGGTCAAGGACGACTAGCCGTTACCCAGGGCCGGGGTTGCTCAAACTGCCCAGGCCCGCCCGTTTTGGGACCGGTCAGCGCTCCGGCGAAGGATGAGCAAGCAGGGAGGGGTGGTCCACGAACTCCAGTCTGGACTGGAGGTTCGTGAGCTCGAACACCCGCTGGACGCGCTCGGGTCCGCGTACCAGGACGAGGCGGCGGCCGGCCGCTTCGGCCCTGACGGCGGCACCCAGGATCAGGCGCAGGCCGCTCGAGTCCAGGAACGACACCTGGCGCAGGTCGATCAGGATGACCGAGGGCTCTTCCGCCTCGGCACTCCGGATCCGGGCCTCGATCTCATCCGCCGAAGCGATGTCTACGTCACCGTCGAGGAGAACCTCCACCGGATTCGTGCGCGACGGGCTGTCCGTCCCAGCACCGCTCAACCACCATCACGGCCGGGTGACCAGGCCTTCCGGTACCCCTCCGGGGGGAGGCACAGAACATCGCTCGCTCGGATCAGGACACCTCAGCATAGCCCGTCAGGGTCAGGCGGAGCCCGCCCCGTCTACTCCCAGGGCTCGGACAGGAACCCGCCGATGAGGACGATGGCGCTTCCGGCTACGGACCACACCAGCCCCTCCCCGATGTCTTCGGGCAGGTCCATGCCGACCGCACGGCCCATCGAGATGAGGATGAGGACGAAGGCAACGATCCCGAGTGCTCCGGCGATCCGGCTCAACCATCCTTCCCGGTCCGCCAGGCCGACGAGCGCGATGAGGGCGAGCAGGATCATCACCGCGCCTGCGGACATGAGGAAGGCCGAGTTGGCGAAAACGGGGCGGTAGTAGGCCCGAAACGCCAGATCCACGCCGTCGTGCCCGTTCACCCACTTGAGGAAGGCCCCGACGATCATGGAGGCGGCACCAGCGATCGTGAGGATCAGTCGAACGACCGTCATTGCGGCCGTACCTCCTGTGTCGCCTGTGGCCGTCTCATGGACGTGCTCGTGGTCGTGATCGTGGATCACCGAACCCATGGCGAACCTCCTTCGGCGCCTCGGATCCGCTCGCGACTCGCCCTTCCTATTCCCCTGACCCGACCGACGGAAACCATGGGGGTTTCGGCCACGCACCGAGCGGGTACCGCGTCGTCCCGTGCGTGGAGGGCCTACCATGGGCGATCATGAGCGCGCCCATGGACTCCGACGTCGTCGTGACCGTGCCCTCGCAGGCCGCCTTCGCTCACGTCCTGCGGTCCGTCGCGGCGAGCGTCGCCGCCCGCAACGACCTTCCCGTGGACGACATCGACGATCTTCGGATGGCAATCGATGAGGCCAGCTCGCAGCTGCTCATGTTGGGGCCGAGCTCCGCGACGCTCACGCTCCGGCTGCGCGCGCTCGACGCGGGAGTGGAGGCGGTCGTGTCGGTCGACGGGACAGCGCCGGCCGAGTGGCCGCCGCCGGCCTTCCGCGAGTCACTCGCCTGGAACGTGCTGTCCGGGCTGAGCGACGAGCTCTCCTTCGAGCTGCCCGACGGCGCTCCGGCGATCCGCGTGGTGAAGCGATCGTCCGCGAGGAGCGGGGCGTGAGCGTGGCATCGTCCGGTGATGAGGAGCGATCGGAGGAACGCGTCGCCGAGCTCTTCGGGCAACTGCCGGATCCGGGGGCGCGCGAGGAGCTCGTCCGGGTCTATCAGCCGCTTGCCGAGTACCTGGCGAGGAAGTTCTCCGGTCGAGGCGAGCAGGTCGAGGACCTCGTCCAGGTAGCCATGATCGGTTTGCTGAACGCGATCGACCGCTTCGATCCCGGGCGGGAGGTCCAGTTCCCGACGTACGCCGCGGTCACGATCATCGGGGAGCTGAAGCGCCACTTCCGGGACAAGGGGTGGGCCGTTCGGGTCCCCCGGCGCCTCCAGGAGACCGGGCTGCGGGTCAGCCGGGCCATGGGCGAGATGTGGCAGGAGCTCGGACGTTCGCCCACGGTCAAGGAGATCGCTGCTCGCCTTGACCTTCAGGAGGAAGAGATCCTGGAGGCCGTCGAGGCCATGCAGGCATACTCGGCGACGTCCCTCGAGGCGCCGGTCGGCGACGAGGGCCCGTCCCACGCCGAGCTCCTTACCCAAGACGATGAATCGCTCGAGCTGCTGGAAGCATGGGCAAGCGTCGCACCCAAGCTCAAGCAGCTGCCCACCCGAGAACGCAGGATCCTGTACCTACGGTTCTTCAAGGGTCTCACGCAGAGCGAGATCGCCGAGCAACTCCAGATCTCGCAGATGCACGTCTCCCGTCTGCTCTCGCAGACACTCGTTCGCTTGCGAGAAGCGATCCGGGAGCCGTGAGACGGCTCCCGGATCGATGGAGGGCGAATCGGGGAAGCGCGTGCGCTCTACTTGAAGATGCTCACGCCTCCAGGGCCAACGAGCAGGCCCACGATGATGAGGACCACGCCGGCCACGACCCCTCCTCGGAGGAGCGTGACGATGCCGGAGATCACGAGGATCACCGCCAAGATCCAAAGCAACGTCGCGGCCCCACCGGTCAGCGCAAGGACTCCGAACATGTCTACCTCCTGTTTCGTCGTGGCTTTGCATTCCCGGTGCGCGATGCGCCCAAACATGTGTCGCACCCGACGCCGCAGCGAGGGACAGATCCGGGACGGCTCACGCAGCCTGTCGCTCCCCCGGGTGGGGCGCGCTCTCGATGAGGTCCAGGACGGCTCGCTCCACCTTCAGCCGCATGCCCGGATCGGAAAGCTCATCCGGCGAGACCGCCCCGAGAGCGGGGCGGATGGTCTCCCCTTCCAGGAACCGGTCGAGCACCCGTGGATCCACGTATGACGCGCGAGCCACGGCCGGCGTGTTCCCCAGATACTCCGCCACCTCGCGGATGGCCCGGGCAACGCCGCGCTTGCGGGCGGAGAGTGATGGTCCGACGTCGTCGGCCGTGGCCAGGGCCACGGCGGCGAGCACCGTCCCGTGCCAGGTCCTGAAGTCCTTGGCGGAGAACGGCCCCCGGCCCGTTTCCTTGATGTAGTCGTTGATCTCCAAAGACCGGACATCCTTCCACCCCTCGCTGGTCGAGTAGGCGAGGAGCTCCGATCCGCCGTTCCGCCTGCCTTTCAACCGGCGGAGCACCTCCTTCGCGTCGAGGTCGGTGATCGCTTGGACCCGTCGCTTTCCCCCCTTGGCCGTGTAGTCGAACAGGACCTCGTCACCGGCCACCTTGACGTGCTCCTTGCGCATCGTGGCCAGGCCGAACGAGCCGTTTCGGGTCGCATAGCTCTCCGAGCCGATACGGAAGAACCCCAGATCGAGCAGGCGCACCGCGCACGCGAGCACGCGCTCTCTGGTGAGCCCTTCGCCCTTCAGATCCTGTTCCACCCGACGGCGGAGCTCCGGAAGCGACCTGGCGAAGTCGTGCATCTTGTGAAACTTCTGCCGGTCCCGCCACCTCCGCCAGCGCTCGTGATACAGGTACTGCTTCCGACCCGCGGCGTCGGTCCCCGACGCCTGGAGGTGACCGAGCGGATCCGGCGAGATCCACACGTTCGACCAGGCGGGAGGGATGGCCAGGGTGCGGATCCGTTCGACGACCTGGTGATCAGCGATCGGTTGCCCTCGCTGGTCAAGGTAGGAGAAGCCCTGGCCCCGACGGCGTCTGGTGAGGCCGGGGGCGGCGGTGTGGACGCGACGGATCCGAGACGGCGGTTCCACGGTGGTTTCACGAGTACCCGGGAGGGGAATGACGAAAACATGCCACCACGCGATGGTCCCCCCGGACGGGAGGCCCGGGCCAGCCGGTGCCCCATCTGCGGGCGAGGAGAGTTGAAGGACCTGGTCTTCGACGGGGGGACGGGCGAGCTCGAGGGAACCCCCACGCAGCTCGCCGATTCCAGCGAGGTCGACGTCTACACGTGCGGCCACGAGGTGACCGGCGCCTCCCTGGCCAGGGCCGACCGGTCCCTGCACGTAGAACGGCGTGCCTCCGAGGACACCGTGCCTCCTCCGAAGGGGACGTCAGGCTAGGGAACGATCCGAAGCGCCAAGATGGCGATGTCGTCGGGTGACTCGCCCTCGGGGTCCGCCACCGCGTCGTGGAAACACTCGATGGTCCCCATGGCGTCCAGATCCCGGCACGTGGCCAGCAGCGCATCGAGCGCCGCGTCATCGATCGGCTCGCTTCGGCGCGCGTCGATCAGGCCGTCGGTGTAGAAGACCACCGTGTCACCCCGTTGCAGCTTCACCCTCCCGTCATGCAATTCCACGTCCTCGAAGATGCCGACGAGGGTGCCGGGGGAGCCGACGGTCTCGACCGAGCCATCGCGGCGAAGCACGACCGGGAGGGGGTGGCCGCCGGACGAGACGGTGAGGGCGGCGCCGCCGTCGTGCGACTCGAGCCGTCCCATGGCGACCGTGCAGAATCCCTCCCCCTCCTCACGCCGCAGGACCTCGTTCAGGTCCGCCAGCACGCCGCTCGGGCGGACCTGGTGCATGGCCGCAGCCCGGATCGCGTGCCGGGCGGTCCCGGTCATGGCCGCCGCCTCCACCCCCTTTCCGCAGACGTCGCCGATCACGATGCCCCATGCCCCCTCGCCAACCTCGAAGGCGTCGTAGAAGTCGCCCCCAACCTCGGTCCTGGCGAGGCCGGCGGGCTGGTAGAACGCGGCGATCTCCACGCCGGGGATGTCTGGGAGCCGCTGAGGAAGGAGGCTGCGTTGGAGTGTTCGGGCGACGTGGCTCCGCTCCTCGTACCGTCGCGCGTTCACGATGGCCACCGCCGCCCGGTGGGCCAGATCCTCGGCCAACTCCAGGTCGGCCTGGCCGAAGCGCTTCCCGGACTCCGACGAGGCGAATGACATCGCACCGAGCGAACCACCCTCGGCCACGAGCGGGACGATCATGGCCGATCGCACGTGGAGCGTTCGGGCGAACTCGAGCTGCTCGGGGTCCATCCCCTCCTGGAGGACGTGGTCGGAGATGTCCTCAAGGAGCTCGGAACGGCCGGTCCGGATGACCGAGCCGATGCCGGAATCTGCGGATTGGTCCGGTGGATAGCGCCGCCGATACTCCCGGGCCAGCCCCACCTTCTTCGGGTCCGCATGGGCCACCGCCACGGACCGGATGCTGCCGTCGGGCTCGACCATCTCCACGCTGCACCAGTCGGCAAGGCGAGGGACGGTGAGCCGGGCGACCTGCCTCAGGGTCCGTCGCACGTCGAGGGATGAGGCTAGGATCACGCTCGCCTCGGCCAGGTAGGCCGCGCGCTCCCTGGCGGCCTCGGCCTCGGCCCTGGCGCTCCGCTCGCTCTCCAGCAGACGAGAGCGGAGCTCCTCGGTTCGACGTCGATCCGTGATGTCCCTCACGTATCCGGTGAACAGCGCGGGGCCGGGAAGGTCCACCCGCGTGACCGTGAGCTCGATGGGGAATTCCGTCCCATCGGCACGAAGCCCGGACAGCTCCAACCGCTTGCCGAGCATGCGCCCGTGCCCCGTCCGTCGGTAGCGCTCCAGGGCCTCGCGATGTCTGGACCTCAGGTTCTCGGGGATGATCAGTTCCGCGAGCTCCCGACCGACCGCCTCGTCACGATCGATCCCGAACATCTGGGCGGCGGCCGGGTTCATCTCGACGATCGTCCCGTCTTCCCGCATGGTGACGATGGCCTCGAGCGCCGATTCCAGGATGGCCGACTTCCGCGCCTCGCTCTCGGTCACAGCCCCTTCCGCCAGCTCCCGCTCGAGGAACTGGCCGATCTGGCGGCCGATGGCGACGACCGTCTCCAACAGGGCAGGGTCCGGCTCCCGGATCCGAGGGCTGAAGAACTCGAGCACGCCCAGGACCTGGTCCCCGAGCGTGATTGGAAAGGCGAACGCCGCGTGGAGGCCGGCCTCCGCGGCGAACGGCGCTCGAGGAAAGTTCTCGTCGAGGGCCACGTCGGGGATCCATGCCGAGGCGGCCGATTGCCACACCCGTCCGGGGAGACCAACCCCCCGCGTGTACAGGAACTCGCGGCACTTGGTCAGGAACTCATTGGCCCGGCTGGCCTGCGAGCACCAGCCTCCGGCATGCCTGAGGACGCCCGCCCGCTCGTCAACCTGCCACAGGTTGCCGAGCTCCCACGCAAGCGCCTCGGCGACGGCCTCGATCAGCTTCGGCGTGGCCTCCTCCACGCCCGACGCCTCGGCCAGGACACGGGACACGGCGGACTGGACGGCGAGCCGCCGTTCCGTCTCCTTGCGCTCCGTGATGTCGGAAGAGACCCCGGCCATCCGCACCGCCCGGCCTGTCTCATCGTGGAAGGCCTGCCCCCGCGCGCTGACCCACCGAACGACGCCATCCGGACGGACGATCCGATAGTCCAGGACGTAATCCGCGCCTTCGGTCACGGCCTTCTGGATGGACTCGAGTACGCGCTCGCGATCTTCTGGATGGATGTCCCGGGTCGAGTCCTCGAACGTCCCCCCGAACGTGCCCGGCTCCAGGCCGTGGATCTTCTCCAGTTCCATCGACCAACCCACCCGGCCCTTGCGGATGTCCCAATCCCAGGTCCCCATGCTTCCCGCCGACAATGCGATCCGAAGTCGCTGCTCGCTCTCCTGAAGGGCGAGCTCCGTCCGCTTCCGTTGGGTCACGTCGCGTTCCCGCCCCTGGATGCCGATGCGCCGACCGTCCTCGTCCATGAGCGGTCCCCAGGAGGAAAGCGACCACTTGACGGCCCCTCCCTTGGTGACCAGGCGGACCTCCTCGTCATCGATGTGGCCGCCGGCGAGCAACCATCGCCATCGCTCTTCGACGTGTTTGCGGTCCCCCGGATGGACGAGATCGAGGTAGGTGCGTTCCCGGATCTCGTCCTGAGAGAAGCCGGTGAGCTCCTCCACGGCCTGGTTCACGTAGAGAAGCTTCTCGTCGAGGTCGTAGGCGAGGATGGCGATCGGCGAGTTCTCCGTGATCAGCCGGAGGTTGCGCTCGGATTCCCGCAGCTCGGCGACACGCCTCTCCAGCTCTCGCTCCACCCGCTTGCGATCGCCGATATCGAACCACGCCGTCACCACGCCGAGCGGCGCACCGCTCTCATCGTGGAGAGGTGATGCCGACACGTGGACCAGCGCGATCGTCCCGTCGTTCCGCCGGGTCTCCCAATCGCCCTCCCAGGATCCTCCCGTGCTAAGACGTTCGGCGAAGGCCGCCGATCCCACATCGGCTTCGTCCGGGAAGAGGAGAGCGACGAGATCGCTCCCGACCGCCTCGTCCGGGCCCCACCCGAACAGAGCCTCGGCTTGTGGGTTCCACCGCGTGACCATCCCTTTCACATCGGTGGCCACGACCGCGGCCCGCACGCCTTCGAGCACGAACGTGTCATGGATGTCCGGCCACACGCGCCGTGCCCGCTCCCGCTCGGGGACCAGGCAGCCGTCGACCTCGAACCACACTCGGGTGGGAGGTCCATCCCGGATCCCCCACCGATCGGCGAGCTCGTCGACCAGGAAGAGGCCCCACCCGCCGCTCCCGTCTGCCTTCGGAGGGCCAGGAGGGGAGAAGCCCCCTCCCGTGTCCTCGATCTCAACCCGGACGCGATCCCCCAGGACCTCGACGCGCATGACGGTCGCTGCGTCGGATCCTCTGGGACCGTGCCTGATGGCGTTCGTGACGACCTCGCTGACCAGAAGCCGCAGGGTCTCAAGACACGCCGGCCGGAGATTGGGAAGGAGCTGTTCGATCTCCCTGCGAGCCAGGCCCACGCTGTCGGGCAACACGGGGTACCGGCGAACCGATTGGGGGAGGCCCTGTCGAGAGGTCACGAGTCCCGCCGTGCACACCGAAAACGACCGCGAGCTCCCGTCCTCGCGGCCCTGCGAACCATGGCAGGTCCCGGACCCGAGCGGCTTACCGTCAGCTCCTCTTGTCGCCCCCCCTCGATTTCCCTTCCCTCGGGTCCAGGGATTCCCGAGACCGTGCCGGCCCAAACTTGCCTCCCTGATTGGCCCCCTCCGCGACGGGGTACATGGCGGCCGTGGGTGCTGACCTCACTGCGGCCGCCTTGATCCCGGACCGCCCGTCCCTTTCGCGGCTGCGAGAAGCTGCCGCGGGTTGCAGGGCCTGCGAGCTGTGGCGGAAAGGAACCCAGACCGTATTCGGTGAAGGCTCGCCGGACGCATCGGTCATGCTGGTCGGAGAGCAACCCGGGGACCGCGAGGACCTGAGCGGCCACCCCTTCGTCGGACCGGCCGGAGGCCTGCTCGACCGGGCGCTCGAGAAGGCCGGCATCCCACGTGGCGACGCCTACCTGACGAATGTGGTGAAGCACTTCAACTGGGAGGCCCGGGGGAAGCGCCGGATCCACCGGAAGCCCAACCTGAGCCACATCCGCGCGTGCCGGCCCTGGCTCGACGCGGAGATCAAGCTGGTGGACCCGGAGGTCCTGGTCCTGCTGGGGGCGACCGCCGCCCAGTCGGTCCTCGGCACCGACTTCAGGGTCACCGAGCACCGAGGCGAGCTCGCGGACTCCTCGCTCGCCCCTCTGGTCATGGCCACGGTCCATCCCTCCTCGATCCTTCGCGCGCGAGACAGCGCCACTCGCCACGCCGAGCTCGAGGCATTCGTCCGAGACCTCCGCGTGGTCGCAGGCGCGATGCGCCGATGAGGCGCGGGGGGATTCCCCAGATCCGCCGTTGAACCGCCCCCCGGGTATCAACTCCGAAGCCAGAGCGGTCGATACGTTCACCTTAAGGAGGTCGCCATGAGGATCGGAAAGATCGTTCGAGAGGTAGAGGCCGTGCCGGATCCTCGGATCGTGGAAGCGCCGGTCGAGGCCCCCGAGACGGCTCCCGCGACGACGGAACCAGTCCCCGAGCCCACGGGGCGTTGAAGAACGAATTCGGCCGCGACCTGGTGGTCGGTGGCTTCCGCGGGTATCGCTGGTGGCGTGTGGGCCGGGCCGGATGGCTCGAGTCCCCGTTCTTCGGCCGTAACCGGTGGGACCCGAGCTCGAACCGAGCAGAGTGCTTCATCCTGAAGCACGGGCGGTTGTGGTTCTACTCCCGCCGGCGAGCCGAGCACCAGACGGGAGCCCCCGTCCTGACCTGCGACTGCGGGTTCTACGGGCTGAACGACCTGCCCGTCGAGGCCAGCCGGGAGCGGCAGCGCCTCTCCCCCTGGGAGGTGGACCCACGGGATTCGGGGCTCGGCGGCATGGTCCTCGGCGTGGCCGAAGCTTGGGGCCGGGTCCTGCTGGGCACCGAGGGTTGGAGGAGCCAGTTCTGCAGGCCGCTCGCCCTGTTCATTCGGCCGAGGACCTCGACCCCGATCGACACCGGATCCCTCCAGAAGCGGTACGGGATCCCGGTGCTGCGCGACCTCGACGCGCTCGTCTCGGAGTGGGGGCCGGAGCGTCAGCTCCAGGGCGCTCCCGCGACCGCCTGAGACCACGGGCTCACCCCCCTTCGTCGAACCTCAATCGGCAGGTCCCGCACGTATGCATGCCGCGTGTCTCCATCGGGTACAACCTGGGATAAGGGCCAGTGACCTCACCGAGGAGGTGCGAGCCATGGCTTCGAGGAAGCAGGTCCAGGCTGCCAAGCGCAACATCAAGAAGGCTCGCCGAGCCGCGTCCACCAAGCGGACGATCGCCAACCTTCCACTCGAGACGCGGCGGGACCTCGGCCGCCAGGCGGCCAAGGCCAGGATGCGCGGAGGCAAGCCGGGACACGACTACGAGGACCGGACCCGCCAGGAGCTGTACGAGGTGGCCAAGAGAAAGGGCATCCCCGGCCGGTCGAAGATGGGCAAGTGGGATCTGATCGAAGCGATCCGCAGGGCGAGCTGAGCGTCAGCCGCTCCGCACGTCGGCGACCCAGGCCACCAGCTCCTCCGGGGCCATGAAGTTCAGGATCCGGGAACGTGGGATCCCGGCCTCAAGGGCCGCGGCCAGGCCAAGCTCCATCGATCCGAGCTCCCCCACCGAATGGGCGTCGGTGCCGATCGACACGAAGGCACCGGCCTCCTTCGCCACCCCCAGCAGGCCGACGTCGAGGTCCTGCCGGTCCAGATGGGCATCGATCTCAAGGGCTTTGCCCGACGCCGCGGCCGCGTGCATCACGCGAGGCCAGTCCGCGCGCAGGCCCAGCCGGACGTTATACCGGCGCCCCCGGGGATGGGCCAGCACCTGGACGTCGGGGTTGCGGAGCGCCGCCACGTAGCGTTCTGTCTGATCCTCGGTAACGCGGAGCTTGGAGTGGAACGCGCCGAGGACGAGATCGAGCGACGCCAGGGCGGTGGGGTCCATGTCGCCCTCGCCGACCGGTGACAGGTTCATCTCGATCGCGTGCAGCACCCGGAAGCGCTGCCCTGCCGCGGCAAGCTCCTCGTTCACGGCGGCGATGTCTCGAGCTTGCTCGGCGAGCCTCGTCTCGTCCATCCCGTTGGCGATGGCAAGGCCTTTGGAATGGTCGGTGATGGCGACGTGGGTATACCCGCGTGCCCCAGTGGCGCGCACCATGTCCCGAAGAGTGGCCCGGCCGTCGCTGTAGGTCGTGTGCATCTGCAGATCGCTTCGCAACGAAGCCAACGCATCCGGGTTGGCCGCCAGCGTCGCCCGGGCATCCGCCAGCGTGAGGAACCCTCGGCGGATCTCCGGCGGCTCGAAGAGCTCGGGAGGGTCGGCCAGCACGGATTCGATCATCGTGGCGATCCACGGGCCCACCTGCGGGAGCTGGGTCAGCGAATGACCCTGCGAGATGACGGCCTCCGCCTCCTCCGGCCACAGGAATGCGGCTCGGGCGGCCCGCTGGAGGGCCCGCCGGCGGTGCCCGGTGGCCGACTCGGCGGCCCGTGTCAACAGCTCCGCGATCTGCGCATTGGAGAGGGCAGCGACGCGAGACGAAGACGTGGTCCGGTCCACGAAGCCATCATCCTCTCGGAAGCGGAACGGCGAAACGAAGCAGGCAATTCTGGGGGCGCTATCGCTGGGGGGCGGCCGTCACCGGGTCATCGCGCGGCCGCGTGTGCACGGCCTCAGCGTCCGCCCACAGTCCAGCGGCCTCCCGATGATTGCGCCGATCGATCACATATCTGCGCGGGGGATGGGAGGTTCATCGGGTGGCCGTTCGGGCGGTTGCGGCGGGTTCGGCGAGGGTGGTGTCGGGGGGCCCGGCGGATTTGGCGGATTTGGCGGATTTGGCGGATTTGGCGGATTTGGCGGATTTGGGGGATTTGGGGGATTTGGGCCGGGAGGAGCCGGCGGCAGTGGGTCGGGCACCGGGGTCGGGCCGGGGTCGGGAACCGGATCGGGCACCGGGGTGCCGGCCCGCTCGCGATCGCTCCGCTCGCGATCGTTCCACCTCATCGAAACGTCCGATCCCTCATGACCCGCCTCCCTACCATACGGCGTTGGCGACCAAACGAGAGCCTCGCCTTCATCCAGAAGTGTGGGCGCGTCAGCTGCTTGTGGGCTACTCCAGATCATGCCGAACTCAACCGGGACGACGGTCAGGCTCCACGCCAATCGCTAACGGGCGGCTTCAGGCGTAGCGACCGCAGGCTGGGCAGAGCGACCAACCGTCCAGGTCGCGTCGCATCTCGACCAGGTCGCCGCACCTCGCACAGGTCCGGAGATTGGGGTTGTCCGCGAAGGATGAGACGGCTCGGAGCCGCATCCGGGCGTGAACGTACCGATCGAGGAGATCCACCTTGACGAGGTCATCAGCGCGAACGGCCATGAGATCCTCCTTCCGCCTGCCTCGTGTACTGCTGTACCCCCCGCAGCCCTCCCGTAATCGGGCCATTATCCTGGGAGTGTGCAGGCAGGCGGTTGTAGGAGGTCTGGTCTTTCGGCAGCTTCCGCTGGCCCTCGTAGCTCAGTGGATAGAGCAGCGGTTTCCTAAACCGCGTGTCGCAGGTTCGATTCCTGCCGGGGGCACGGACCAGACCTGCGACACTTCGCCGTCGCGGTTCGGCGGCTCGTCCGCGACGAGCGCGACCTCGACGTCGATCGTGCGGGTCTCAGGCTGGAAGGCGATCTGCAACTGCAGGCTGTCGAACAGCGCCCGGAGCTCCGGCTGGGGCAGGTTCTGAAGCCGCCTGGCGAGAAGCGGCAGGCGGTCAAGCGCGGTCGCGAGATCGGCGGCCGTCGGCGGGGCTTCGGATGCGTGGGCGGCGAGCGCGTTCGCGTGCTTGCGTCGTTCTTCCAGAGCGTCCTCCAGTTCGGCGATCCGGGCCCCAACCCGCCGCCGCAGCGACGGCGTGGCGTCCTCGGCTTCCAAGTTCGCCACCTGTCGCTCGATGCGCCGCTCGAGGTCGGTGATCTCGGCGCGAAGCTCCTCCAGGCGCGCGTGAGCCGGCACCCTCTCCTCCTCCCCAGAGTCGGCCAACCGGCGACGCCAGTAGTCCTGACGCTCGGCACCGAACAGCGCCGTGGACATGAAGCCCACGACGGCCTCGTGCAGGACGGGCTCGCTGAGGTAGACGCTCGGTGGGTGATCCGCCGGGATGTTCGCTGACCGCTGGTGGGAGGGCTGACAGCTGTAATAGGAGGAACGGCGTCGGTGGTTCCCCCACATCCGAAGGCCGCAGACCCCGCACCGCACCAGGCCTCGGTAGAGATACTCATGCCTCGGTGTCGTGACCGCCCCGCCATCAGCTCTACCGCCCTGACGAGAGCGGTGGTTGGAGGCCGCACGGGCCGCGACGGCCTCGAACTCCTCCTTGGACACGAGGGCTGGATGGGCCGGCTCCTCGGACCAGATCCAGCTCTCCGGCGGGTTCTCCCTGTTGCCCGCGGTCTTCCTGGCCCTGCGGTTCCACACCTGATAACCCGTGTACTTGGGGTTCCGGAGGACCTCCCAGATGCTCGACCGGCTCCACGCCCCGAGGGAGCGGGCGGGATCCACCGGGATCGGCGGCGGATAGCGGTCCGGGTCGGCGTTGAGCACGTCACGGATCTGGGTGATGCCGACCCCGCCGGATAGATAGAGGTCGTAGATGTGCTTGACCACCGGGGCTCGGACGGGGTCGGGCTCCAGCGTTCGCTTACGCTGCCCGCGCGCGGCCTTGTGCGGGTTCGGGTGATCGTGCTCGACGAACCGGTACCCGTAGGCCGCGATGCCGCCCGTGTGCCAGCCCTGCCGCGTGGAGGTTTCGAGGCCCTGACGGGACTTCACCATCAGTTCGTGGTGGTAGCCGCGGGCGATCCCGATGTTGACGTGTCGGAGCACAATCGTGCCGAAGGATTCCTCCAGCGGCTCGTCGGCGCAGCAGAGCCGAACACCCGCCGCTCGAAGGTCGTCCTCCACGCGGAAGGCGACCGACGAATTGCGCGACAGCCGCGAGATCGACTCCACGATCACGCGATCGAAGGCACGGGGTCGGAGCGCGGAGGAGGTCAGCAGTTCGTGAAGCCCTCCGTCTCGTGGGATGGAGATTGCAAAGCCCGCGAGGCCGCCTGAGCCCCGCGCGGCGAGGTTGCCGGTGCCGGACTCGACGTCGTAGTAGTGGGCGACGATCCGCCCCCCGGCCTCGGCGACGCGGGCCTCCGCGTTGGCAAGTTGCCGCGGGAACGAGAGGGTCGGATCCTGCTCGTCCTCGGTGGAGACCCGCCCGTACCAGGCGTACCGAGGCGCCGGTCCGGCAGCCGGAGTCGTCATCGCCGTCATTCCTCCCGGACCTGGTCTACCTCGACCTTGGCCAGAACCTCAAGCACACCCGTGAGGGCAGTGCCCTGCGCGACGGCCAGGGCCCGGCCTGCTTCCCCTCCGACCCGGCGGATTCGCACGCGAACCAGAAGCCGGGGCTCCTCACCTGACTCTGGGGCTGGGTCACCCGTCGAGGAGCGCTCCGGGGCAGTCCCTCCGGATGAGGCGCTTTCGCCGGTCACGGTCTCGAAGGTCGCCGGAACACGAGCACGTCTTCGTGCGCGATCACCTGTAGGGGCCGACCTGCGCGCCGCGCTCGGCGCACTTGGTCGAGTGCGAAGAACGAGGCCCTCGGCACCAGGTGGTCCCCTCGCAATCCGGCGAGGAGTGCGACGTTGCGTTCGTAAGGCAGCAGGCCGGCTTCGTCGCCGCATCGAAGAACGGCGGCCGGCAGATCGACGAGCTCCCCGGCACGGCGGAACGGGCGCACGGTAAGGACCGCGACGCCGCCCGGCCGGAGCAGATCACGGCAGGAGGCCAGGATCCGGGTAACTGCGTCCAGCAGCCGGCCCACGGACTGGTGGGCCAGATTCCTGGGGTCGGTCGAGTAGCGATCGTGAGCCTTGATCACGCCCGCCCCGGCTCGCGCCTTGGCCTGGCCGTGCACCGAGGCTCCGTAGGGCGGCGAGGTGAGGACCAGGGCGACCCTTCCTTGGATCGTTGGTGCGACAAGCTCACTCAGTCTCAGCGCGTCGCCGGTGATGACCTTGTCGTCCCCCGAGGCACCGCAATTTCGCGCATGGTCGAGGTTGGCTCGGGCGAGGTCCGCCCAATCCTCCTCGTACTCGACGCCCACGGCATCACGTCCGGCGTGGACGGCCTCAACGAGCGTGGTCCCGATCCCGCACATCGGATCCAACACGAGGTCGCCCGGGGCCGTGTACTCCGTGATCGCCGTCCGAGCGATGGCCGGGAGCATCCTGGCCGGATGTCTCACCGAGTCCGAAAGGTAGCGGCCGACTCGCTGGGCGCGCGCGGGCCTCTGGGCAGAAGGCCAGACGGACAACGGAACCTGGACGGTCATCGGCCCACCCCTGGCCTCTCGAACACGCACACGTCCTCGTGCACGACGAGGTGCGCCGGCTCACCACGGGCGCGAGCGCGACGGGTCTGCGTGAGCTGCCAGAAGGAGGGTCGGGCGCGCAGCTCGCCGTCCCGAATGGCGGCCAGGAGCGCGACCACGTGCTGGAGGTAGGTGAACCCGGCACCGCGCGCCAGGTTGACGGTCGTGCCGGCCAGATCGAACAGTCGTCCGGCCCGGCGTGTGTTCTTGGTCACGGTCACGAGTAGTCCGCCTGCCCGAAGCACGGCGAAGCAGCCGGCGTAGACGTCTTCCATCGCGAGCGCGTACGCCTGCCCGCGTGCGTGCCCGATGTTGGACTTGTCAATTGAGTAGTTGAGCGTGCCCGCGTCGCACAGGCGCCGGCCCGAGCGCCAGGCAGGCTTGTCGATCACGCCGGCATCGCACGCGTATGGCGGCGACACCAAGATAAGGTCGACGGTTCCGGCCATCTCGCCAAGGAGCGCCGGCAGGCGACGGGCGTCGCCGCGCCGCACCCGCGCCGTTCGCCGCTGCTCGGACGTCAGAGCATGGCGGAGGTTCTCACGAGCCAGCGCGACCCAACGCTCCTCGAGCTCGATGCCGACGGCCCTTCGGCCAAGAGCCGCTGCCTCCACCAGGGTGGTCCCGATCCCGGCCTTCAGCGCCTCAAGCGCAGCAGTAGCCGCTGCCGGAGTCGCACCAACCTGCGGAGGTCTGGTCTGACTCCCCCCGGGGGTACGGGAGTCGTACCTGCGACATCCTCCGTGTCGGTCCCACGGGCTGCGGGGAGGCTGACAGGGTCCGCGTACTGATCTACGGTCGGAGCACGTGAGCGACCGCTACGCACTCCGGCCCGACAGCGTCCCGCCGCCGCGCTCGGCGCACATCGCGCTCGTCGCCGCTTCGTCGCTCTGTGCCCAGGCCCCGTCCCGCGAGGCGCACGCGGACGTCGTTTCAGCGACCCCGCCCGACCACGTCCAGCAGGCGAGCAAGTGGATGGTCCTCGCACTGTCGGGGACGGCGGCCTTCATGACGACCCTCGACAGCGACGGCCTCCAGCTCCACAAGCGCGAATTACCGCTCTGCATCCTGCTCCATCGCGGCCAGACGCGTGTAGTAGTCGGAGATCTCCTTTAGATGTGCTAGCGCGATCTTCCCGGTGATGATTTCGTCATCGTGGGTTACGTCGGTGGCCGGGTCTTGGCTGCCGTGCTCGAGCTCGACGGCGAGCCCCATCCGGAACTGCTCGAGGTCTACGTCGCCAGCCCCCCAATCGATGCCAATTCGCTCCCCAATCGCCCGAGCTTCTTCCGGTGTGAATTGCCTCGTGGTCAATTCGATTACCTCCAGGTCGCCTCGTTCTTTCACAGGGCAGGGTACCGGGACGAATGCGCTCGGCCTCGACCGAACGCTAAGCTGTCCTATCACCGAGTTCTGGCGACACGTCCGGCCTGTCCGGTCCTAGCATGGGTTCGTGTCCGAAGAATGCGTCCTCTGCGCGATAGTAAGTGGCTCCGAGCGAGCGGAGCGCATCTACGAGGACGAGACCGTCGTGGCCATCATGGACCTCCACCCAGCCACGGAGGGCCATGTCCTGGTTATCCCCAAGCGGCACTCGCGGGATATTTGGGACGTGAGGCCAGAGGACGCCGAAAGAGCCATGACCGCATCCGTCCAGGTGGCGGGCATGATCAGGCGCGGCCTCGCACCAAGGGGAATCAGCTTGGTGCACGCGAGTGGACCTGCGGCCTGGCAGACCGTCTTCCACTTCCACCTGCACGTAATCCCGCGGTACGAGGGCGACTCACTCGTCCCACCCTGGCCGCTTGACCAGCCCCAAGCCGACCGCTCGTCATTACGGGAGGTGGCCGAGAGAATCCGCTGGACAGGGGAATCGGGACCACCTTCGCCCCTCGACTCGTCGCCGCAACTCGGAGACAGGACACGCTAAGCCTTCGACTGACCCGGCCCCGTGTGAGATTCGGCAGCCCGCTACGATCGGTCCGGTGTGGAGCTCCCCTCTGGCGGGACAGCGGCCCGTTCGGCCCGGTCCCTGATCCCGCGGAGCATCTTCTGGCTCATGACGAAGCTGATCACGGCAACCGGCTCGACGAGGAGCGGCGCCCACCGCCGGGTGTACGCGTATCGCTCCCGTTCCAGCAACCTGGTGGTCCCGTCCGGCCGCTCCCGTATCACGAAGGCCCAGGTGGACTCGTAGGGCGGCGGGATGCTCCCCATGGGAACCGCGCCGCGGAGAACCAGCGATCGGCCTGGCTCTAGGGCGGCCACTTCCAGCCCCACCTCCGGATGGAGCTTGACCTCGTCCCCGACCGCGACGTCCTGCCACTCGCGGACGATGCGATCGGCGCTGTGGATGTCGCAGCCGACCAGGTTCTCGAGGAAGTCGTAGGAGTAGAAGCCGCCCCGCCCTTGCCCCAGCTGGGCGATCCACGGCCACACCCGGTCGGCCGAGGCGCGGACGGTGATGGCCCGGGTGGCGGTGAGGCCAGGGTCCGCGATGAACTCATCGCCGGGGAGGGACCCGTCGGATTCCTGGTCGGTCGCACCCCACCGGAGCTGGCGGGGCCTCCCCAGGAGGATGTAAGCGGCTAGCGCGCCCCCAGTTGCGGTGACGCCAGCGTATCGACGTCTCATTCGATCCCTCCTTCAGCGATCCTCAACCCACGGGGTTCTGCTACCGTTGCTAGCTTCCCTTTCACCCTAGGCTAGCTCGGGACGGCAGCCGACCACTGCTGGGTGCCCGAACGCTGTGGTCGAGGGTCGTTCGCAGCACGTGGAAGTGGTTCCGAGCGACGTTCCGGCTCGGTCTTTCGACCCCTTCCAATCACCCGGAACCGGCGCGAAAGTACTCCCACCCGAACGCGCCCTCAGGGGGACGATGGTTCCAGAATGCCTGACTTCTGGGGTCCAGCTCCTAACTGCAGGAGCGTGTCCGACACCCCAGCCGCGAACTCCGCCAGGTCGGGGCTGGCGTCGGCGTCACCCACGATGTCGAAGTTCAGTTGCCCCGCGTACGAGACTACCCCCACGCTCACCGTGATGTTCCCCTGGACCACCCCGACCTGGAACAGCTCGAGCACCCGGGCACCGGCGAAGAACATGTGGAAGGGAGGACCGGGAAGATTGCTGGCGAGCAGGTTGACCAGTCGCTGGTGGGACATCGCGCGCACCATCCAGCGCTGCGCGAAGCGTCCACCGGGCTGGTACGGAGGGTGGCGCTTGCGCTCCGCGGTCGCTCGGGCGATCTGCTGCAGCCGGCGGATCGGATCGGGCTCGCCCACCGGAAGGGGCGCCAGGAAGATCCCCACCCGGTTGCCGATGGCTGGCTCGTCGGCCAGACTGCGGATCGACGCGGCGACCGATACCTTCAGAACCAGGCCAGGCTTGAGCTCACCGCGCGCCTCCAGCAGCCTCCGCGCGCCGCCGGCCATTGCCGCGAGCACGACGTCGTTGACCTTGGCGCCATGGGCGTGGATAACGGCCTTGGCCCGGTCCAGGTCCGCTCGGACGAACAGGAGCCGGCGATGCCGGCCGACCGGCCGATTCAAGGACACTCGCGGGGCGGACCCCTCGCGGAGGAGTTGCCAAACTTGCCCCACGGGCACGGACAGGCGACGACTCATGGCGGCGGGGTGCCGGATCCGGGAGAGGGCCGCCGTCAGGGCGGTGGCATGACGCCGCAGGTTGTCGGCGAGCAGCTCTCCGTGGCCGGGCGCAGGCCGCGGGACCCAGGATCCCGCGACCGGAGCGGGGGCATCGGGAGCGGCGTCGAACAGCGTCCCGATCAGGGCCAGGGCGGCGATGCCGTCGGCGACGATGTGGTGCAGGCGGAACAACATCCCGACGGTGCCGTCTGCGAGCCCGGTCAACAGCCACATCTCCCACAGAGGACGTGATCGATCGAGCGGCGGGTCGTTCAGCTCTGCGCACACCTTCAGCAGGGCGGACTCGTCGCCGGGGGCGGGAATCGCTAGTGTCTGGCGGACGTCGAAACCAGAGTCATCTACCCACAGGGGCGGCCCCAAGCCAACGCGGGGGCGGAACAGCGCCTGGCGAAGGCGAGGCGCCAGGGCGAGGCGCTGCTCGAGGCGGCCCCGTAACGCGTCCAGCCGGAGCTCTCGGGAGGCATCGAGGAGAGGCGTCCCCTCGAGGATGGCGAACGCCGCGACGTGCATGGGCAGGCCATGGTCCTCGACGCGCAGGTTGCTCACGTCGATCGGGCTCAGCCGGTCCCGTCGCCCGGGGCGTGCGGAGCCTTGGCCTCGCCGCACTACGGTCCGGTCGTGGTCGGGGGCGGGGGGGCCGCGACGTCGGGCGGTGTGGGTCTGCCCCTTCTCCGTCGGAACAGTGGTCCCGGCTCCCATGGCGTGCCGAGCTTCGGCAGCACGAACCGGTCCAGGCCGATCCAGCCCGCATTCCGCCACGCGAGGACCAGGAGCACCTCCAGGATCAGGAAGATCGGATTGACCCCGGCGATCCCGGCCAGGCCGAAGGCCGTGGTGAGTAGGGCCCCGGAGAACGCCGCGATCCCGGTGAACAGCCCGAGCAGCAGGGCAACCCCGATCGCGACCTCCCCGATCGAGATCACCGGCGCGAGCCATCCACCGCTATGTTCCAGCCACCTGAGGAACGTCGCGTACCAGCCGTAGTTCACCGGTGCGTTGGGCCCTTTGGTGTTGGTGAGGGCGAACGCCGCGAAGCCCTTCAGGCCGGCGCTCGAGCGGACCCAGGAGTCCGTGGTGTAGGCCCAGTGCCAGGTCCACGTGCCGCCCGTGGTCCCGGTGATCTTCTCCCACCCCGCGTGCAGCCAGAGGTAGCCGAGGTAGATCCGAGCGAGCAGCCAGATCGGGGACGCGTACGGCGAGCCGAACAGGAAGCGGGCGACTGCGGGCTCTCCGATCCGGGACGTCTGTCGCATGGTGGCGCCATCGGACAATGCGGATCACCTCCTCGTTCTCAATTCTTCCCCATTGGGAAACCGTGGCAAATCGCAGTCCGGCATTGCCGGACGCCGGTGATGGAGGACCGGCCAATCTGGGCGCTGGGTCACGTCATCGCACGGGCGCCACCACGAGCTCGTAGCGGACGATCTCGGAGCGGAAGAACTCCCCATCGCTCCACCGGTCCGTCCCGTAGAACCATCCGGCCCGACCGGCGCTCGGGATCGAAATCCCGTCGAAGGTGGCGTACCCGGTGACCTCGAACCCGAAGGGGTGGTAGCCCCACGTGCCGGAGTTGTCGGGATCGCCCCACCGATCGAAGACGACCGACAGCGGCCGCCCCTGGTCATCGACGACCATGTGGAGGTCGATCTGAGTGTCACCCAGCCGGTAGCTCGCCGTCATGGTGTGCTGATCGGCGGCCGTCCAGGTGACGCCGAACCGCGGGAGCAAGGCGGTGGGCACCCACACGCCTTCTGCGGCGGCCCGACCGGCCGCGCTGCGGGAGACGTCTGGCCCTTCGGCGTGTGCCACCCGAAACAGGCCCAGGATCCTCCAGTCCATACCGCCACGGCCATCTGCGTATCGGTCCGATCCCACGATCACACCGCCTGCTCTGGCGGCCCACAGGAATCCATGGTGCGGGGCTTCGATCTGTCGGGCCCCGAAACGGGAGCCATCGCTTGCCCACCTTGATCGAGCCACCCATCCGAAAGCGAGCGGCCTGCGCGAGTGGCGTTCCCTGTGCGATTGACGCTTTCAGGTACCGGATGGCCGGGTCCGGGAGATCCTCCATCTCGTGGTCGGAGAACTCTTCGGGCGCGGGCGGCACGGCCAGCCGGGCTGCTACGCCGCGAAGGGTCCCTTCGTCACGCATGCATCTCACTTACCCGGCCGGCAGGCTCGGCACGTCCCGAAGCTCAGGCGTGGGCCGAGCAGGCTCAGAGCGGAGGAATGAGCCATCGTAATTCCTGCCTGTAAGACTCCGAAGAACGCGTTGAACGCGAGCGGCAGGAAGATGAGCAGAGCGCCTGCAGCGCGTTCCATGTTCACTGAGCGGCTGTGGCTGTCTCGGAGCCCGGCCGAAGCCGGACCTCCAGCTGTGCTGGGGTCGACGAGGGATTACGCGGCAGTCGCCGCAGAGGCCGGGGAGCCGTCGTCCAGTCCGACATGTCAGGCATAGCCGGACGTGATCGGAGACGGCTTGAATCCTTTGACGATGAGGTAGACGCCAAGCGACAACTCCCAAACGAATTCCGGTGCCGTCGCGATGACCTGCGGCCCGGAGCCTGGCTCGAAGACGTCGAACAGCACGGCGGTCCCCGAGGCGATGATCAGCGGACCTCCGATGAGCCCCAGCATCGCCATGCCCCGCGGCACGAGGCCGGATCGGTACATCAGGTAGCCGAGCAGCAGCCCGTTCCCGACGCCGACGACCCAGCCGGGTCCGAGCAGGAACGTCCAGTCGTGGATCGCGACGAGCGACCGACCGACGTTGACGAGCGAGCTCGGGCCCCCGGCGCCCCCGACGTCCTGCCGCAAGGTCACGACCGCGAGCAGGCTGAGGATGCCGACGGCGATGAAGACGCTTTCCATGACACGGGCGGTGACGTAGCCGAGGGCGAGGCCTTCGTTCTGCCGCTTGAGGATCGGGAACAGCACGATGGCCGTGCCGATGTTGGCGATGATGAGGATCATCTCGAGAAGCGCTCCGAGGGCGATGCGATTGTCAGCGCCGGCGCCGACGATGTAGTTGGGGTGGTCCAGCACCGGGGTGTAGAGGACGAGCGCTGCTGGGATAGAGGTGACGAAGGTGATGATGAAGAGCCATCCCGTGATCAGCGAGATCTTCCTGGTCGGATCCATCGGGAACTCCTTTCCTCGTTGAAGTCAACGACAACGACGAACAACCCTCGTTGTGGGGTCCGCCCAGGCTCGTGCGGCGTCACGCTCCAGCCATCAGCCACCTCCTCCGGTCATCACCAGCTCCTTTCGATATGGGCGTTCGTGCGCCTCACACGGATATGACGACCTTCCCTCGAGCGCGCCCGGTTTCGAGATAGCGGATCGCGTCCGCTGATTCGCTCAGCGGATACGTCCTGTCGATGACCGGCGTGACGCTGCCGGCTTCGATGAGCTCCTTCAGGACGACCAGTCGGTCTCCGGGATCTTTGGTGCCGCGGAATGGGTGGAGATGGCGCACGAAGGGTGAGATCACGATCAGCTTGGCGAAGCGACCCAGGCTCCCGAACCACCGATGGCCCGAGCGTCCGTACTGGTCGAAGCCGCTGAGCACGTAGGTCCCGTCCGGAGTGAGCGCCCGTCGGCACTCCGACCACGGACGGTTCCCGGCGATGTCAAGGATGAAGTCGTATCGCTCGTCGCGCCGGGTGAAGTCCTCCTGCGTGTAGTCGAGAACCTGGTCCGCGCCGATCGACTGGAGCATCTCGAGCTTACCGGTGGCATCCACCCCGGTCACGTGCGCCCCGTACGCCTTGGCGAGCTGCACCGCGAAGGTCCCCACGGCCCCACCGGCGCCGTTGATCAAGACTTTCTGTCCCGGTTGGACCCGTCCCTCGTCGCGCACGTGCTGCACCGCGAGCGATCCGGACGTGGGGACGGCCGCGGCCTGCTCGAACGTGAGGCTGGCCGGCTTCAACTCGAGCATGGCCTCCGGCACGGCCACGTACTCGGCGAGGGCGCCCCCGTTTCGCCACAGGTTGGCGAGGAGCGTCTGACCGAAGACCTCGTCGCCCGGCCGGAACCGCGTGACGTCCACGCCGACCGACTCGACCACGCCGGCCATGTCCGTGCCCGGGACGCGGTGCTTCGGGGCGCGCACCCCGGAGCCCATGATCCGGAGCACGTAGGGAACGCCTCTCATGGCGTGCCAGACGTCTGCATGGACGGAGGCCGCGCGGACCCGAACGAGCACCTCGTCATCCTTGACGGTCGGCCTGTCGATCTCCCGGAGCTCGAGGACGTCGGCTGAGCCATACCTGTCCTGGACGATTGCTTTCATCGTGGCCCCCCGTGAACGGGCGTCAACGTACGGAGTCGCCAATCAGGGACGGGGGTCTTCTGGACGTCCGCTGCAACCGCCGCCTCGTCGAGCTTCCTGCCGCCTACCCGACCACGAGTACCAACCCCGAGAGGACGAGCCAGACCGACCAGGCGATGTACGTGATGGGGACGATCGCGCCCACGAGCTTCCAGCCCTGCTCCTCGAAGCGACCGACGAACTCCAGAGAACCGACGATGAGGAAGAGTCCGATGATGATCCCCGGCCAGGCGAGCCACGCCTCGAACGCGGAGGACTGGAGCATCGCCACTCCGACGAGGATCGTCCAGGCGCCTGTAAGGAGGTAGCCAAGGCATTCCCCGATCCCGACCCCGAGGTAGCGATGGAACGACTCGAACGCTACCGTGGTCGCTTCGCGCGTCGCCTGGGTCGAAGCAGGATCAGTGTACGCGCGCGTTAGCGCCGGAACGAGGAACGGCCACCGAGCAAGCCCGAGGAATTGCACGACGGCCGCGAGGACACCGATCACGGTCGCCGTGGGCACAACTGCGAGGTCGTCACGAGCGAGTACCTGTCCCAGGAGTACGGCAAGGGGGGCGAGCAGGACGGCCGTGAGCATGAAGCCGTACCAGAGAAGCTTCAGGCCCACCCCGCCCGCCTGGAAGCGGCTCAGGATGTCCCCGGTTGGGCTGCGCAGAATGTCCGGGTAGTCGAAGCGTCGCGCGAGCAGGAGGAAGAATGCGTTGAACGCGAGCGGCACGAAGATGAGCAGAGCGCCTGCAGCGCGTTCCATGTTCACTGAGCGGCTGTGGCTGCCGTCCCCCGGACTTGGGGTGCCGCCCGTCGGAACAGCGCTGCGAGGAGTAGCCAGGTCAGCAGTCCGAAGACGATCGCTCCGCTAGCGCCGAAGATCGGGAACCGCTCATCGATGTTTCTCGCGATCACGTACGAGGACACGAACCAGCCAAGCGCCCAGGCAGGGGGGTTCGCAACGGCCCACCAGAACGCACCGGGGATCCGATGGCGTGCGAGCACCAGCG
>WNFU01001602.1_pt1 | contig 31817 bp, 31 predicted proteins | sample 5400121 | NCBI WGS metagenome assembly WNFU01 (sample SAMN13153360, study PRJNA577476) | soil metagenome | isolation source: 100 cm soil or saprolite under grassland replicate 1 | place: USA:California | collected 2016-06-15
AGGCCTTCGGCCTGGTGGGGCGCAAGCTCGGGCTGGTCTGAGCTCAGCTGACTCGGGCCGATCTCAGGTCGGCCGAACGGAGACTTGCACTCCCAAGCGGCCCAAGCCAAACGCCCCTAGGCCCGCGTCAAATTAGGGCCACCGGAGAGTCGGGACCGGCCGGTCGCCGTCCGATACCTACCTGAGCGGCGGTAGGCGCCTGCTGTCCCCCGCGGCGATGTCGGAGAGGGCGGGAAACCATGGAGCGTATCGCGGAGCGGCGTCCGTTCGGGCGAGAAGCCCTGTTCAAGCAGGTGGGCGCGCTGGCCGGCGCCACCATGCTGTGGCTGCTTTCCCTGGTTTCGGTCGCGTCGTCCCAGCGCCGCCCGGCCGTGGTAGCGCAAGGGGCTTCACTGATCGTCCTAGCCGTAGTGGTGACGGTCGCGCTGCCGTGGCACCGGCTTCCCGACGCCCTGAAGGTAGTCCCACCCATTGCCGCGTTGCTGGCCGGCGTTCGACTGCAGGTGCTGCTCGACGCGGGACTGTGGAGCGATTCCGCTTATCTGTTGATGCCGATGTTCTGGCTGGCCGCGTTCGGCACCTGGACGGAGGTGCGGGCAGGAGTCTTGCTCGCTGCCGTGGGTCTGTTCGGCCAGGCGCTGATCTGGTCCCACCGGGGGACCGGATGGGGAGGCGCGGTGGTGCTCGCGGCGACAGCTGCAGTGGTGGCGTTTGCCATCCACGCTCTCTTCCAGCGGGTTCGGACGCGAGCCGACCGGCATCCAGCCTTCCGGTCCACGGACGCTCTGACCGGTCTCCCCGGTCGGGCGGGATGGGAGGACCGGGTCCCTCAGCTGCTGAGCCAGGCAGCGGAGGTTCGGCAGCCGGTCTGCGTGATGATTCTCCACCTCGACCGCTTCAGGGATTTTGTCGATCACTACGGTCGCAAGGAGGCCGACCGCCTGGTTCGAGGTGCTGCGGCCATGTGGCGGGACCACCTCCGCAAGACCGACCTCATCGCCCGCCTGAACGGTACGGACTTCGCTGCCCTGCTGGTCGGGTGTTCGGTCGAGGCCGCCGCGGGGATCGCCCGACGGCTGTCGACCGTCCTTGATGCGCCCCTCACGCTCTCCCTGGGCATCGCGGAGTGGAACGGCGAGGAGAGCGCCGCGGCCCTGTCCCGGCGAGCCGACGCCGCCCTGGAGCGGGCCAAGCGCGCCGGCGGGGATCGGGTCGAACTCGGAACGGCCCTCGCGGTGCGGGGAGACCGGAAGAGCACGCCGTAGGGCGGCGCCAACCGATCCCGCTTCGACAGATTCGGTCTTCGCCCGCCCCTCCTTAGGGAGTCACTGCCAGCGCTTCGGATACCTGGCGCGGAGGTCGTTCGCGAGCCGGGTGAGCTCGTCCATGACCGTGTCGGTCACCTTGCGCAGCGTCTGCGGGTCGTCCTGCTGTTCCTCGAACTGCGAGAAGTCCAACGGCGGGCCGGCCTTGACCCAGATAGGCCGTCCGAAGGTCAGGCTCCGCGCCCCGTTGCGTTGCCACACGTGCTGCGAGCCCCACACGGCGATGGGAAGCACCGGGACCTCGCTGGTCAAGGTGAGCCTGGCGATGCCCGTCTTGCCCCGCATCGGCGAGTAGTCGGCGTTGGTGGTGACGGTCCCCTCCGGGTACACGAGCACGGAGTCGCCTTCCTTCAAGGCTCGGCCAGCAGCCTCCACCGGGGCGTGCGAACCACTCCCCCGCTCCACCGGGATCTGCCTGGTTCGGTGGAGCAGGGCCCGCATGATCGGATTGCCGTACAGCTCGTTCTTGGCCAGGAATCGGGGCCGCCGTCCGGACTTCACCAGCATGTAACCGTGGGCCAGCGGATCCAGATAGGAGATGTGGTTGCCGGCGACTAAGAGGGGCCCCTCACGAGGGATGTGTTCCCGCCCTTCGAATCGCCAGTTGAACCACAAGGCAATGATCGGACGGAGCGTCAGCTCGGCGACTCGGTACAAGGGTTCCGGTCTCGCCACACTGTCTCCTGCCCGCTGGGCGCGGCTATTCTAGGCCAGCCATGCGGGTCATCGCCGTTCCCGTGAAGCCTCTCGAGGAGGCCAAGCGGCGCCTGTCTCGCATCCTCTCGCCGGGAGAGCGGGCCGTCCTCAGCCTGGCCATGCTGGAGGACGTCCTCGACGCATGCCAAGCCCAGGAGGGATGGGAAGTCTGGGTGGTGTCCCGGGCCGAAGCCGCCCTGGAGGTGGCCGTGCGCAGAGGAGCCAGGCCGCTCCACGAGCGGGGCCGGTCGTTGCTCGAGGCCGTCGGTCAGGCGGAGCTCAGCATGCGCGGGCGGTGGAGCTCGCTGGCGGTGGTCCTGGCGGATCTGCCGTTTCTCACCCCGCAGGGCCTGTCTCGCGCGCTCGCCCCGAGCAGCCAAAACCACGTGGTCGCCGCTCCGGCCGAATCCGACGGCGGAACGAACCTCTTGGTGCGCCGGCCACCGACGGCCATCGCGGCCAGGTTCGGACGTTCCTCGTTCGCGCGACACCGGGCCGAAGCCTATCGGCGGGGTGTGACATTCCGAGAAATGCGCATGACCGAGCTCGGCTTCGACTTGGATCGGCCCGCCGACTTGGCGCGGGTTGCGGCGGGCTCGCGCCCCACCCGGACACGGGAGGTTTGCCTCGGCCTCGGCGTGGCGGGGAGACTGGGCGTGGTGGCCTGACCACGAACGATGAGAAGGAGGTCTCGATGCCTCAGGGAACGATCAAGCACTACGACGTCGAACAAGGGATTGGCTCGGTGCTCATGGACGACCGTACCGAGGTCGTCATCGATCTGGCATCGACGGAGGGCTCTGGGCACATCCGTTATCTCCGGATCGGCCAGCGGGTCGTGTTCGACCTGGCCGACGAAGGCGACCGGCAGGTTGCTCGGTCATTGAAGATCATCAGCTTCGCGTAAACCGCATCCTTATCGGCGGCGGCGGCGCCGGGCGACGGCGTCCTTCAGCGGCTTGCCCGGCCGAAACGCCGGCACGTTGGTCGGGGGCAGCCGCATCGGACGGTCCGCCCAGATGTTCCTCGCCGTCCGCCTGGCCCGGGCCTGGCGGTGGAAGGTCCCGAACCCCGAGAGCACGACCCGGTCACCCTTGACCAGGGAACGGGTCACCACCTCCATGAATGCCTCGACGACCTGCGCCACCTCCCCCGCGGGGAGTCTGGTTCTCTCGGCGATCTCCTCCACGAGCTCGGTCTTGTTCACGCTCGCCTCCCCTTCCTCGCCGGGCCCAAGCCGGTCCGGTAACACCGAGGGTCGCTTGCCCGTGGGTAACGGTAGCCCGACTGACTCTGGACTATCCACCCGGAAACGGCACGCCTATCCCCGAAAGCCCGGTCATGCGCGAGCGTAAGGACGACGCAACTAGTTCGAGCTCGACGAGACACATTTCGTCCCTCTGACCGTCGAAACGCCGGCGTCGATGAGCGATGCTTTTGAATCCCTGGACCCACCCCCCTGCTCCTGCTCACACGCCGACGAGCCTTTCAGAAGGTCCGCCGGTGGCCCGGCGCGCCGAGGCGGCCGCCTACCTCGCCCGTCACACCACAACGCCGGACAGCTGAGGGGGCCCCGTTGGACCGAAGGGACCTTCTCAATGGGGCCGTTCGGCATATGGCTCCACTCCGGGCGTGAACGACACTTCCAACAACAGCCGGCGAGGGCCGGCGAAGGAGGAAGGAGGAGACAATGCCACGCAGAACGTTCGATTTCATTCTCTCCTCGGTGGGGGTGATGCTCACGGCCGTTCTGGTGGTCGCCGGCGTCCTCGCCTTCTGGGGCTACAGCTTCGCCAACGGCAAGGTGCACGACCAGCTGGTCGCTCAGAAGATCTTCTTCCCACCGAAGGGCAATGAGGCGCTGGCCGACCCGCAGATCGGCACGTACCTGAACAAGTACGCGGGCCAGCAGCTGGTGAACGGGGCCCAGGCCCAGGCGTACGCCGACCACTTCATTGCCGTCCACCTGAATGGCGTGGCGGACGGCAAGACCTACGCTGAGGTCAGCACCCTGGCTCGGGCCAACCCGGACGACCAGGCTCTTCAGGGCCAGGTGCAGACACTGTTCAGGGGCGAGACCCTCCGCGGCCTGCTCCTCAACGCCTACGCGTTCTGGAAGCTCGGAGAGCTGGCGCTGATCGGGAGCATCGCCGCGTTCGTCCTGGCGGGGATCATGTTCGTGCTGACGATCCTCGGGTTCTGGCACCTGCGGAAGGTGTCGGCCGCCGACCAGGTCTTCGCTCCGGCAGCCGAGGGCTCCGGAGAACGGGTACGGATCTGACGCACCACCTCATCGACCGACGCCTCCCCGACCTCACGGGCGGGGGGGCGTCTGGCCGCGCCGGGGAGGGCAGCGTGCCCGTCGTTCCTTGGACGGCAGACCTCCGGACCGCTTCGGACTACGCTTCGGGGGACGGGGCAGCGCCGGGACCGAACCGAATCGAACGCAGCGAGGGGAGCAACGTGGCGGTCGAGGGGCAAGCGAAGCGGCGCGGCCTTGGGAGCATCGATTGGCGCCGCTTTCTGGTGAGCTGGTTCGCCGTGCCATTCGCGGCGCTGGCCGCGCTGATGCTGGGCGCCCTGATGTTGATCGCCCTGGGCGCCAATCCCATCACCGGCTACCGCGCCCTGCTGACCGGGGCCTTCGGCAGCGCCGACGCCCTCACGGCCACCGCGCTGAAGGCCATCCCGCTGGTGCTGGTGGGAGCGGGGATCTGCATCGCCTTCCGGGCGAACGTCCTGAACATCGGCGGGGAGGGGCAGATGGTGGTGGGCGCCCTCGTGGCCACCCTGGTCGCCCTCGCCGTCCCGAACACCCCCCGGCCGATCATGGTGCCGCTGGTCCTCCTGGCGGGGGCGCTCGGCGGAGCGCTGTGGGGAGCCATCCCCGGCTCGCTGAAGGCCTATTTCAACGTGAACGAGATCCTCAGCACGATCATGTTGAACATCGTCGCGGTCCAGCTCATGAACTACCTGCTGGCGGGGCCGCTCATCGACAAGACCCTGACCACGACGTTCGCCCGCATCCCACAGACACAGCGGCTGTCCCCGAGCGCGGACCTGCCGGTGTTCTCGCGTAGCACGGGCCTGCACGCCGGTGTCCTGGTGGCCGTGGTCATGGCCGTGGCCGTGTATGTGCTGCTGTGGCGGACGACCCTGGGGTTCCGCCTCCGGGCCGTGGGGCTCTCCCGTGAGGCGTCGAACTACAGCGGGATGTCGGTGAAGCGGAGCATCACGCTCGCGCTCACGCTCTCCGGAGCGATGGCGGGGCTGGCCGGCGCGGTCCTGGTGTTCGGGAGCCTGTCCCATCGGATGGTCACCGACGGTAGCGCCACGGGCTTCACCCAGTCCGCCGGGTTCAACGGCATCGTGGCCGCCCTGTTCGGAGGCCTGAACCCCGTGTGGACCCTGGCCTCGTCCTTCATCTTCGGCGGCCTCCTCGTCGGGGGGACCAACATGCAGATCGCCGTGCAGGTCCCCTCATCGCTGATCGTGGCGTTGAACGGCCTGGTGGTGGTCTTCGTCGTCTCGATCGAGTACGTCCGCCGCCGTTACCGCCTCCGTGTGGAGCCGGCCCCGGTGCGGGGGATCGGGCCCGCCCCGCCACCGGCAACGGTAGGCATCGAAGGCCTGCCCGCAACGCCGGGGGTGATGGAAGGATGAAGGAGTTCCTGACCCTCTCGGTCCTCACGGCGACGGCCGCCTCCGGCATCCGCCTGGCCATCCCCTTCCTGCTTGCCAGCCTCGGTGAGGCCGTGGGCCAGCGTAGCGGCGTCCTGAACCTCGGGGTCGAAGGGGTGATGCTCCTGGGCGCGTTCGGCGCCTACTACACCTCGCTCCAGACGCACAGCTTGTGGCTGGGGGCCCTGGTCGGATTGGGGATCGGGGCGATCCTGGGGGTCGTCGCGGCGGTGGTGAGCGTGACGCTCAAGGCCCAGCAGGGAATCAGCGGCATCGGCATCTACCTGTTCGGCCTCGGCTTCAGCGACCTGCTGTTCCAAAAGCTCGTAGGCACCCCCACGCCGATCAACTCGCTGCCGGCCGTGAAGATCCCGGCCCTGGCCGGCCTCCCGGTGCTCGGCAAGATGCTGTTCCAGCACAGCATCCTGGCGTACGTCGCGCTGCTGCTCGTCCCTGTGTTCGCGTTCGTCTTGAACAGGACGACTTACGGCATGGACATCAAGGCCGTCGGCGAGAACCCCGCCGCGGCCGACAGCCTCGGGGTGAGCGTCACCAAGATCCGTTACTCCACGGTGATGCTGGGAAGCTGCCTGGCAGGGCTGGCCGGGGCGGCCCTCGCCCTGAACCTCGGCATCTTCCAATCCAACCTCACGCAGGGACAGGGCTTCATCGCGGTCGCGCTGGTCTACTTCGGCGCCTGGCGTCCGTCGGGCGTGTTGGCCGGCTCGCTGCTGTACGGCCTGGTCGCGGCCACCGTGCTCACGTGGAAGACGCTCGGGATCATCCCTCCGAGCGCGTCGGACCTGGCGGCCATGGCCCCTGCGGTCCTCACGGTCGTCGCCCTGGTGTTCGTGGCCCGGCGGGTCCGGCAGCCGGCGGCTCTGGCCAGAGCGTACGAACGCGGAGGTGGATGAGATGTTCGCAGGGAGCGAAGGATCGATCCTCGGAAGGAGGGAGTCATGAAGAGCAGGAGAGTGTTGCGGTTCGCGCCGATGCTGATCCCGGTGATCACTCTGGTGCTGGCTGCCGCGGCATGCAGCAGCGGCACCACGCCGAGCGGCAGCCCTGGCACCGCGAGCAAACCGTTCAAGGTGGCCATCGTCGCCCCAAGCGCCACGAACGACCTGGCGTTCACGCAATCCATCGTCCAGGCAGTGGACTCGCTCAAGTCCAAGTACAACCTTCAGGTCGCCGTGTCCGACAACCTGTTCGTGGTGGACGACGCGGCGAATGCCATCCGGAACTACGCGTCGCAGGGGTATGACCTGGTCATCGCCCACGGGTCCCAGTACGGGGCTTCGGTCCAGCAGATCGCCCCGCAGTTCCCCAAGGTCTCCTTCGCCTGGGGGACGGCGGGTGACACGTTCGGCCTGGCCAACGTGTTCGCCTACCAGGCCGCGTCCGACCAGGGCGGCTATGTGAACGGGGTCATGGCCGCCATGCTCACGAAGAGCAAGGTGATCGGGGTGGTCGGCCCGATCGAGGTCGGCGACGCCAAGCTCTACGTCGACGGGTTCAAGGCCGGCGCCCTGGCTGCGGATTCCTCGGTCAAGGTGAAGGTCAACTACACCGGATCGTTCAGCGACGTCGCGCTGGCCTCGGAGGCGGCCAAGAGCTTCGTCCAGGCCCATGCGGACGTGATGACCGGATCCGCCCAGATGGTGGTCGGCGCTGTCGGGGTCTGCAAGGACAACGACATCGCGTGGTTCGGCACGCAGTCGAACCAGACCTCGCTCGCTCCGAGCGTCGTCGTGGCCTCGCAGGTGTACCACTGGGAGGTCGTGCTGTCCCAGATGATCGACGCCATCAAGGGGGGCACCCTGGGTGCCAAGTCGTTCACGATCGACGTGTCCAACGGTGGCGAGGTCGTCGAGTACAACTCCGGGTACTCCCTTCCGTCGGACGTGAAGGCGAAGGCCGAGGAGACGATCGCCGGCATCAAGGACGGCTCGATCAAGACCGGCGTGTCGGGCTGAGGCGGAACCCGACGGAGCACGACGATGGAGGCAACCATCCGGGGAAGCGCCGAGGAGAGGCCACCCGCATCGATGCTCGAGATGCGGGGAATCACCAAGCGCTTCCCCGGGGTGGTCGCCAACGACCGGGTCGATTTCGAAGTGCGAGCGGGTGAGGTCCATTCCCTGCTCGGCGAGAACGGCGCCGGCAAGAGCACGCTCATGCGGATCCTCTACGGCCTGTACCGGGCCGACGAGGGCGAGATCCGTCTGAAAGGTGAGCCCGTCGCCATCACGTCCCCATCGGACGCGATCGCTCGCGGCATCGGGATGATCCATCAACACTTCATGCTGGTGCCCACGCTCACTGTGGCCGAGAACGTGGCCCTCGGGTTGCCGTCGCCGCGACGGCCGCTCACCGATCTGGAGGCCGCCTCGGGACGGATCCTGGAGCTGTCCCGGACCTACGGGTTGAAGGTCGACCCGAAGGCCTACGTGTGGCAGCTGTCCGTCGGAGAGCGCCAACGGGTCGAGATCATCAAGGCCCTCTACCGCAATGCGTCCCTGCTGATCCTGGACGAGCCGACGGCCGTGCTGACACCTCAGGAGGTGGACGATCTCTTCGCCATCTTCCGCCAGATGGTGGCCGACGGCCGCGGCCTGGTGTTCATCTCGCATAAGATCCGCGAGGTCCGAGCGCTGTCGGACCGCATCACCGTATTGCGGAACGGGCGGGTCGTGGGAACGGTGCTTCCCGCGGACGTCTCGGGCCGGGACTTGGCGCACATGATGGTGGGCCGAGACGTTGGCATGGTTCAGAGGCCCTCCGCTGGTCCGGCCGGGGAGGCGCGACTGGTCGTCCGGAGCCTGACCGTGGCCGGGGATCGCGGGACCGAGGCCGTCCGGGGCCTGGACTTGGAGGTTCGGTCGGGAGAGATCGTGGGTATCGCCGGCGTCTCGGGCAACGGTCAGCGCGAGCTGGCCGAGGCCATCGCCGGACTTCGCCCGCCGACGAGCGGCTCGATCCAGATCGATGGGCAGGAGGCGGCGCGACGCGGACCGGCGGACCTCCGCAGGTCCGGCCTGGCGTACGTCCCCGAAGAGCGGATGCGCGATGGATTGATCGGCGACTTCACGGTTGCCGACAACCTGATGCTGATCGACTACCGGAGCCCCGAGTATTCCCGGTGGGGGTTCCTGCGGAGCCCGGCCATCCGCCACCATTGCGCCGAGCTCGTGTCCGCATTCCAGGTGAGGACCCCCGGTCTGGATACGCCGGCTCACCACCTGTCGGGCGGCAACATCCAAAAGCTGATCCTGGCTCGTGAGCTGTCGGGCCGGCCCCGGGTGCTGCTGGTAGCCCAGCCGACCCGGGGGGTGGACGTGGGAGCGGCCGAGTACATCCACCGCCGACTCATCGATCAGCGTGGCCGCGGAACGGCCATCCTGATCATCTCCGAGGACCTGGACGAGGTCCTCGCGCTGTCCGACCGGATCCTGGTCATGTACGAAGGGGCCATCATGGGCGAGGTCGATCCGCGAGCCGCCTCCAGAGAGATGCTCGGCCTGATGATGGCGGGGGTCCATCCCGACGGCCACGACGACCAAGCCGTGAAGAGCATCTCGTCCCCGGCGCCCGAGTAGATCTCCGCCGGGGGTTGCCTCAGTCCGGGAGGATGTGCGTCCCCGTCCTCCCGACCAGGGCCCGCTCCACGTTCTCCGGATTGGTGATGATGGCCCGGCTGCCGCCCCGTTCCAGGTACGCCACCACGGCCTCGATCTTCGGGGCCATGCTGCCCTTGGCAAAGTGCGTTCCTTCCGCAAGGTAGCGCTTGGCCTCGGAGAGGGTCAGCCGGTCGACCCACTCCTCCTCCGGCGTGCCGAAGCGCAATGCGACCTTCTCCACCGCGGTGGAGATGATGAACAGCTCGGCCCCGATCCCACTGGCGAGGAGCGACGAGGCCCGGTCCTTGTCGATGACCGCGGCCACCCCCTCGAGGTTGCCCTCGGGGTGCCGGACCACGGGGATGCCGCCGCCGCCCACCGAGATGACCACGAAGCCCTCGACCAGCAGGGACCGGATAGCCTCCTCTTCGATGATCCGGATGGGCTGCGGAGAGGCGACCACGCGGCGCCAGCCCCGGCCGGCGTCCTCCATCACCGCCCACCCCTCGCCCTCTCGCCGCCGGATGGCCTCCGGCTCCTCCATGTAGGAGCCGATCGGCTTCGACGGGTTCTGGAACGCGGGATCGTTGGGGTCGACCTCGGTCTGGGTCACCACCGTCACGGCCTCCTTCTGGATACCCAGACGCGCGAAGTCGTTGTGGAGGTTCTGCTGAAGCGCGTAGCCGATCGCTCCCTGGCTGTCCGCGCCCGCAACGTCCAGGGGAATCTCGTGCAGCTCATGGGCTGCCAGCTCGGACCGGCGGAGGATGAACCCCACCTGCGGCCCGTTCCCGTGTGTGATGGCGACGTCCCAGCCGTCCTTGATCATCCCGGCGATGTGCCAGCACGTTTCTCCTGCGGCGATGTACTGGTCGCGAACGGTCTGATGGAACTTGTCCTTGATCAGCGAGTTCCCGCCGATGGCCACGACCGCGATCCTCCCGGTCACGACGTTCGGCCGGTCTGTCTCGCCAGGTACATCATCGCCAGGGCAAGCAGCAGGTACACCACCCACTGCGGAACCCTCAGCAGGTGCGCCAAGTCCATCTCTTCACCCCCTCAGCTCATCGTCAGTGCCATCACGGCCTTCTGGCCGTGCAGGCGGTTCTCGGCCTGGTCGTACACCATGGACTGTGGCCCGTCGATCACCGCGTCGGCCACCTCCACGCCCCGATCTGCCGGCAGGGGGTGCATGTAGATGGCGTCCCCGTCGGCGAGCTTCAGCCGCGCCTCGTCGGCGATCCAGTCCCGGTACTTGTCGATGATCGCCGCGCCCTCCTTCTCGTCCTCGGTCGTGAGGAGCGCACCCCACGATTTCGCATAGATCACGTGGCTATCCCGCATGCCGTCCTCGAAGCTGTCCATCACCTCGAAACCGACCCGCGCCGCTCGAGCGTTGTCCTGGGCCAGGTTCATGATCTCCGGCATCAGCTTGAACTCCGGTGGATGGACCAGACGGAGGTTCATGCCGAACCGCGGGAGCAGAGTCACCAGCGACTGCGGCACACTGATCGGCTTCTGGTACGAGGCTGCGTACGCCCAGCTCACCGTGGCCGTCTTCCCCCGCGGATCCCCGAGCTTCTCGATGATGGTCATGAGGTCGGCGAGCGCCTGGTGCGGGTGGTACACGTCGCACTGCATGTTCAGCACCGGGACCCGGCTGTGCTCGGCGACGTCCCGGATGTAGCCGTTCCCGACCTTCCAGTCCACGTGCCTGATGGCGATGCCGTCGTTGTAGCGGCCCAGGATCTCCCCGATCTCCCTCGCCGTGTCCCCGTGAGCGATCTGCGTCGTCTTCGATTCGATGAACTCCGCGTGCCCGCCGAGCTGGGCCATGCCCGACTCGAACGAGCCGCGAGTTCGGGTCGACGAGAAGAAGAACAGCATGGCCAGCGTCTTGTCGCGAAGAAGCGGGTGCGGGATCCCCAGCGCCCGCTGCCGCTTCAGTTCGAATGCCACGTCCAGCAGCGTGTCGATCTCTTCCTTCGTCCAGTCGTCGAGCGTGATCACGTCACGGCCCCGCAGGTTCGTCTGCATGAGGGAGACTCCTTTCCTCTTACTCGATGGCGCCGAGGACAAGGGATAGCAGCGCCATCCGCATCACCACGCCGTTGAACGCCTCGACCCAGTACCGCTGGTGCCGGGTGTCGTCGACGTCGGTGGCGAGCTCGTCCATGCGGGGAAGTGAATGAAGCACGATGGCGCTGCGCTTGGCCTGCTTCAGGAGGTCCCGCGTGACCTGGTACTCCTTCGGGGTCAGGCCTTCCTTCCCCGTCCGCTCCACTCTCGCCTGCGTGTAGTCGGCTTGCACCACCGGCTCCATGTAGATCACGTCAACTTCACCGATGACCTTCTCCACGCTCTCCACCTCCGTGAACGAGGTGTCCTTCGCTCCCAGCTCCTCCTTGAATTCGGCCAGGAGGGACATCTCAGGGGGCGAGCAGACGTACGCCTCCACGTCGAACTGGCCGAAGGCGTACAGGATCGAGTGCATGGTCCGCATGCGCATGTCGCCGACCAGCAGCCAGCGGTGCCCGTCCAGGCCGCCCAGCTCGCGGCTCACGGTGTACAGGTCGGTGAGGACCTGCGTCGGGTGCTCACCCCATCCGTCCCCGCAGTTGATGACCGGGACGCTGGCCCATCTCGCCGCCTCGGCCGGGGCGCCCTTTTGGAAGTGGCGCATGGCGATCACGTCCCCGTAGTACTCGAGCATGTGCACGGTGTCCTTGATCGACTCCTGATAGAAGTCGCCGGCCCGAGTGTTCTTCACGTCCGAGAAGCCGAGCACGTGGCCCCCGAGCCGGTGCATGGCTGCCTCCGTGGCCAGGCGGGTCCGGGTCGACGGCTGGTAGAACGCGGTCAGCAGCGTCTTGTCCTTCAACAGGTCGGTGTTCTGGCGACGCTCGGCGATCGGCCTCAGTTCGTCTGAAACGTCGAAGACGTGCTCGAACTCGGCCCGCTCGAGGTCCTTGAGCGAGAGGATGTCCCGTCCGGTGAAGCTCCTCATGCCTCTTCCCCCTCCCTTGGAAGGTCTAGCGCCGCACTCCCGTGAAGAGCACGGCGACCCGTTCGTCCGGGCCCACGTCCCCGCGGTCCCGCAACTCCATCAGGCCGGCCAGGCCCGAGGTCCCGGTGTGGTCTGCATCGATCCCGGTGGCCACACGCCCCACCTCGTTCGCCCGGCGCAGCGCGTCCTCGTCCACGACCACGGGATAGCCCCCGGTGGCGAACATGCCTCGCACCACGGCGAGCCAGTCGTAGGTCTCGTCGTCGAGGATGCCGTGGGCCACGCTCACAGGCTCCTGCTCCCATGGCCACATGAACTCCGAGTGATGGTGCGCCGCGTACGCCAGCTCCTCCGCCACGGCCGGCGTGCCGACTCTCTCCCAGATGAATTCGGCGCGGCCGGCTTCGTCCTTCAGGGCGCCAGGCCGCTCCCCTGGGCCGTCCGCGATCCGAGCCAGGACCCGCCCGGCCAGGAGGTCGTGGGCCCGTTTCAGCGGATACCCGCCTGCGGTTTGGACAGCCTGGAACCGCGGAAGCCAGTCGATGGCGCCGAAGGCGAAGGCTTCCATGAACGCGGCGATGACGGCCGAAGCTAGGGCTCCGCCGCCCACCTGGACGAACACGCGGTCCAGGGCCAGCGGCGTGCGGCCGAGCTGGGTGACCATCTCGTATCCAAGCGTCTCCCCGCCCTCGATGGCCAGCCCATTCTCGTTCCCCTGGCAGGTGAACGGGAGGGCGCCTGCTGAGAGCGCCGACCTGAGCGCATGGTACGTCGGATCGCCCCGGACCCCCGCCCGCCGCGGAGTGACCTCGACCTTCGAGCCCAGCGCTTCCAGCCGCCGGACCACGACCGGATCCGCGGACGGGGGGACGAAGACGCGGAGGCGCCGGCCGCCGGCGCGGGCCACCACAGCCGCCGCCAGCGCAGCGTTGCCACAGCTAGCGATGGCGAGGTCTCGCTTCGACTGGTCGTCGCCGGATCGCCCCGTCTCCTCCATCACGCGGAGATGGACCAGGAGGCCCATGAGATGGCGCGCCTTGTGCGAGCCCGAGACGTTCTCGGTCTCGTCCTTCACCCACACGCCGCCGTTTGGTCCGAACCCGAGGTGCTCGCTCAACGAGGGCGATCGTCCGAAAGGCGTTTCCTCGAATCCGTGGCCGTCGACGGCGGCGACCTCCTTGTCGAGCCGCTCGACCAGGGCCACGTACTCCGCATCGGACACCCCCCTCTCCCGGGCCAGGTGATAGCTGCGGAGGAGCTCGCGATACCGGACGAACGGATTCGTCTCGTCTCCCTTCGGCCAGGACAGTCGGGTTGGATCGAGCACCCGCGCCAGGACGTGGTCGACGTCGTCGCCGTCGGCATTGGGGCACCGGAACGGGAAGGGGTCGTCATCCGGGGCGCGGGCTCCGCAGCCCGCGCAGATCAGCGACGAGGGCACCCGGCTCACAGTTTGTGGATCGCCCCTGTTCGCGCGTTGAACTCATCGATCATCTGGTCCCACGCGGGGATCACCTCGTGGATCCGCTTCCAGAAATGGGGGCTCTTCCGGGCCCTGAACTCCTCGATCGGCACCCCCTGCTGCTCCACCCACGTGAAATAGCCGAGGTTGAAGATCCGAGTCCGGTCCTCGTAGGTGAGCTCCCGCATGTGGTCGGTGGTCTGGCCCAGGAGGTGCTGGCCGAAGACCTCGCCCGCGGACACCTCGTCGAAGCCCCCGGCGAAGTGCCTGTCGAGCGCCTTGTCCCGCTCGGAGCCGTACATGGCGAACCCGTCGGTGGCAACCGTCACCACGACGTCCTCCGGGCCCATGTCGAAGTACTTCGCCGTCTTGATGGCCGCCAGGATGTTGCAGATGCCCGACAGGCCGATGCCCCCCAGTTGCTCGAGGACCTCGCGAGACAGGCCCCGCCTCCTCCCCAGATACTCGCGCCCTGTCTCGGTGTTGAACAGGACCCCGAGCTGGTCGGTGGACCGGTCGGAGACGGCCACCGCGACATCCGTGTTCATGACGTTATGGATCAATGGGATGTGCTTGTCGCCGATGCCTTGGATGTTGTGCTCGCCGAACCCGTTCATGAGCATCGTCGGGCACTCCCACGCCTCGACGGCCACCACCAGCGATCCCAGCCGCTGCTTCAGGTAGTCGCCCGCGGCGATCGTACCGGCCGACCCCGTGGCCGACGTGAACGCCCGAAGCACGAGGTCCGGGTTCGTCCTCTGCAGCGACTCGAACACCCGCTCCAGGGCCGACCCAGTGCAGAGGTAGTGGACGAGGTGGTTCCCAAACTCCGAGAACTGGTTGAAGATGATGTTGTTCGGGTCTTGGGAGAGCTCCGCGCACTTGTCATAGATCTCTTTGACGTTGCTCTCCGTCCCGGGCGTCCGGATGACGTCCTCCGGGTCCATGACCCAGCGCTCCAGCCAGTCGAATCGCTCCTGGCTCATGCCCTCGGGAAGGACGGCCACACCGTGGCACTGCATGATCCGTGAGATGGCCACGCCGCCGCGGCAGTAGTTGCCGGTCGATGGCCAGATCGCCTTGTGGATGCTGGGATCGAACTGTCCGGTGATGATCCGGGGCACAAGGCACCCGTACGCCGCCAGAACCTTGTGCGCATTGATCATCGGGAACCGATTGCCAAATGCCACAACGATCTTCGCCTCGACGCCGGTGAGCTCCTCCGGCAGGACCAGGTACCCCGGCACGTCCACCTGCCCCGTGCGGAGGGCGTCGTTGTACCAGTGCACTCGGAATAGGTTCAGCGGGTGCGGCGCATCCGGATCGACCGAGGCGAGGGCCTGACCGATCGCGTCGGGGATCTTCGCCGGATCGGCCAGGTCCGCGAACCTCGGAAGGATGATGCCGGCCTCCCGGAAGCGGGCCACGGTTCGCCTGTAGACCTCGGGGTCAACGAGATCGCGTTCGAGCCCGAGTCTCCTCATGAGGACCCCCGTATCTCCTGGCCCAGGCACGGGATGAGGTTACCGGCTCCCGGCCGCCCTGGACAGCGTTCGGATATGCGCCTGTCTCAGGCACGGAAACGCCGTACCCGAAGCGAATTCGACACCACGGACACCGAGGAAAAGGCCATTCCGTGCCGGTCCCGATGGCGCTGCCCAGATCCGCTTGCGCCAGGGCGGGCCCGTCGTTGATGCCGTCTCCCACCATCGCCACGACCCTCCCTTCGGCCCTGGAGCCGCTTGATCTCCTCGACCTTGTCCTCTGGCACCACCTCGGACAGCACGCGATCGATACCAGCATCACGAGATTCGTGTGCCCGAACGCTGGGGGCTTCTCGCATCGCAGGTTGGTAGCATCGGGTCGTTGGCCCGTGGGGGAACGGTAGCTCGGCTGAGTCTGGGACTAACCCTCCTAACGCTGGGCTGACCTGCCAAAATGCTGTCAGAGGCGAGCGAAAGGGTCGGAGTTAGTTGGGCCTCGCCAGGTGCCTTCGGCGAGAACGCCCCGAATCATCCGTAAGGCCCCCCGTCGCCGGACTGAACAACGGTGCACGAACGCGGCCCCGCCGACATCCACGGTCATGTGGCTGATGCATCACTCCAGGATCGCTCCACGAGGATGCGCGCCACAGCGTCGCGACCGTAACGCGTTGAATCTCCCCATCAGCCCCCGGACTTAGCCACCTCCTCACCCGAAGAGCGACTTCGGACGAAGCCCTGGAGCCGCTGACCACCGCTTGCACCGGGGATTCTCGCGAGGCAGACTGGCATCGCTCGGGCACGAGGGAGGTTCTCATGCATCTCACCAATCGCGAGACGTGGACGGTGATCCACGGCATGATCCTGGGGGCGGCCTTCCTGCTCGCTTTCGCGGGAGGACTCGCAGGCCTCTACAGCTTGAGACCGGCGCTGATCACTCCGGAAGGGATCAGAGAGCGCGCGCGACGCCTGATCGTGGGTACCTGGGCCATGGCTGCGATCGCGTGGGCCACGGTGATCACCGGGACGTGGATCGTTTACCCGTGGTACCGGTCCCAGGCAGCGGATAGCCCCAGGTCCATCCTGCTGGCGAATCCGGATACTGCCCGGTGGCACACCTTCGGGATGGAGTGGAAAGAACACATCGCGTGGATCGCCCCGATCCTTGCCACGTGCGTGGCCTTCGTCGTCAGCTACTACGGCGCGCGACTGATCAGACATCAGGCGGTACGCCGTGCCCTCATGGTCATGTTCGTGGGCGCGTTCGCCGCCGCAGGGGTGGCTGGGTTGTTCGGAGCCTTCATCAACAAGGTCGCTCCCATCCGGTGAGCGACGCAGACTGAGGAAGAGGACGCCGTGACCGACGAGACGACAAGACCGGCCTCCACCGGTTCCGAAGAAGGCGATCCACCCTTCTGGCCTGTAGCCGCAGCCTTCCTGGCCGCAGGGTTCGGAGTCCTCGTCCTGGGCGTCCTGACGACGCTGGCGGAAGCGAGCTCGGCAGTCAGCGACTGGCTCGCGTTCTCGAGCAGCGTCGGTCCGTTGTCGGGGAAGACCGTCATCTCCGTGGCTGCCTGGATCGCGGCCTGGATCGTCCTCTCGGTGGCCCTGCGTGGTCGCAACCCCTCCCCGGCGAAGGTGTACTGGCTGACAGGAGTCATGGTCGCCGCGGGTTTGGTCGGGACGTTTCCGTCGTTCTTCGAGAAGTTCGCCAGCGAGTAACGCCCGTCCCCATCGGGCGCAACCAGACGGCTCCAAAGAGTTCGCATCTGAACCCATAGCGACGCGTCCAACCGACGCCTCCTGGACCCAAGGACACCTGATGCCTGACTGGCTGGTCGGTCGGAGCGCGTGAGTCCGGTAACATCGGAGGCCGTTGGCCCGTGGGGTAACGGTAGCCCGGCTGACTCTGGACTATCCACCCGCGAACGCTGTGCCTACCTGCGGATATGCAGGTCGCGAGCGAGCGTGAAGGCCAGAGTTAGTTGGGCTTCGCGTAGACCCCTGGATGCCCCTGTTCGTCGCCCTTCCGGTGAACTGCTGGGTCGTGCCCTCTCCCGTGAGAGGGGCTACCTGGCCACACCACCGAAATGCTCCCTGACGTGATGCAACGGCCTTCAGAAGCGGATTCGCCCCACGCGCCCATCGGCGAGACTGATCTGGGCGATACCTCGATGAGAGGAAACCTGTCCGCGGGTCCTACGCTTGACAGAGGAGGGGCCGGATTACCCGGCCCCTCCTTCATGGACGTGGAGGACCGCTACGTAGGCATGACAGCCTCGAACGCGGCCGCGATCACACCGTGGCCCTCGGTGTTCGGGTGGACATCTCCGACGGAGCAGAAGAAAGTCCATGCACACACGTTAGCCACGTTCACCGGGATCTCCCCCCACTCCTTGGTGACGACCATGTCGGTGAAGTCGTCGGAGTTGAAGTAGTCGGGGCCGGTGACGTCCGCCACGATGGCCCCATCGCTCTGGTAGGTCGAAACGAGTCCGGCGTTCAGGGCTTGGACAGCCACATGGTCCAAATAGGCCAGGGAGTGGCCATCCGGTCGGGTCACCCAGTAGCCGATGAAGGGATCCGCGTAGTTCATCCCCAGGATTGGCACGCCGGGAGCGGCGGCCTGGAGCGTCTCGATGATGTAGTCCAGGTTCGACTCGATGTTGGGCAGTTCGCCTTCGACGCAGGCCAGGTCGAACACTCCGGCGTCGGGATCAAAGCAGAAGACCCCATCGGTCCCCAACACGTCGCCCGCTCCGATGGTGATGGTGATGAACGCGATCTGTCCGGGGTGGGCCTCCAGGACCGCCAGAGCCTCATCGAGCTGAGGGCTCGCATGGCATGTGGGGGGGACCCCCGTGATCATCGAATCAGTGCTCTCGCCCGCGCACCCGAGCTTGACCAGCTGCAGCTGTTTGAACTCTCCGCGGACCATATTGAACAGCTGGTTCGGGTACTGCTTGTTGTTGCCCTCTCCCGCAACGGAGTCACCCAGGGAAACGTAGTAGGTGGCCTTGTTGGCAGCGCCGGCCACGCCGGCCGTGCCGAAAATGGCACCCATGAGCGTCGCCAGTGCCAGAAGCGTTCTGATCGATCTCTTCACCGAACTCTCCTTCTCTCGTGAGGAGTGTGCTAGGGCGGAAGAGTGTGCGTGCCGTCATCTATTACGGCGCCGCCCCGTACTCGTATGCCCCGATGTCGCACTCCGCAATGCCATCGCCATCGCCGTCCACCGGGCGGGCGTACCCGCGCTGATCGGTGGCTGGGCAGTCCGTCCGGGTGCCGGTGTCAATGGCCGGGCTGCCGTCAAGCAGAGCCTGGGTGAAGGTGGGGCCGCCGTTGTCCTGCAGGGGCCCGAGGAGGGGGTCAATCGGGTCCTCGGGGGTGCCGACCTGATCGCCCCTGGTGGCATTGAAAGTGCAGTCGGAGTTGTTCCCTACCAGGTTGAAGCCGGTCGAGGTTACTGTCCCGAGACAGTCCGGGCCAAGGCTGGTTGTCGTGTTGCCGGCGAGGATGGTGTTCTGCAAGAACACTGTGCCGGCGTAGATGCCCCCGCCATAGGCGATAAATTGACAGCAACCCCCTACGACCGCGTTGTCGGAAAGCGTGCTGTTGGTGATCGTCAACGTGCCGCCACCGTCGAAGATGCCTCCGCCGTAGCTGCCAGTCTTATCTTGGCCCACGGCCCGGGCGGTGTTTTCGGAGATGCTGCTCGTGTTGATGGCCAGCGTACCGCTGTTATAGGCGCCGCCGCCATGGGCGGCCTGGCCCGTGGCAGTGTTGCCGGAGAGCGCGCTCTTGTTGATGGTCGCCTTACCCGAGTTATCGAGGCCGCCGCCGCTTTTGGCTGTGTTGCCGGAGAGCGCGCTCTTGTTGATGGTCGCCTTACCCGAGTTATAGATGCCGCCGCCGCTGCCACTGGCCGTATTGCCTGAGATGCTGCTCTTGTTCATGGTCAGCGTACCCGAGTTATAGATGCCTCCGCCATCAGAGAAAGAAAAAGGTCCCCCCCCGATGGCCTTCCCGCCCGAAACGGTTGCGCCGGAGATCCTCACCCGGGCCGCGCTGAGCATGTGAAACACCCGGTCGCCGGTAACGCTGCCATTCCCATCGATGCTCGTTCGCGACGCGCCCGCCCCGGCGAGGGTCAGGTTGTCCGAAATATCCAGGTCGCCGATGGCAGCCGCGTCCTCGTCCGCGCCCGGGATGGTCAGGCGGTAGACGCCGGCGGGCAGGGTAATGCTGTCGTCGCCGGTCAGGGCGTTCGTCTCCTGAATGGCCGCGCGGAGGGTGCATTCGCCCGCTGCTGTGGCACACAGGCCGTCGCCCAGGTTGGCATCCACCGCGTCAACCGTGCTGTCCACGATGAAGGCGGCCCTGGTTGCCCCCGGCGAGGCTTGCGCCCGTACGGGTGACAGACTGAGCACGACGCCTAGGGTCACGAGTACGTGGAGACCTTTGAACGCGTTCACAGTTTCTCCTCCTCTTGTGCGGATGAACCGCGCGTTGGTCTTGCACCCACTGTGTCTGCCCGTCTCCTCGTTCCTCGGCATCCAGATCCTCTTCATGTCATCCTCCCTATCTCCGTGGGACATCTCGGGCCGCGGCTGCATCGCACGGTACGCAGCTGGTGATTCCCGGTCATCCGGGCAGCCCCGGATTTCGACGTCGGGGCTGGCCCTGAGGGGTCGATCGGACGGAGACCGGAATGTTGTCAGGCGCCCGGCCTGCTTACGAACGCAGATAGGTGAGCACTGCGAGGACTCGTCGATGGTCATCGGGAGCCGGCAGCAGGCCCAGCTTCGTGAAGATGCCGCTCACGTGGCTCTCCACGGTCTTGGGGCTGAGGAAGAGCTTGTCGCGGATGGCCTGATTGGAGCGACCCTCTGACATGAGCGCCAGGACCTCCCGCTCTCGATCGGTCAGCACGTCCAAGGCATTGCTGGTGCGACGCCGAGCGATGAGCCGACCGACCAGCTCGGGGTCGATGACGGAACCGCCTGCGCCCACCCGACGTACCGCGTCCACGAACTCATCGAGGTCCGACACTCGATCCTTCAGGAGGTAGCCGACTCCTCCGACCCCGTCACTCAGCAGATCGATGGCGTGCTCCGATTCGACATAGTGGGAGAGGATGAGGACCCCCACCTTCGGGAACTCGGCCCTGATCTGCTTCGCGGCCATCAGTCCCTCGATCGTGTTCGTGGGCGGCATCCTGATGTCGACGATGGCCACGTCCGGCCGCTCGGCCCGCACCAGCTCGACGAATTGCTCTGCGTCGCCGGCCTGGCCCGCCACGTCCAGCCCGGCGTCCCGGAGGACCCGAGCCAGACCCTCTCGGAAGAGAAGGGAGTCTTCGGCCAGGGCTACGCGCATGGGATGTCGGCCACGACGCGGGTCCCGTGGCCGACTGGGCTGTGGACGGTGAGTCGTCCGTCCACCGCCGCAACTCGATCGGTGAGGCCGCGGAGGCCTGACCCCGCGGTGACGTCCGCTCCACCGATGCCGTCGTCCGCCACCTCGACCATCACGTGTCCGTCCTGGACGTTGGCACTGATCATCACCGCAGAAGCCCGGGCGTACTTGGTGGCGTTGGCCACGGCCTCGGAGACAACGAAGTAGGCGGTGGCCTCGACGCTGGCCGGCAGCCTATCGGCCGGCACCCCGGTGATCGTCGCCGGCACCAGCGAGCGCTCGGCCAGCGACCGCAAGGCGGGTCCCAGGCCCTGCTCGGTGAGGATGGCCGGATGGATCCCTCTGGCCAGCTCGCGAAGCTCGGTCAGGGCCAGCTTCACCTCCATTGCGGACTCGTTCAACGTGGCCACGACGGCCGGGTCGGGGGTCGATCCGAGCTGCTCCCGGACCATGCGGAGGCCGAGCGAAAGGGTGACCAGTCGCTGCTGGGCTCCGTCGTGCAGGTTGCGCTCCACCCGCCGGCGTTCCTCGTCCCCCGCCTCCACGATCCGGGCACGAGAAGCCCTGACCTCGTCGAGCTGGACCTTGACCTCCGCGTGAAGTCGCTCGTTCTCCAGCGCCATGGCGGCCACCGTGCTGACAGCCTCCACCAGCCCGCGCTCCTCGGCCGTCATCTCGTCGTGGACCAGCGCGGCTAGCCGCTTGCCGTCGCGCTCGAGGACGGTGATCACTCGACCGGATTCTGGGGACGGGAGCTCGACCGGCCTCCCCTCCCCGTCGACGTAGCGACCCGACTCCGGCAGCCAGAACGCCACTTCGAGGGATGGATCCCTGAGGGTTCGGGCCAGGGCGTCCTTCAGCCCGCCGGCGGCAGGGGCGTTCCCGAGCTCGACCACCAGCTGGCCCAGGCCTCCACGAGCCAGCCCCATCCGGACTTGTCCGGTCAGGAGCATCAACGGGACCAGCACCTGCGCGACGTCCAAACCGTTCACCAGGTCATCGAAGCCTCGCCCCGAGAAGTGGACGTATCGAAATACGTCCACGGGCCCGGTGAAGAAGGCCAGATAGGCGAGGAAAAGCGCGCCGGATAACCACGCCGGGGCCCACAGACGGCGGCTCGACCGTGAAGCCCTGATCCACCGAAGGCCAAGCAGGCCGAGGGCGAGCACGATCACGGCGAACTGGACTCGGTTGGACACGGCGACCAGCGTGTCGTGAAGATCCGGGTTGCGGTAGAGGAGGAGGCCGTTCGCGGTGCACGGTGGGCACCCGGCCCGTGGGTTCTCCCCCGCGATGATGAAGAAGCGCAGGCCCACGGTGAGGACGTACATCGCGCCGACGACGGCACGTTCCAGCGACGATCCGAGCCTCCCACGCGGAAGGGCCATGATCAGATGGAACTCGATCGCGTAGTGGAGGAACCCCAGCCAAAGCGAGACGCTTAGCAGCACCGGGATCCCCACATTGCTCAGGCCGGGAATGAACCAGGCGAAACCCGCCGCCGTCAGCAGCCGGCCCATGCCGTTCCGCGGCCGGATCGACCATGCCACGATGCCGACGGCCATAAAGGTCCAGCCGATGCCCACGGTCCGCAGCACCAGGATCATCGGCCTGCCGCCGAAGCCGGAGACCAACCCGTGATGCCGGTCGATCCATCCGATGGTCAGCCCGACCGCCGCCCCCAGCGCCACGAGCGCGATCGTAGAGCGCCTGCTCATGGCAGCCCTGGCGACTGCGGTGGGGAGACTCTCCTCCATGGATGGGATCCGAAGACCATGTCCATGATCGCCTTGATGAGCGGCTCCGGTGGGTCGACGGCGACGATCTGAAGGATCAGCTGTCGCTGGTCCGCTCTCCACCGGAACGTCCGCTCGGAGTAACCGGTCGCACCATCGGGTTTCACGAACGTGACCCGATCTCCGGACACCGTGTAGGTGGCCAGCCACGGCTCGTCGCCGGCGCTCTGCGACGTCGTTTGCACCATGGTGACGCGCCCACCCTCGATCGTCAGGGTCCAGTGACCCGTGTTCACATCGATCACCTTCGGGTAGCTCGACAGGAAGCGAGTCAGGCCGGCCCGGACACCATCGTCGTTGGTGATCGTGGTCGCGTAGGTCCCTTCGATGGCGGGGGGCCCGGGCGGTTCGGTTGAAGAAGTGCAGGCCGCACCCGAGACGGTGAGCCACACAAGAAACAGAACCGTCCTCGAAATGGTCGGTCGGGGAAGGCAACGGTGCCTCTCGGTTGAACGCAGGAGTCCCGACTCCGGCATCGCGCATCCCCTCGCTATGCGCCCGCAGCGAGCACGGCGGTAAGCGCCGTTCCCGATAGATCGGCCTTCGCGATGAACCCACGCGCACCACTCTGCTCGACCCGCTCCCCATAGTCGGCGGCATCTCGGCTTGAGATCAGCACGATGGCCGGAGGGGCGGCATCTGTCAGCAGCCGTGTGGCCACGTCGAACCCGCTGATGTCGGGGAGCTGGATGTCCAACAGGACGACGTCGGGACGGAGGGCGACCCATGCGGTGATGGCGGACGCTCCGTCCTCCGCCTCACCGACCACCTCGAACCCCCCAACATGCAGGAGCGCGCGAGCGCGGGACCGGAAACTCGCGTGGTCGTCCACGATCAGAACGGTGACCGCCACCGCTCGATGGTCCCATCCAAGCACGGTGGTGCCCTCAGGGCTAGCCCTGATTTCGAATCCCGGGTCGCCCCCGATGACCCAGCCGCACGGCCCTCCTAGCGTTCCCGCTGAGCTCAGATCGCCGCTAGGGCGATCGCGGAGCTCGGGAAGGAGGGCGATGAGGCACACGTCGGTTCAGAAGTGGAAGCGGTTTGTCCGCACCTCAGAGAGAGGAGAGGATTCACATGCGTAGATTCATCCTGCTGGCGATGGTTGCCGGGATGGCGCTCACGACGCTCGCCCGGCCGGCAATGGCCGCAACAAAGACGCCGTTCACTGCCCTCATCGTGTTCGACACATTCGGCGACCCTGAGAGGCAGTGGTACAGCGATGGGCTGCTGCACATCAGGGGTCAGCTCATCTCCGGGACCGTGACCGGCGACCTGGAGGGGACGATCAGTAACGTCGTCAACCTGAACGTGCACGAGGACGGCACCAACGAGCAGTGGAGCACGTTCGTCATCACCACCCTGGGAGTGACCTATGAAGGGACGTCCCGGAGCGGCAATGGGTCAACCGGGACCTTCCAGGCGCAGGGCAGCGACGGGACCAGTCTCTCGCAAGGCACGTACATCAACGACGAGAACGGGACACATATCGAAGGGATCATCCTCGACCCACGCGGATAGTCGCGACCGGGGTGAGGTCCAATGATCCACTCATCGGTCCAGGTCGGTAAGCGGTGGCGGCAGCGAAAGCTGCCGCCACCGAGTCATGGCTCGTGGTCAGGATCCCGAGACCGATACCGTTTCGAGAAGCACGCATCCAAAACCGGTGAACTTCACGTCGGAAACTCGGGTGGAATACCCCCAAGAGACCTTCGGATACACCAGCGGGATCACGGGCATGTCCTCCAGGATCACGTCCTCCGCCTGCTGGAACAGCCGGACACCCTCCGACAGACTCGAGGCCGCATTCGCTTCCGCCATCAAACCGTCAACGTCCGAGTTCGAATAGCGGGTCACGTTCCCCCAGCCGTCGGTCTGATATGAGGGCTCCAGGTAGTTCTCGGGGCTCGGCCAGATGAAGTCAGGGCCCCAGTTGAAGGGACCGTTCATCTCGTGGCCATTCAACCTGTCCACGTGCTCCACAACTCCCTCTGTCATTACCGTGATGCCGTCGATGCCAAGGTTCTCTCGGAGCTGGTCGGCTACCGCCTGGCCATCCAGTACCTGATCATCCACATACTCGATGATGAGCTTCCCATGCCACCCTCCGGCGGCCGCCAGCTTTGCTCGGGCCTGGGCAACGTCCAGGTGACAGTATCGGCACACCCCCTCCCGGTAGCCCGGAAGCACCGGATTCAGGAGCGAGGTTGCCGGCGTGGCCGCGACACTCTCTTGCAAGATCGCAGCCCGGTCGATGGCCATGGAGAACGCCTGCCGCGTCTCCTTGTTGCTGAACCGAGGGTCGTTCAGGGGAAAGCCCAGATAGCGAAGCGCCGATGTCGTATGCGTAGCGAACCGGACCACGGACTCCAGACTCCTCGGCCCCAGCTCCCGCCTGGCCGGATCGAACTGATCCGCACGCACCCTGGCGACGTCCACGTCGCCTCTGACCAGATCGACCAGCCCTCCCCCTGCGAGATGGATGGCGATCCGTTCGGCCTTCCCCGGCTGCCCTGCGTATCCGGGATAGCGTTTCAGGTTGATTACCTTGTTGTGCTGCCAGGGCCCGTCCATTTGATAGGGGCCCTCGCCGATGGGCATCTCACCCCAGGCCTCGGGATCACGGAAGAAGGCCTTCGGCATCGGATCGAAGTCATCGATGGTAAAGGCCAAGATCGCGTTGCTGAATGGGGAGACCAAGGTGAACCGGATGGTCAGCTGGTCGATCGCCTTGAGTCCGCTGAGCGTTGTGGCCGTCGGCTGCTTCCCCTCACCGGGGTTGAGGTCCGAAAAGCCCTGGAAGCCACTGAACCAGACGCTTCCCTGCCGCGCCTGCCAGTTCCATGTGTCCACGAAGGACTGGGCTGTGACCGGCTCGCCGTTGTGAAAGGTGTACCCGCCCCTGATCCTGATGATGTAGGTACGCGGATCGTCCGGTGCCGTGGTGATTGATTCGGCCAGGGCATAGTTCAGCTCGTGCGTCTCCGGGTCGTAGTCCATGAGGCGGGTGAACAGCCCCTCCAGCACCTGCCCGGCACAGGCATCGTCAAAATGGTCCTGCGGGACCAAGCCCTTGGGCGGCTCGCAGCCCGCCAGGGTGAACGTTCCGCCGTTCTGCCCCTTCGACCTGGAGCAGGCGCTGCCGACGAGCACGACGAGGAGGGCCACCACGACTGCCCTTCCCTTCAATGACTCTCCACTCGTTGATCTGGAGTGTGCGCTTCCCGGCGGGTGATAGCAATGCGCCATTTCCGGGTTCGCCCTGATCTCGCAACCAGGGGCTCCCCCCGATGACCGAGCCCGAGGCTACGACCTACGGTCGTGCGTAGCGCCGAGATCCCGTTAGGGCGATCTGGGCACTCGGGAAGGAAGGGCCGGGAATCGCTGGACAAACAATCAACCAGCGGACGCTCATTCTTTGTCCGCACAGCATGGAGGAGAGGATTCAGATGCGAAGGTTCGTCTTGCTGGCGATGGCTGCAGGCCTGACGGGTCTCTGGGTTCCGACTCACCAGTTGTCAGCCCAGGTCGTGAGGACGCAGCCTCCATATTAGTTGGTGCTGGAGGCGTACATTCCTTCCACCGATGGGCCTCCTGCACGTCAACCCCATGATCGAGGGGCCGACCGAGGCCCGACTGACCCCGAATCAGTTGGGCTTCGAGCTGCTCATCTTCGAGGGCGTTGTACCATTTCCGCTGGTCCACCCACTGGCCCGTGGGGTAACGGTAGCCCGGCTGACTCTGGATCAGTTAGTCCTGGTTCGAATCCAGGCGGGCCAGCAGCGACTCACGTCCGTCTGATTTCGGGTGGTTCGGGCTCGCATCGCGTTCGCCTTAGGCCGTCCTGTGTGGAAGCCGGTGACATCTACCAGCTCGGGGCCGCACTCCACGTCGTTGTCCTTCGCCATCGGGCACGAGATGGTGGGGCCGGCGCGAGTGGTTCGTCTCGCGCCGGCCCCGATTGCCGCGTCTATGTGCTCAGCACGCCGACAGCTGGAAGCTGGCGATCCGCGTCTGCCACCCAGCCGTCGACGTCCCCTGGCCCTCCAGTGTGTAGTACTCGTTCACGTACCAGAGCGTACAGTCGTCGACCGGGTCCACGTTCAGCGAGGTGTAGTCGCCCCAGCGTGAGTTCGTCGTTGTCTGCACGCCGCTGCCGGCGATGATCACGCCCTCGCCGAGCGTCATCTCGCCCAGCGGGTCGCCGGCCAGCCGCCCCGTGTAGCGGATGCCCGGGTACACGTCGGTCCCGTTGACGACGCTGAAGCCGAGGCCGATGTTGCCCTTCTTGTCCATGGCGACGCTGCCCATCCACCGGTGTACGCCGCCCGCCGGCGCGTAGGTGCCCTGCTGGTAGAGGCTGTAGACACCGGCCGTGCGCCGGATCTCGTACCAGCGCGCCCCGGCCACTCCGGGAAGCGCCTCGACCGACTGGTTGGTGACCAGGGCCTCGTACCCCTTGAAGTTCCGGTACGCCAGCCGCCATGTGGGCCGCTGTCGGTAGGAGAGCGTGTCAAGGTATTGGGCGGGGTTCGAGATGCCGGGCTCCGGCAGGCAGTCCCTGGAGTCAGGCCCGCACGGGAAGATGGAGTCGAAGGCGGCCGTCGGCAGTTGGGCGTTGAGGACCAGCGTTGCCTTGGGCTGTGAGCGCCACTTCACCTGGAAGTCCCAGATGTTCAGGGCGTCGAACAACGCGCCGTACAACGCGCCGTCGTCCTGCGTCCCGACGAGCGGTACCTTCGCGTCGCTCTTGGGCTTCTGCTTGCCGTCGATGTCCGCGGGCAGCAGTCCGTCGCCGATCAGCGGCAGGATGGCCGGGTCGTTCCCATCCAAGAAGAAGCTCACGGCGCGCGCGGGCTCGCCGTTCAGCATCTTGTTCTTCTCGAGCCCGTAGACGCCGATCCCGTACTCGATGGTCGGGCCGAACTCCCGGGTGGTGATCACGTAGGTGTCGGTCCAGACGCCATACTTCGGGTAGTCCGGGAAGAACTGGAAGTTCTCCGTCTCGAACGCGTAGCGGAAGTAGCTGCCCGTCGGGTCGCCCGTCGTCGACACCGCCACGCAGTTCCAGAACGGCTTGGTCGGATCGTCGAACCCACTGGTGGTGAACTGCGAGAGCAGCCAGCGGTCGGCGAGCTGGTCGTAGAGAACGATCGGGTCCCCAGACGGATCGGTGCAGTCGGGGACGGCGAACTCCGCCCACAGCGTACCGGTGTCGACCGGCCCGAGCAGCATGTTGCCTGCCCTGTCGAAGACCGCGAAGACCAGGTTGATCATCTCGACGTAGTGGTTCGGTCCGATGTCGCCGTTCGGATCGGGGGGGTTGACGCGGAACCCGAAGGTGTCGAAGTTGTCCTGGTTGCTCAATCCCTCGAAGTTGGCGATGGGACCGGGGATGACCGGCGATGCGACCTCCGACTGGAGGGCTCCGTCTCTGGAATAGCCCCGGTCCGCCGCCACCGGGCCGCGCTCGGGACGCACCTCACCGCCCTTCGCCCTCCCAGATGGGGCCATCTTCGCCAAATCGCGCAACGGCCTCGACACGTCGAATGCCGTCGCATCGGTGAACGTGGGTCCCCTTACCCCGCGAGGCCCGGGGAGCGACTCGGCCGGCCTCGCTCCCACTGCGGCCGGCAGGGCGGCCAACAGCGCAACGCCAACGAGCAGGCACACTTTCTGTGACCGCGGTCGTGAAACGCCGTGCGTCACCATCCCACTCCCCCTTTCGATGTTTGGGCGGTTTCGGAGAACGCTATGTTGCCGGAGGCTTCGCCGCAAACGCACGAATTCACGCAGTGCTCCTCAGGCCGGGAAAGCGGAAGGGGCGCCCTTCGGGCGCCCCTTCCCCTCCATTGAAGATCGTCAGCTGGGGTCGGCGAAGCTCGCTCCCCAGATGTCCGAGTTTCCGAACGTGGCCGGGCAATCGGTGTTCACGGCCGGAGCCCCGGCCTCCTCTCCCGCTTGCAGGGCCGCCCTGTAGTCGTTGACGTCGTCGCACACGGCGGCCTCACGGACGTCGTTCCACACCGCCACGCCGTAGTCGCGGCTAGCCGCGGCGTAGACGTAGTCGCCCAGGAACTCGGCCACCAGGTTGTTCTGGCTGGAGGCCCGGGGATCCCCTGGATCTCCCCGAAGCAGCTCGGTCCATCCCGTTGGCGCTCCGTCCCCCCCGATGTCCGAGTGGAGCACGACCCCGACCATGGTGCGCGGATCCGTGGTGTTTTCCCTGAACGGGGTGGTGAACGCATTGTAGACGACGTACGCGTCGGTACCGTCCGGGGACAACGCCGGGGCCGCGTAGTAGCCGCGGTCATCGGGGCTGCTCTCGATGGCTTCCGGCGCCGACCACGACGCGCCATGGTCCGTGGAGTAGCTGAACAGGACGTGCTCGTCGTTGAGGCCGTCGTCCCCATCCGCCCACGCGATGACGATCTCGTCGGTGGCATCTCCCCCGGTGGGAGCGCCGTTGGCGATGTCCACGCTGGGCGCCGCCGCGAGGTCGTTCCGGGCGCCGGCGATGCCGTCCATGACGCACCGGCCGATGACGGGGTCGACGAAGTAGCACGGGTCGGTGACCGAAGCGACCTTCGCCGGCCGAGTCCACTTGCGGCCCCCATCGGAGGACTTCACGACCATGTGCGTCCCGTGGGGCGGCAGGAACTTGAACGGGGACTGGAACTCCTCGTAGAAGAGGTACACCGTGCCGACGCTGTCGGTGCGGATCGTGCACCCCGACTGCCCCCAGTGCATCGGCGGCACGTTGTGGGCCGCGGTCACCTGCTTCGTGGTCCAGGTGTCGCCGCCGTCCGTGGAGCGGGCCACGATGATCGGTGCCGCGGCAAAGGCCTGGCTGCGGAACTCCGCGTAGCAGATGTACACGTTGCCGAAGTGGCTGCTCGACGCGGCGTTGTCGGCCCAGATCTGCTCCTTGTCGGAGAACTGGGTGCTGCTCTTGTTCTTCGACGCGAGGACTGGCTGCATCCAGCTGTCCTTGTCGCCCACGATCTCCGGAGTGAGCGCTGGGTCGCCGTCGATCCTCGAGACCCCGATGGCCTCGAAGCCCTTGAACGGAGCCTCGCCAGGAAACGCACTCGTGAGGTTCGCCACGTACAGCCGAGAGCCGTTGTCCCAGGAGAACGTTCCATCGGAGCCCGGTTTTGGACCGAACGCCAGGGCGGGGTCACCGTCCGAGACGAGGTCGTTCTCGTAGTACCAGGGAACCGTCCCGATCAGCCCGAACTCCGGCTCGCACTCGTCGGGGCCCAGGCAGTTGCGAGCCGTCCAGCCCGTGTACTCGGGTTGCATCCAGGTGTCCCCGGAGTCGAAGGAGAACTGAATCCCGGTCCCCCCGACGCCTGCGGTGAAGGGACACGTGGTCGCATCCCCGGCGTTGCACACCTCGAGGTCGATGTTGTCGTTCGCACCTGCCACCACAACCGTGGGGTGGTTGGCATCGACGGCTACTGCCGGCTCGTTCTGCTTGTTGCGCGAGAAGAGCTCGTCCTCGCTTCCCACGGTCACCTCGACGTCCTGTCCGTGGGTACGCGGTGCACCGCTCGCCGGAGCACCGGCGATCGAGGTAAGCACCCCAAGCGAGACAGCTATGCCGATCAGGAAGAAGCGTCGTACCCGCATCACATCCCTCCTTCGGGTCTTTGGAGCCGGGGCCCCGGGTTGGGGGAAGGGCAAGGTACCCGGGGTCCGGAAAACGTGCAACCGCAAGCGGCCCTGGTCACAGGGCCGGATCGAGGCCGAGCTCCTCTCGAAGGTCCGGCGGAAGGGTCGCCAGGCCCGCCTTGGTCATCTTGCCGGCCTTCACCAGCCTGCGAACCCGGGCCCGATTCGACTCCGACCAATTGCTGCGGGGCCGGCGAGGGGTGAAGCGTGTGACGTAGTGTTCGGCGTCGATGCTCCTGATCTGCCCGTCCACCCACCCGTAACAGAGGGCTTCCTCGAGCGCCGACTCGTAGTCGAGGGAACGCTTACCGGTTCCCTTCTTGTAGCTGATCAACCAGATCTCAGACTTGGCTCGGTGATGGCGGGCCAGCCAGGCTCGCCAGGCCTTCCGGGTCTCGACCAGCAAGGTCTCGCCGACGTCCAGTGCTCCCCTCCTGGCCTGGGGGCGTCGATTTCGGCCCGCGCCGTTCGTCGTGTCGGTGAAGCGAGCCGTCCTCTTCAGGATAGGCTTCCGGACGAACCCGAGGGGGAAAAGGAGGTCGTCATGCCGGTCGTCACCTGGACGATCCAGGTCAATCGCAGGCCCGAGGAGGTCTGGCCCTACCTCACCGACTTCAGCCGTCATGCCGAATGGTCGCCGAAGCCCTGGAAGATGGAGTCCCTCACGGAGGGACCCTTCCGGGTGGGGAGCAAGTTTCGGTCAACCGGGTACATCCCCCGCGATCCCAACCACGTGAACGACGTGGAAGTCACCGCCATGGAGCCGCCGCGGAGGTTGGCCTTCTCATCGGTGGAGAAGGGTCAGGTGTTCAAGAACGAGTTCCGTCTCACCCCACAGGACGGCGGAACTCGGATCGAGCGCACGCTGGACATGCCGAAGCCGACCGGTGCCCTGGGCGTGGTGTTCCCGCTCATCGCGGCCGCCGTGGTCAGGCCGGGGGGCCAGAAAGGCATGAACATGCTCAAAGCCAAGATGGACCAGGGATCGACGTAGCGCGAAGGAGCGGCGGCTAGGCCGCCGCGGAGACGAACCGGGCGGGCAGGAGTCCCAGCTCGGGGTGCGCGGCCTGGATCCGCCTCACGTAGAGCACGCTCGACACGATGCCCAGGGCGGTCACGGTGACGTGGACGGGCGGCTCCAGGATCATCACCAGGCTCGGTGAAGCCGACACCGCCAAAAGGACCTGCTGGCCACCCATCAGCAGGAGGAGGACCCCCCATCCCACGGCCAGCATCCGGAAGACGCTGGTTGCCGTGGGGTGCCCCCAGCGTTCCGCCAGCCGGCGACGCCCTTCGTGCTGGTCCGAGGAGAGGTGCAGCGCCATCGTCCTGGTCAGGGGCTTCCCCAGCAGGGCGGAGAGGGCGAAGGCCACCCCCATCGCCGCGCTGGTCACCCCTCCCCTCGCCAGGATGAACACCGGTGAGTGCAGCCATGTGGCCAGCCCCACGGACAGTCCGGTCGAGGGGATGAACAGCAGAGCGAACCCGTTCGGCGCCCTCCCCCGAACCAGCCGGAAGAGCGTGTCCACGCCAGGAACGCACGCCGCCGCAACCAGGGCGAGCAAGACTCCGATGTGGGGCCGCAGGGTGAAGTAGATGATGGTTGGTAGGACGACGCCGGGCAGCATGTTCGCCACCATCGACCGGATGTGGC
>WNFU01001748.1_pt1 | contig 31789 bp, 36 predicted proteins | sample 5400121 | NCBI WGS metagenome assembly WNFU01 (sample SAMN13153360, study PRJNA577476) | soil metagenome | isolation source: 100 cm soil or saprolite under grassland replicate 1 | place: USA:California | collected 2016-06-15
GCGGTCACGAGCGCGTACTCGGCCGCGACGAAGAACCCGTTGCCGAGGACGATCGCAAGGACCGCAACGATCTGGAGGACAGTCACGCCCCGACCCCGTGGGCGTTGGTACTAGGAGGGATGTCTTCGTCCAACTACGGTCCAGTATAGGTAACGGTCACGCCGTCACTACCTCGCGCGGCCCGGCCGTCGCGCACGAGCCGTTCGAGGTGCGAAAGCGTTTCTGCAACTGCGAACCGGCGTTGCGTCGGGCCGAGGTTCTCGCCGAAGACGGCAAGCGAGACCTCGTAGGCGCTGCGGTCGTCCGCCGAGAGCACGGCCGCGGTCTCGTCGAGCCTGGCTCGGTGATGAGCGATGAGCTCGCGGGCCCTCTCCGCTGCGTCCTCGATCGGATCGCCGTGTCCGGGATAGACAATGCGCGGCGCGAGCTCGATCGTGCGCTCGAGCGACGCGAGGTAGTCGCCGAGCGGATCGGGACGGCTCTCCGGATAGAGGCCGACGGCCGGCGAGATTCTCTGCAGGAGATGGTCGCCGGCGACGAGCACGCCGCCTCGCAGGAAGCCGAGGTGGCCGTCGGCATGACCGGGAAGCTCCACCACCTGCCAGCCGTCCAGCTCGCTGCCCTCATAGACGAGCTCGGGATCGATGGCGTAGCGGATGAAGGGCGCGAACGCGTGTCCCTGGACGATCAGATCGTCCACGACGGGCGCGGGCACCCCGTGGCCTGTGAACCACGCGGCCATGCGCTCCGGCCAGTCGTCGCTTCCCCACACGCGCTCGCATTGCGCGTAGTCGAGGCCGCCCTGATATACGGGCGCTCCGGTCGAATGCGCAGCCGCGGCGGCACCCCCGACGTGATCCGGGTGGAAGTGGGTGATCGCGATCCGCTCGACCTCCACCGATTCCCAGGGCGTCTCACCGAGCCCGAGCCCCGTGTCGAAGAGCGTCCCGGCCGCGAGGTAGCAGTGGACGTGCTTCGGCCCGGTCGGAAGCGGGAGCGTTAGCCGCTGAATCCCGTCTTCGAGCTGTACGAACGTCTGTTCTATACTTCCCGCTGAAGCCATGCGGGTCGAGTATCGCGAAGAGCCCTGTAAGTCAGCGCTCAACCCCGTCAAGGGGATGGGCTTCAAATGGTCGCTGAACCCGTACATGGGCTGCGTCCACCGCTGCACGTTCTGTTACGTGCGCCACTTCGAGCATCGCTCGGACCGGCCGTCCGACGATCGCTATGGAACCTCGATCCGCGTGAAGACGAACGTCGCCGACGTGCTGCGGCGGGAGCTGGCGCGCGTGTCGTGGGAGCACGAGCACGTGGTCGTGGGGGCGGCGACAGACCCGTACCAGCCCGCCGAGGGGAAGTACAAGCTCACGCGCGCCTGCCTGGAGGCGTTCCGCGACGCTGCGAATCCGTTCTCGATCATCACGCGCGGGCCCATGATCGTCCGCGACCTCGACGTGCTCGTCGATGCGGCGAAGCGGGCCGACGTCGCCGTCACCTTCTCCATTCCGACGCTCGACGAGGAGGTCTGGAGGCGCACCGAGCCGTCCACGGCGCACCCGCGCCAGCGGCTCAAGGCTGTGACGGAGCTCGTCGGCGGGGGCGTGAAAGCGTCCGTCGGGATGGCACCGATCCTGCCGGGGATCTCCGATCGGCCGGAGCAGCTCCGCGAGGTCGTCCGGGCCGCGCGCGAAGCCGGTGCCACAGGGGTCTGGGCCAACCTGCTCTTCCTGCGACCCGGGACGCGGGAGCACTTCCTCGAGCACCTCGCCGAGGACTGGCCCGAGCAGGTTCCGCTCTACGAAGAGCTCTATGCGGGACGCGCGTACCTCGGCGCCGCCGACACCAAGCCCACTCGCAACGAGGTCTCGCGGCTTGCCCGAGAGTATGAGATCCGAGACCGGCGCCCCGCGCCCCTGGCCCCAGCTAGGCGCTCTCAGGAACTCGCGCTTCCCGCGTCAACGGAGCCCGAGCAGCTGTCGCTGACCGTTTAGCGGCATATCATCCTCAACGGGTGTCTACCCCCCCTGAGATCACCTGCCTGATCGTCGACGATCACGAGGTCGTGCGCGAAGGGCTTCGGCTCTCGCTCTCGCGCGCGCCGCACATTCGCGTGATCGGCGAGGCCTCCGACGGCGCGAGCGCGGTCGCCCTCGCCGAGCGACGGCGCCCCAACGTCGTGATCATGGACGTGCGGATGCCCGGGATGGACGGCCTCGAGGCGACGAAGCTCCTCACGGAGAAGATCCCGGAGTCCGCCGTCCTCATTTTCACCGCGTACAGCGAGCGCTCGTTGCTCGGGCGCGGGCTGGAATCCGGCGCGAAGGGCTACATCCTCAAGGAGGCGCCGCATCAGACGCTCTTGCGCGCGATCGAGAAGGTGGCCTCGGGCGAGGGCTACGTCGATCCGGCACTGATGCCGGCCTTCCTCACCGGCAAGGACAAAGACGAGATGCTCACCGGCCGCGAGCGGGAGATCCTGCAGCTGCTCGCGGACGGGATGTCGAATCAGGACGTCGCTGCGAAGCTCTTCATCAGCCAGGAGACCGTGAAGAGTCATGTCCGTCACATCCTCGCCAAGCTCGAGGCGGACACGCGGACGCAAGCGGTCGCGATTGCGCTTCGCGAAGCGATCATCGACTGAGGCGCCGCTTGCGGCGCCGCTTCCAGGACGCACCGGCTTAGACGGCCGTGCCGGCAAAGCCGCCACGGCCTCCAATGGTCGGCGTCGCAAGCGACGGCCTTGGCGGCCCTGCCGGCAAAGCCGCCACGGCCTCCAATGGTCGGCGTCGCAAGCGACGGCCTTGGCGTGCGTCCGTCTGAAATGACCGGTCGACACATCTGGACTCCTCTCGACAGCGCTTCTAAGGCCGGGCTGCTCGTCCTGGCCTTTGCCGCGGCGGCACTGCTCGCGGTGCTTGCGCTTGCGGCCGGCAGCGGGGTGCTCACGATCGTCGGGCTCGCCCTTGCCGTGGCGCTCGCCGGCCTGGTCGCCGCCTACCTGATCGTCGCCGAGCGCCGACGCCACGAGGCGGCCGAGCTCGAGCTCACGAGTGAGGCACGCTTCCTCGAATCGCTCGTCGAGACGATGGGGTCGATCGCCGGCAGCCCCGACGTGCTCGAGCGCACGCGCCAAGAGGCGGAGCGGTTGTTCGAAGCACATGCGCGTTTGCTCGAGCCCGGAGAACGGCCGCGACGTGCGCCGGCCGAGAACGCGATCATCATCCCGCTCCAGGCGCACGACGCCGAAATCGGCGCATTGCGTCTGACGCGCGACCGGCCGTTCGACCGGGATGACGTCGTGCGCGCCACCGTGCTGGCCGACTTCGCCGCGCGCGAGCACGAGAACGCGCAGTTGCTGGAAGACGCACGCGTCCGCGAGGCGGAGCGGTCGCAGCTCTCCGATCAGCTCCTCACCGCCGAGCAGGACGAGCGCCGGCGTCTCGCCAACGAGCTACACGACGGCGCGGTGCAGTCGTTGTCAGGCGTCGCTCTCTTGCTCGATGCGGGCCTGAACTCGATCTCGGAGGGCCGCCGAGACGAAGCACAGGAGATCATCGGGCGCGCGCTCGAGCGCCACCGTGCGACGATCGGTCAGCTGCGCAGCCTTTCCTTCAATCTCGAGCCCGTCGTGCTCCGCGACCAGGGGTTCGCGCCGGCGGTGCGCGCGCTCACGGACCAGATCGCGCTCGCGCATCACGTGCGCGTCGACCTTGACGTGGAAGCCGCCGATCTGCTCGCAGAGAAGACGCAGGCGGCGCTCTACCAGATCATCCGCGAGGCCATCGATCAAGCCGTGCGGCGCGGCCCCCCGCAGACGCTGTCGGTCACGATGCGCGAAACCGACGACGGCGGCGTCGAGGCCACGATCGCGGATGACGCGCCGGGGGAACGCCGCCGTCGCAGCCTGGAGGAACTGGCGGAGCGTGCGCGCACCCTGAGCGGGATCTTCACGGTTGACCAGGGCGAGCGGGGAGGCACGACGGTGCGTGTCGCTTTGCCGCCTTATGCAACGGCCCGCTAGGCTTCGGGCCGCGCATGGCGGACAAGGACGGTTACCTGCTGTTCGTCTGGAAGCCGAGCGGCTACGAGCTGCGCGAGGGTCAGGGGGACGTGCCCGTGGTCGGCGCGGAGGTCGAGCAGGACAACCACAAGCTGCGCGTGACGAAGGTCGCGCCCTCGCCGCTGCCGGGCGACAATCGGCCCTGCGCCTACCTTCAGGCTGTCTAGGCGACCAGCTCCTTCAATCCCATGGCCATGAGCTAGGACGATAACGCGGTTTCGGCGGCGATTCGACCGAAGACCAGCGCCGCGGCGAGGCCGCTCGCGTAGCCCCCCGTCGAGATGCCGCCGACATCCGCGCCCGCGGCGAAGAGGCCGTCGACGCCCATAACCCGCGCGCTCTCGTCGATCCGGAGCCCACCGATCGTGTGCGTGATTCCGGGCGCGACCCGGACGGCAACGCGCGAGCCGGACGGAGCCGCGAAAGGGAGCTCCGCAGGATCGACACGCGTCGGCGCAAGCTCAACCATGTCTGCGACCGTGCGCTCACGCACGCGTTGCGCGAGCGCGTCGTCGTCGAGGACGTACCAGGCCCGCGCGCCCGGCTCGCGCGCGGTCGCCTGCACGAGGTCGTTCTCCGACCACGAGACCTCGCCCTCGAAGAACTGGTCACCTCGCTCGTTGTAGATGCGCGCGTACCGGCCGTAGAGCTGCGCGAGCGGAACGAACTCGTCCTCCGAAAAGTCGGCGTCGGGCATGTTGCGGCCGTAGAACTCGTCCATTCCTGCGGAGAGCTCGGCGCCCATCTTCAGCGCGAGAAGCAGTCCGTCCCCGGCACTCCAACGGTTGGCGCGAAGGCGGAGCATGCCCTCCGGACGAATGTGCTCCGCGACGAGCGTCCTGTCCCCCTGGAAGCCGCCTGTTGCGAGGATCGTCGGCCGTGTTGCGGCCTCGCCGAGGCGAACGTCGCCCGCCGCGCGAGCAAGAACCTCCGTCAGGCCGCGAGGATCGAAGCGTTTCCCGACCGTGCGTGGATTGCCCGTCTCGTGTGCGACCACCGGCGCGCCGAGCGACTCGAGCCAGGCGATCCCGTCGTCGAGTCGCTCCCAGACGACCCGCTGCAGGCGCTCGTCGCCACTCGGGCATTCCGCGCGGAAGTCCTCCCACTCGCGGAAGCGCCAGATCACGCAGCTCGACAGCAGCATCGAGCCGCCGGGACGCGTTCCCTTCTCGTATACGGCCGGAGCTGCACCGAGCTCCCGTGCGCGCACGGCCGCACACAACCCGGCCATGCCCGCCCCGGCTATGACTAGGTCAGCGCGAATTCGGGCTTGTGCTCGACGTACTCGATGCGCACTCGCTCCGGGCCCCACACGAAGACCGCGCGCGTGTTCGCCGCATCGACGACGTTGTCGACGACGCCCATGTCCTCCGCCTCGGCGATGTGCTCGTCGACGGAATCGACCAGGACGGCGAGGTGATTCAGCAGTGGCTTCTCGGGATCACCGGGCTCACCCTGGTGGAACTCGATGTAGGCGCCACCGACCTCCACCCGCGGCTGCCCGCCGGCGGAAGGCGACGCTGGCTCGAATCCGTAACGCTCATATTCCTCCGCGGTCCCCTTCGGGTCGCGCGAGTACAGGGCAACGCGGTCGAGGTCGTACTCGACCTCGGTCTTAGCCTCGACGAGCCGCACGCGGACGCCCTCCCCGAGCTCCAGCGTCCCGTCCGCGCCGTCAGGCAGTGCCGCGCGCGCCTTCTCCAGGTCGGAGACGCGGAGCGCGACGTGCTTGAAGGCGCCCTGCTCGCGCGGTCCTTCCGCGGCAAAGAGCGTCAGCTTGCCGCGCAGCGCGTCGGAACCGACCAGCGTGAAGGCGTCCTGCCGGTCGATGACGTGCATGCCGAGATGCCGCGTGACGAAGTCGACGATCGGCTCCCGGTCCGCCACCCAGAAGGCGACGTGGTCCAAGGTCTTCGGATCCACGCCGCCAGCCTAGCTATCGACTACTTCCTAGCGTCGACCGCCCTCTGGAGCTGGGCTTTCGACATCTGCGACCGGCCGGGGATGTTCCGGCGCTTGGCCTCGTTGTACAGCTGCTCCTTCGTGCGGCCCTTCGTGCGCCGCGTGCCTGACCGGAGACCGCCACGGCGGCCCGAAGACATATCCCGGGTCGAAGTCCGCGAGCGGCTCTTGCTCTCTCCGCTACGAGCCCGCTCTTTGTTGACTGTGCGCGCCGCGATCTCCTTGGCCCGCTTCGTCGAGCGGCCCTGCTTCTTCGCCGACTCCTTGATGTGCTCGTACTGACGCTCGCGCTTTCCGCTCCATGCTTCCTGAGGCATTGTCAAACCCCCTACTGGACTACGACTAGTGAATACCCGCTCCTGCGCGAGTTATTCCAGCGGTGGGTTCTGGACGTTGTGCTCGGTCGCGTACTCGTCGGTGAGCTTGTTCACGACGTCGAACCCCTCGCCGTACGCGTAGTTGATCTTCACGAACGGCTCCCACTTATCCGGAAGGGCATCCTCGGGGAAGATCGCCTCGACCGGACACTCCGGTTCGCACGCCCCGCAGTTCCGGGTGTAGACACCGCCGGCGAGTGTGAACTCGTGCTTGCGAGGTACGACGGCGCAGAACGTCTCAGCCTCATCTGCTTCCTCCGGCTCGACGCTCATCACGCGCCAAAAAACTTCGCGCGTCGCCAGGTAAAGCCAGCGGATCGGCCTGCTGCGAACGCCAAAATTCGTCTCGACGCTACCCTCCTCGCCGGAGCCGACCGCGATATAGCCGGCCATCAGCGCCGCCTGCTCGAGCCAGGCCAGTGCTTCGTGGTCAGTCGACCGCAACCGCCAAGAGCCGGCCTTGACCTGGTCTCCGTCCGAGGCGAGCCACCCGTCGACGAACCCGGTTATGTATTCCGGGTCGGCATCCTCAGGGAGCAGACGCTTGAGATTCGCGGACGCGCGCACGACGCCGGTGCCGGCGTAGCCGGGATTGACATCCAGGCAAGGTGAGAAGTTCACCTGGTCGAAGAAGTCCCTGAACCTCGCCACCTTCTCGCCGTAGAGCTGGACGTAGTGGAGATGTTGACCGGAGCGAATCTCTTGCTTGTTCCAGCTCCCGTCACCGAAGACGAGGCCGTGCAGGACGCCGAGTCGATAACTCTCCGAGTCACGCTTCGGATCCGCGCGCGCCGACGGAACGAATTGGCCGGGAGAAAGAGCATCGGTTCGTTCCCCGTCGACGAGCAACCAGCTGTGGGTCGGTGTCGCACGGACGACTCGCCGGAACCTCGACCCGTTACGCGTGGTCAGCCGCGTGCCGCCGTAGCGATCGCGCTCCTCGAACGCCGGCGCGAGTTCCAACCTGACGAGCGGCCTGCGCTGGAATCGCTTGATGACTGCCGGCTTGAAGCCACTGTCGGTCAGCACGCGGCACGCCTCGTTCTCGAGCTCTTGGAACGAACGAACGCCCTGTGAGGTGATCAGCCGCTCGGAGGGCGCGAAGCAGTCGATGCACTCCTCGGGGTCGATCACGAGGATGCGGTCGGCCTGGTGGATGCAATCGACGGGGCAAACGTCAACGCAGGACAGGTCTTTGATGTCGATGCAGGGCTCGGCGATGATGTACGTCATCTAGCCCATCACTCTACTGAGGCGATCAGCTCCTCGACGACCTGAGGCGCGCGCTCCTGGAGCGCGTTCTTGACCAGCACCTGGTCGAAGCCCGCCTCATGCGCGCGGCGAAGTCCCGCCGTATCGGTGTGGCCGCTGAAGCCGACGATCGGGACGTCCGGATACGAGTCGGCGACGTCGTCCGGGTCGACGCGAGAGATGTCCGCGATCACGAGGTCGGGCCAGTCGGCGCTGTCCGACGTAACGAAGTGATGCCCAGGCAGCAGGGCCTCGAGCTTGCCCCGAAAGTAGACATCGACCCCACAGAGCAGGATCGTGGCCACGGCGGGAGCGTACCGCGGCAGGGGTGCCGTTGCTAGGGTCGATTGGTGGAGCGCCCGGCGCCCAAGCCGTGGACGCGTGGCTTCGCCGCGCCACTCCTCGTCGCAGCGATTGGTGCCTGGGTACTGCTCGCCCGGCCTGCGATCGTATGGCTGCTCGCCGGGCTGGTCGCACTCCTCCTCGCCGCTGCCGTCGACGAGCTCGCGACTCGCCGGCCGGCCGCCCTCCCCTGGGCCGGCGCCGCCGCTCTCCTCGTCGCGGGCGGCTATCAGCTTTCGGGCCTCAAGGCGCGCTGCCTCGCACGGTGGTCGGCCGTCGCTCCCGCGTTGCACGGGATGGGAATGTCGTGAGCACGATTCGCTCGTGGGCGGTCTCGGGTCCGTACTTCGAGGCCTGCTCCTGTGAGGCGATCTGTCCCTGTCGCTCGATCGGCGGCAGGAAAGGCGGCCGCTCGACCTACGGCGTCTGCGATTTCGCGCTGGGCTGGACGATCGACGCCGGACGGGCGGACTCGCTCGACCTCTCCGGCCTGTCCGTTGTCATGGCCGGCTCATACGACGACGACGAGTCCGGCTCGCCGTGGCGTGTGTCGCTCTACGTGGACGAGCGGGGAACAGCCGAGCAACGCGACACCCTCGCAGCCATCTTCCTCGGCAAGGCCGGCGGGACAACGCTCGCCAACTTCGCGGATCACATCGGCGAGGTGTGGGCGGTGAGACCTGCACGGATCGCAATCGACCACACGCCGTCTCGGCGGCGGCTGAGTGCGAACGGCTGGGTCGAGGTCGTTCAGCGGGAACCGGTCCCTTCTGAAGAAGCGGTGACCTGCGCGATCCCGGGCCACGACCGCAGCGGAGAAGAGGTCATCGCCGATCTCCTCGCGGTGCGCAGCGACGAGTTGAGCATCGAGGTACGCGGCCGCTGCGGCTACGCCGCGACCTACGCGTACCGCTCGGACGATTGACGGCGTCTCGATTGCTAGTGTCGATCCGTGGCTGACAGGACGTTCGTGACCGTTGCGCGCGTCGAGGAGGTACCTCCCGGAACGATCCGGCCCGTCCAGGCCGGCGAGGAGGAGATCGCGCTCGCGAACTGCGCCAGCGGCTTCTACGCCGTCCAGCAGCACTGCCTGCATCTCCAAGGTCCGCTGGGCGAAGGCCGCCTGGAGGGCTGCGTGCTCACGTGTCCGTGGCACGGCTGGCAGTACGACGTGCGGACGGGGCAGAACGAGTTCGACCTCGCCATTCAGCTGCGCACGTACGACGTCCAGGTGGAAGACGGAGAAGTTCGAGTCCGCGTATAGGGCGGGAGTCGAGCTCATCCGCGCCGGCGAGTATTTCGCCGCGCACGAAGAGCTCGAGGACGCCTGGCGTGCTGCGCCGCCGGACGAGCGTGACTTCTTCCAGGGACTCGTTCACGTCGCCGTCGCCTGGTACCAGGCCGGGCGAGGAAGACGGATAGGCACGGAGCGACAGCTCGAGAAGGCGATCCGTCGACTCCAGCCTTTCGCGCCTGCGCATCGAGGTGTGGAGCTCGACCCGCTACTCGCACAGCTACGCGAGCTGCGCTCGCAGGGATCGCTCGATCTGCCCGCGCCGATCCTCTAGAGATCGCCGAGGCCCAGCGCCTCGAGCACGCGATGCGTGTAGACCTGCACGCGATAGAACTCGTCGAAGAAGAGCAGCAGGCCGAGCGCGACGAGGATCGTTCCGCCGACGATCGAGAACACGCGGTAGTGGTCGCGCATCCAGCGGAAGAACGCCATTCCGCGCACGAAGAACACGGCGACGAGGAGGAACGCCACGCCGAGCCCGGCCGAATAGGCGGCAAGCCAGGCAGAGCCCCGGATGACCGTCTCCGAGTTACTAGCGGCGGCGAAGGCCTCGGCGAGGAAGGGCCCGACACAGGGTGCGGCGCAGATCGCGAATGCGCCCCCGAGGAGGACGCGAGAGCCGCTCTTTCGCGCTCCGCGGACGAGGCCGCCCGCGACGAGACGGTCGGTCCACGGCAGCAGGCCCATGAACGCGAGGCCCGCGACGACAAGGATGAAACCGGCGAGCGCCTGCTTCGTCTGGTCGTTCATCACGCTCGCAATCAGGTTCGCCGCCGCGCCGAGCGCGACGAACACGACGGCGAAGCCGGCGATGAACGGAATGCTCGCGACGGCCACGCGCCGACCGACGCCCCGGTCACCGAGCCTTTGGGCTTCGACCGCCGACACTGCCGACAGGTAGCCGGGAACGAGCGGCAACACGCACGGGAACGCGATGGAGGCGAAGCCGAGCAGGAAGAGTCCGCCGGCCTTCTCCATCAGCTCTCGAACCGTCGCAGCTCGTCGTCCAGCCGGCGCTCGAGGGCCGGATCCAGCGATGCACCCGCGGCCGCAGGCTCGCGCGCACGCGCCCAGCGCCACGCCCCGATGCCGACGAGCGCGGCGGCCACGAGAATGCCGGCAACCGGCAGCCACCAGGCCAGGAGTCCGAAGCCCTTGCGCGGCGGCGCGGCGAGGATCGCTTCGCCGTACTCCGCAACGAGCCGATCCTTGATCTCGCTCTTCGAGTCGCCGGCGGCGATCCGGTTTGCGATCACCCGCTTGATCTGCTGCGCAGCGGGGGAATCCGACTGGTCGAGCGTCGTTCCGCACACGGGGCACATCACTTCGCCCTCGAGCTCGGCCTGCGACGGATGGCGGTCGCTCGCCCTCGCAGCCGGAGCCAGGAGCAAGACCGCGAACAGGAGGACCGCGAGTCGCGTCACGACGCAGCGATCTGCCGCAGGTAGCGTGGTAGGTCCTCCTCGACGATCAGCTCGCCGACGACCCTTCCGCTCTTGGCGACGAAGAATATCCTCGGGATCGGGAGGCCTCCCCACTTCGACAGGACCTTGCCGTTGCCGTCGTGCACGCTTGGGTACGTGATGCCGTGCTTTCGCTGCCAGCGTCTCGCGTCGTCAGAGAAGTCCTTGGTGTCGACGCCGACAAACGCGACGCGATCGCCGTAACGCTTACGCGCGGACTCGAGCCGCTTCGACTCGTGAATGCAGGGGATGCACCAAGACGCCCAAAAGTCGAGCACGATCGGCTTCCTCCCGCGCAGCGACGCAAGGTCGATTCGACCACGCCCGTCAAGACGCTCGAGGTCGAACGCCGGCGCGGTGGGTTGCCTGCCGTCCTTGAGCGCCTGCGACACGCCCTGGGTGCTGTCGCGCGCGACGCGCCAGATGAGCAGCGCGAGCAGACCCACGACGAGTGCGACCGCGAGCGCCTGCGCCGTGAGCCGGGCCGAACGCGCCATCAGGCCGCGACGATGAAGACCGTCGTCCCGATCTCGACGTGGTTGAACAGCCACTCGGCCTGCGGGATGTGCATCCGGACGCAGCCGTGCGAGACCGAGTAGCCGATCGACGCGTCGGACGGCGTCCCGTGAATGCCCACCCCCGGGGCCGAGAGGCCCATCCACCGCGTGCCGAGCGGATTGTCAGGACCCGGCGGGATCGGCCTCTGGCCCGTCGCCCACGGTGAGTCCGGGGGATACCACCACGGGTTCTTCCACTTGACGACGATCGTGAAGCGGCCGAGCGGCGTCGGATATTGACGCTGGCCTGTGGCCACCACGAAGAAGCGCCGGTAGCGCATGCCGTCGTAGAGCAGCAAGCGGTTCGAGCCGCGACGGATGACGATCACAGGTCCGAAGCTCCGACGCGTGACGGCGGGACGGACTTTCACGTTGACGAGCCGAACGGCGTCGCGCACGCCGCCGACGAGCGCCGCGGTGATGTCGCGAACCGCGCGGCGCTGCTGAAGCTTCCGGCCTGCTCGCTCTTTCGAGAGCCACGGTCGAAGGTGGCGCAGGAAGAGCTTCGAGTCGACGGCCGGACGGTCGAACCGTTGCGCGAGCTTCGCCACGAAGTCCGCCGTCTTGTCTCCGGCGACCGTGACTCCGAGTGGAACCGAGGTGTTCGGCATCGCTGCGAGCGCCCGCTCGATCGCCTTGTCGATCACCGGGACGGCTCCGAGGATGTCGGGCGTCACCAGCACGCGCGTCGATCCGACCTCGAGCTCGAGCGGAGCCTGGAATGCCTGCTGGACGGCCGCTGTCGCCGCCTCCGGTGTGAGCCCTCCGACCTCGACGCCGCCGATCGTGACTCCGAGCGGGATTGTCGTGGGCGGGTCCGCCGCCGACGGCGCGGACGCGAGCACACCGGCGACGAGGAGCCCGGCAACGATCGAGAGCAGGAGGGAGACGCGCTTCACGTCTTCAACGTCGCAAAGATCCGAGGATCATTGGTGATGATACCGTCGGCTCCGTCGCGGACGAACCTCTCCGCGAGCGCCGGATCGTCGACGGTCCACACGTAGACGGCGGCGCCGAGGTCGTGCGCCCGGGCGATCGCCGCCGCGGAGGCGATCGAATGATGCAGGGTCGCCGCGCCTGCGCGGGCGCGGGCAAGCAGCACCGGCAGGCGGCGCGGAAGGGAGGCGCCGAGCGACGTGAGCGCCCCGCGTAGGACCGGCGCGAGCGGTCCTCGCTTCGAGATCCCGAGCCGGTCGCGCGGGAGGGTGTACGACCGAGGCAAGTCGGGCTCGAGCGCGGCCACGCGGCGAAGCGAGGCCGCGTCGAAGCCGCTCACCCACGAGCGGTCGAGCACGCCGTGGCGGCGAAGCGCGTCGACGACCGCGCGCTCGACTCCACGCCGTTTGAGGTCGACCTGGAGCCCGATCCCGGGCAACCGCTCCGCGCAGAACGCCAGCGCGTCGTCGAGCGTCGGGAGATCGGGCGCATAGCCTCTAAGCGCCTCGAGCGTCCGCCGGCGCACGCGGCCGTGCCCTGCGCCGTGGCTCACCTCGCGCAGGTCGTTGGAGTGGGCCAGCACGAGCGTTCCATCGACGAGGTCGAGGACATCGAACTCGAGCATGTCGCAACCGAGCTCGACCGCGAGCTCGAGCGCATGCAAGGTGTTCTCGGGCGCAAGCGCAGATGCGCCGCGATGCCCGACCCGTGCGAACTCCCCGGCCGCACGGCGGAGCTCGATCAACCCGTTCGCCGGACGACCACGACCGCGCAGTCGTCCACGAGCTCGCCGTCCGCGAACGCCCGGCAGTCGTCGAGCACTGCCCTGGCGAGCTCGGCTGGAGGAAGCTTGCGTCCTTCCGAGAGGACCCGGTCGAGCCGCTCGACGCCGTAGAGCTCGCCTTCTCGCCGCGCTTCGAGCACGCCGTCCGTGTACAGCACGACGGCGCCGCCGATCTCGAGTTCCGCGTGCACCTCGTCGTACCGCTGGCCGGATTCGATCCCGAGCACGAGTCCGTGGGCGTCGAGCGCAGCGACGGTCCCGTCTGCCGCAAGCAGCCGCGGCATTGGATGGCCCGCGCCCGCGGCCGCAACCTCGCCCTTGCTCCCGTCGATGACGAGGTACACCATCGTGATGAACTTCCCGGGCGCGATCTCTCCAACGACGACCTCGTTCGCCGACTGGAGAAAATCGGCGGGCTCGGGATGTTCTCGCGCGAGGGAGCGGAAGACAAACTTCGCCATCGCCATGTCGGCCGCAGCCTCGATGCCGTGCCCGGTGACGTCGCCGAGCGCGACGGCGAGCCGGCCGTCGGCAAGCTCCATGAAGTCGTAGACGTCGCCGCCGACCTCGACGCGTGCCGAGGACTCGTAGGCGTCGCCGAGCACGAGGCCCTGAAGCTTCGGCACCGATCGCGGCAGCAGTGAGCGCTGCATCGTGTCCGCGAACTCCTTTTGCTGGTGATACAGCCGCGCGTTGTCGATCGCGAGCGCCGCCTGCCCGGCGATCGCCGTCGCCTGCTCGATCGTCTCCTGCGTCACCGGCGAGCCCGGCCGCATCGAGAGGACCGTCAGCGATGCAAGCACTTCGGCCGGAGTGGCGATCGGAACCGCGGCGCCCGTCCAGCCGCGCTCGAGGAACGGAAGCAGAGCAGTCGCCGGACGTCCGATCTGCTGAATCGTCTCCGGCGTGAGCTGGAACGGCTTCGCGACCCGGAAGAGGCGCTGGATCGGATGCGCGCCGAAGGGCTGCGGGCGGTAGATGATCGAGCGTACGGGTTCCTCGAGTCGGCGATCGGCGACCTTGAGCGCGCGAGGAACGAGGAATTCCCGTCGCTCGTCCGGCATCCGGATTACTGCGACGTCGACGTCGAGGACGTCGACGACGGTGCTCGCCACAGCCTGAAGCGTCGCCTCGAGCGAGAGGCTCTGCGCGAACGAACGGGAGATCTCGTACAGCGCACGCACCCGCTTGGATGCAGCGCGCTCCGCTTCCAGCGCACGCTCCCGCTCCTCGCCAAGATGTTTCGCGCGTTCATGGAGTTGGGCGTTTTGCACGGCGACCGCGAGCTGTGCGGCGAGCGCCGACACGAGCTCCGAATCGCTCTCAGTCAAGAGCCGGCCCTTGCCGGGGAAGATGCCGAGAAGGCCGACTACCTCGTCATGGGCCAGGAGCGGGACGGCCATCGCGGCCTCGATTCCCGATTCTGCGGCCGCATCCCCCACCCCCGCGAGCCGCGGGTCGTAGGCGACGTTGTGGATCACAAGCACTCCCCGAGAGCGGAAAGGCCCGAGCGCGAGCTCCAGGAGCCGGTCCGCGAGCCGGACGTGCGGGCCGGCAAGGCCGAGGCCTGCCGCGGCATAGAGCTGGCCGTCGTCCCGGAGGTAGACGGCGAGTCGATCAACTCCGAGCAGCTCCGCGATCCGCGCGACGGCGGTCTCGAGGGTATGTGCGAGCGAGAGCTGCGAGATCGCCTGACCGACGACCGCGAGCAGCGACCGCGTGCGGTCCAGCTCGAGCGCGACCGCCCGCCCCTGGATGGTCACGCGCAGCGCGTGTGCCGCGCGAACGCCGAACGTGGCGAGGAGGCCGAGAACCTGCTCGCCCGGCGTGTCTTCCGGCGCGAACAGCAGCTGGAGCACACCGACCGGCGGCTGTCCGAGCGGGAGCGCGGCCGACACCATCGCTCCGCCGGGAAGACCGTCGACGTGTTCGACGGCGACCGGCTCCCGCCCGAGCAATGCTCGCTCTGCCGTCGCTGCCGCACTGCCGAGCCGCGCGTCGGCTTCGCGCGGCCCGAACGAGGCGACCACGTCGAGCGGACCGTCCTGCTCCCGCAGCCAGAGCAGCCCGAAGACCGCTCCGACCGCCTCCGCCGCGAGCCTCGTGACCTGCTCGGCGGTCCTCGACTCGTCCGCTCCGGCCGCCAGGGCGTCGCCGGCGAGGCTCAGCACCGCCTTTGAGTCGAGGGCTCGGCTCACCGATCCGTCGGGGCCGAATGCACGGATCGCCAGCGCCGCCTGGGCCGCGGCGAGCCTGCCGAGCCGCCGCTCGTCGTCGTCGAAGGGGAGCTCGCTCCGCATCAGCTCGAGGCTGCCGCGGGCCCGGCCGTCCACGTGCACGGGCAGGAGCACGACGAACGATGCGTGCGCTCTCTCGGCGACACGGCGCACGCCTTTCGGGAGCCGATCGAAGTCTGCCTCTTCGTGCTCGGGCAGATCGCCCAGCGCAAGGTGAGAACCCTCCAGCTCCGCGGCGATCGCCGCGGAGCCGGCGGCGACCGCGCATGCGTTCAGCCGACCGCGCGCCTCGTCGACGACCCGGGCCACGACCACGTCGGCCCGAACCGCGCGTGCAGCTCCGTCGGCGACGATCTGCAGCGCCTCCGACAGGCTTCCCGCCGACCCGAGCGTGAGCCCAACCTCCGCGAGCGCGTCGAGGCCACTCTCGGCGAGTTCGGCCCCCGGGTTTGCTGGACGCGAAACCATCTTCCCGACCCGGAAGAAGTATCGTCGAAAGCGCCGGGTAGCACCTAGAGCGGCACTAGACTCCCCGCATGGCCCAGCCCGCCCGCCGTGTGGTGGCGCCTCCCGAGGACCCGCCGGTCGACCCCGAGGCGATCGACCGCGCCTACCACTACCACCGGGCTCGCCGGAACGCGCGCCTGCGGCGAAAGCGCGAGAAGGCACGCGCGCGGCGGCGCTTTGTGATCACGTTCACCGTCCTCGTCGGTCTCGCGCTGTTCCTCATGCTGACGATCTGGCACGAGGTCCAGAAGGTCTTCGGTCTCTAGAGCGCCGTTACGCTATGCGTGAACGGATGCCAGGGCGTTTGTTCCCACGACGTGCCGCCACACATCGGACAGAGCGGTAACGCGCGGACGATCGTCACCCCGTACCCGCACTCCGCACAGTGGAACTCGCCCTTGACCGATTCACCGGTGACCCTGAACTCAACGAAGTCGTCAGCTCTCGCCGACGAGGTAGCGCTCTCCTGCGTCATCCTGGCCCCCGTAGAGTATCCGCTCGCGCCGTGACCTCGAGACCCTCCTCCCCAGCCTGATCCGCGTGGAAACCCCCGACCCCTATCCGCCTCCAGAGCCCGACGAAGACGACTGGCTGGTGGCTCCACAGCCTCGCCCGGCCCGGTCCTTCGAGGAGATCTGGGGCTGGGGGCACCGCCTGACCTGGATTTCCGCGCTGATCCTGACCCTCTCGTCCTTCATGGACTGGTACGTCGGCTCCGGTGAGGGGCCGACGACGAGCGTCATCGGCTGGCACACCGGTGCGCTCGGAAAGCTCGTCTTCTTCATCGGACTGGCCGTGCTCGCGCTCGTGGCGCTGCGGGAGTCGGGGATCGAGCTCCCGGCCACCGTTCCGGAGAGCCTCGTCGTGATCGCGCTCGGCGCGCTCGCAACGGTCTTCGTGCTCATCCGCCTGATCGACGTCCCGGACGAGTTCTTCGGCTGGCGCGGCCGCGGGATCGGCATCTTCATCAGCCTGCTTGCGTCACTTCTGGTGATCGCCGCCGGACTCCTCCGCGCCGGGGAAGAGCTATAGCTCTTCCCCGGATGATGCACGCCGCTTCGCGGTAAACGCGCGCGGGCAGAGCCCGCGCGCTTCTACGAGGCGCGGCTGGCGCAGGTTTCCTTCCGCGCGGGCAGCGGCGCTAAAGCGTCGCCGCCCGCGTCAGTTCGTATCCAGCCAGTGCCGCTTCGCTCGCACTGCCTTCCGGCTTAGGTATTTGTCCCAGTCTCGCGGACGGCGCGCATCCGGTGGCGAACGAGAAACCTGAGTGCCAGTGCAACGAGGATCCCAAGGGCCGCGCCGCCGATCACGTCCAGCGGGTAGTGGACGCCGTCGTAGACGCGGGAGAATGCGACCGCCGCCGCGAGGACGAACAGTGGCGCGCCGAGCCGCGGAAACGCGAAGGTCAGGATCGTCGCCGCGGCAAAGCTCGTCGCCGCATGGCCCGACGGGAACGAGGCGTCGTGTGGAACATGCACGAGCGGCTTCGGCTCCGGGTAGCGCAGCGGAGGGCGGTCGCGGTCGACCAGCGCCTTCAGGCCCATCGAGGACCAATCCGACACGGCGACGGCGATGAGCGTGAGCCCGAGCGTCCCCCACTGCCGCCAAAGAACGCCCAAGAGGACGGCGATTGCGATCCAGAGAAGCCCGAGCCGGCCCGCGTAGGAGAGCCCTTCGAATACCGGATTCAGCCACCCGGCGCGATGGTGGACGATCCAGCGCTCGAGGTGGCGGTCGGCGGAGATCAGGCCGGGACGATCTGCTTCGTCTGCTCGATCAGCGCCCGCAAGTCGAACGGCTTGCCGACGAAGCCCTGAGCGCCGCGTTCCGCCGCCTCGTGGCCGACGTCGAGCTGGCCGCTGAACATGATCACGGGTATCGAGCCGACACCGTGACGCTCCTGAACCCGCCGAAGCATCTCCCACCCGTCGACCTGGGGCATCATCACGTCGAGCAGGATCAGGTCCGGCGCTTCGTCCTCAAGCGCGGCGAGGCCGTCCTCGGCGTTGCCGGCCTCGCGTACAGCGTAGCCCTCCATCTCGAGGTTGATGCGCACCACCTCGCGAACCTGAGGGTCGTCGTCGACGAGCAGGACGAGCGGCCCGCGAGCAGGCTTCCCGGGCCCGGAGCGTTCGAGGAAGGCGTCCAGGTCGGCCCGCTTGTACCGGCGATGACCGCCCGGCGTGTAGAAGGCCGGGACGCGGCCGAGATCGGACCATTTCCGGATCGTGCTCTGGGCGACACCGAGGTATTTCGCAGCCTGCCCAAGCGTGAGCCAGTCGCTCTCGCCGGCGACGGCCCGGCGTGGTTCTCGGGAGGCCATCCCGCGAATCTACCTAAATATGCGCGTTCTTCACCTACGGTACGACGGTGGAGGCGGGATTTCCGCCGGTCGGGACCCGCAAAGTGCGCTCGAAAGTAACCGTGTTGCCGGGCTTCGGATTGTCGTGCAGCGCCTGTCCGAGCGCGACGCCGAGCGCGAAGACGAGGAGCACGAACGCGACCCGGATTCCCCACCGAATCAGCTCTTCGCGGCGACGGCGCCGGCGGCGGTCACGGCGCTCGACCGGGCTGAGCGCGCTCACGGTCCGTAGTCGACGGCGCCACGCTGGTAGAGGTGGAACGCCGCGTCCTGAACCATCGCCAACGTCCGGGGCCAGCCGGGTGTCGCCGCATGCTCGGAGACGACGTCGCGCGCCCACGCGTCTGCCCGCTCGTAGACGCGGGCGAGCTCATCGAGGGTGAAGGTCTGGCCGATCCGGCGACGGAGCTCGTCGGTCACGACCTCGAGCTGCTGCCGCAGACGCTCGGTGGCGGCGGGGTCCCGGGACGCGGTTTCGAAACGGCGGTAGCCGTCCTCCCACTCACGCCGCACGACTTCGACGATCGCCACAAGCGCCCGATTATCCGTTACTCACTGCAGCAAACAGGGGGCCAGAGCGGCTCGAGCTCGGCGACGATGCGCTCGCCCAGCTCGTACCCCGGTCGCGCGAGAGCGAATGCGACGTGCGCGTGCAGACACTTGAGACTGCCAGCGCCCGGCTGCGCGCCGCCGACTCCGAGGTCGAGCTCCGGCCGTAGCTCACGCTGCTCTGAATGAGCCCGGTCCAGGCTCTCACGAAGCTCCCGATCTTCGGCCGCGGCCCGAGTCCAGCGCTCCACGCCGCCTACAGCCTCGAGCCGGGAGACCGCCGCGACCAGATGCGGACAGGTCAGCCAGAACGTCGTCGGAAACGGCTCGCCGGAATCGTCCTCTGCGTTTTGCTCCGTCACCGCGGGCCGGCCGAACGGACAGCGAACGACGACGCGCCGAAAGGCGCGCGGCGGCCGGCCTAGCTGGCGCTCGATGATCGCCCGGTCACTTTCCATCACCGCCGATCGTAGAGTGCGCGCGCTTCCAGGCCTGGATGCCTTTCACGATGAAGAGGTGCTCGCCGGGCCGGACGTAGCCCAGCCGCCGCGCGTCTCGCGCGAGCGTGCCGAGGCTCGTCGATGCGGCGAGCCGCGCTTGGAGCGCCTTTTTCTCCGCCGCGAGCTGCGTCACCTCTGCGCGACGAGAGTCGAGCTCGTGCCTGGTCTCGACCCAACTGCGCAGCGGGTGGTAGTAGGCGTAACCGATCAGCCCGATCAGCGCGACCGCGAGCCAGCGCCGCGCCAGGGTGGCAATCGGAGGACGACGGGATTCGCGAGCCACGCGTCGGAAGTTCGCGGGGGCGAGTCCCGCTCCTCCGAAATCCCACGCCCGAAACAGCAGGGTCTGACCCTGGGTGTGACGAAGGCGTGACGATCTATCCCCAAACCGCTCAAGGGAGAGACACGTCCCGAAATTCAGGGTCTGACCCTAGGTGTGACCAGAGCGTGCAGAGTCGGTGCCCGCTTACGCGCACTGAGCACGCGTCTGGTTCGGTCTCTAGGCCACGTCGACCTTGATGACGTTCGTGGAGCCCGGAATGTTCACCGCAGTGCCGGCGGTGATCACGACCGTGTCGCCCGGCTCGACGAGACCGCTCGCCTTCGCCGCGTCGAGCGAGCGGTTCCAGAGATCCTCCACGTCCTTGCACTCGGGGATCCAGATCGGCGTCACACCCCACTCGATTGCCATCTGGTGAACCGACCAGCGCTTGTGCGTCAGCGCCAGGATCGGCCGCCGCGGGCGGAGGCGGGCGACCGCGGAGGCCGTGCGGCCGGTGAATGTCGGAACGAGCAGCGCCGATGCGCCGAGCGCCTCCGCGAGATCACAGGCGGCATTCGACATCGCGTTCCCGATCGTCGGATCCTCGATCGCCTCGGGAATCTGGTGCCGGTAGCCGAGGGTCGGCTCGACGACGCGCGCGATCCGGTCCATCGTCTGCACCGCATTCACCGGGTATTCGCCCACGGCGGTCTCGCCCGAGAGCATGATGGCCGACGTCCCGTCGAGGATCGCGTTGGCGACGTCGCTCGCCTCCGCGCGGGTCGGCTCCGGGTGGTGGATCATCGACTCGAGCATCTGCGTCGCCGTGATCACGGGCTTCCCTCGCTCGAGCGCCTCGAGAATGATCCGCTTCTGCACCAGCGGCACGAGCGCGGGCCCGATCTCGACGCCGAGATCCCCGCGCGCCACCATCACGGCATCCGCCTCGGCAAGCACGGCGTCGAGAGCGTCGACGGCCTCGGCCTTCTCGATCTTGGCGATGACGTGCGCCGTCGACCCCTCCTGTTCGAGCAACGCCTTCAGGTCGCGGACGTCGGCTGCCGAACGGACAAAGGAGAGGGCGATGAAGTCACAGCCGAGCCTGAGCGCGAACTCGAGGTCCTCGAGGTCCTTCCGCGTCAGCGCCGGAATCGGGATCGGGACGCCGGGAAGGTTGACGCCCTTGTGGGCGCTGACGCGACCGCCGACGACGACGCCGCAGCGTGCGCGTCCATGCTCCACCTCCTCGACCTTCAGCCGGATCATCCCGTCGTCGATCAGCACCTCGTGACCCGGCTGCAGGACCTCGCCGATCGCCGCGGGTGCGATCGGAAGCTCCCCGTCCTTGCCGTTCACACCGACGACGACGGTGATCTCGTCGCCCTGAGCGAGGTTCAGAGGGCTGGAGAGCTCGCCGACGCGGAATTTCGGACCCTGGAGGTCGCCGATCAGCGCAAGCGGACGGCCGATTCGCTCCTGGGCGTCGCGAACCAGCGTCGCACGCGTGGAGTGGTCGTCGTGGGTTCCGTGGGAGAGATTGAGCCGGGCGGCGTCCATCCCTGCGTCGACCAGTGCGTCGAGCATCTCCGGGGTCGAGCAGGCGGGACCGATGGTCGCGACGATCTTCGTGCGGCGCGGGCTCACTGACGCCATCTGCTCAATGTAGCGGCGCCGCCCGTCGGAGTCCGGCGCGAAAAGCTGCGCTTTCGCGCGGATCTGGATCGCCGCTTCGCGGGAAACGCGCGCCGGCAAAGCCGCCGCGCTTCTACGTTGGGGGTCGGCGGCTGTTGGTGTCTGCGGGCGGGGGCGCCGAAGGCGTCCCCGCCCGCGTGAGTCCGCCTTCAGTTAGTGCGGCTTCGCCTGCACTAACTTCCGGCCTAGGCGTCGCTTGAGCTTGCCGCGCAGCTCGCGAATCTCTTCGTCAGTCGATGAAGCCGTGAGCTATCTCTCGAATCGCGGAAACGCCTGCCAACCCGGATAGACCGCTGCGTCGCCGAGCTCTTCCTCGATGCGGAGGAGCTGGTTGTACTTGGCGACGCGGTCGGTCCGGGACGGCGCGCCCGTCTTGATCTGTCCCGTGCCGGTGGCGACCGCGAGATCGGCGATCGTCGTGTCCTCGGTCTCGCCGGAGCGATGTGAGATGACGACCGCATAGCCGTTCGCGCGCGCCAGCTCGATCGCCTCGAGCGCCTCGGTCAGCGTCCCGATCTGGTTCACCTTCACGAGGATCGCGTTCGCAACCCCCTCGTCGATCCCGCGCCGGAACCGCTCGACGTTGGTGACGAAGAGGTCGTCGCCCACGAGTTGGAGCCGATCGCCGAGCCGCTCGGTCAGGGTCCTCCAGGCGCCCCACTCGTCCTCGGCCAGACCGTCCTCGACCGACACCACGGGATAGCGGTCGGCCAGCGTCGCGTACAGGTCGATCAGCTCGTCCGCGCTGAGGATCAGGCCCGCCCGATCGAGGTGATAGCCACCGTCCCGGTACAGCTCGGTGGGCGCCGGATCGAGCGCGATCGCGACGCGGTCGCGATGGCCGACGCGCTCGGCGGCCTCGAGCACGGCTTCCACCGCCGCCTCGGTCGATTCGAGATCCGGCGCGAACCCACCCTCGTCGCCGACTCCCGTGGCAAGGCCGCGCCCGTGGAGCACGTCCTTCAGCGAATGGAAGACCTCCGCCCCGATCCGGAGCGCCTCCGCGAACGAGTCGGCTCCGGCGGGAACGACCATGAACTCCTGCAGGTCGAGCGAGTTCTGCGCGTGGGCGCCACCGTTGATCACGTTCATCATCGGTACCGGCAGAACGTGAGCGTCGACGCCGCCGATCCAGCGATAGAGCGAGAGCCCCGCGTGCGCCGCCGCAGCCTTCGCCCCAGCAAGGGAGCAGCCGAGCACCGCGTTCGCTCCCAGCCGCGACTTGTTCTTCGTCCCGTCGAGCTCGATCAGCGTCGTGTCGAGCCCACGCTGGTCCTCCGCGTCGAGCCCGGTCACTGCAGGCGCGATCTCCGTCTCGACGTTGCGAACCGCGTTCAGAACACCCTTCCCGCCGTAGGCGCGCCCGTCGCCGTCTCGTAGCTCGACGGCTTCGAACCGGCCGGTGGACGCACCGGAAGGCACCGCGGCTCTCCCCACCGCACCCGACTCGAGCTCGATCTCGACTTCCACGGTTGGATTGCCACGAGAGTCGAGGATCTGGCGGGCATGGACACCGGCGATGGCGGACCGACTCACTCGAACTGCTCCTTCGCGCGGTCGAAGTAGCGATCCTGCTCCTCGAGGTCCAGCTCCGCAAACGACTTTCCTTCCTCCGCCGCAAAACGCTCGGCTCGCTCGACCCGGTCGACGAAGCGCCGCGTCATCGTCCGCAGCGCGAGCTCGGGGTCGACGTTCAGGCGCCTCGCGACATTCACGGCGGCGAAGAAGACGTCGCCCATCTCCTCGAGCACGTGCGGATCCGGCTCCGTCTCCGGCGCCGTCTCCCCCGCGTCGGCGAGCGCTTCCCTGAGCTCACGCACCTCGTCGTCCAGGTCGGCGAGCGCGCCCGCGGTCTCGGGATATTCAAAGCCGATCGCGGCCGCGCGGCGCTGAACCTTACGCGCATAGAGCAAGGCTGGCAGCGACTCAGGCACGTGATGGAAGATTCCCTCCCGCTCCTCTTCCGTGCGCTTGATCTCGTCCCAGCGCTCCCGCACGCGGCCCGCGGTGCGCGCCTGTGCGTCCCCGAAGACGTGCGGGTGCCTGCGCACGAGCTTCTCGTGGACGGCGCGCGCGACCTCCTCGAGATCGCTCGACCCCTTCTCCGCGAGGAGGAGGGCGAGAAAGTAGACCTGGAAGAGCAGGTCGCCGAGCTCGTCCGCGAGCTTCCCGTCGTCTCGAACCATTGCCGCGTCCGCGACCTCGTACGCCTCCTCGACGGTGTGCGGCACGATCGTGCGCTCCGTCTGCTCGCGATCCCACGGGCAGTCGCGGCGGAGCCGCTCGGTCAGCGTCTGGAGCTCGACGAGCGCCTCGGCGAGGCTCAACTTACTGCGTTGTGGTCGTCGAGCTCGTCAGCGTGGCGCAGGGATCCGGATTCGGCTGGTACCCGACCTGGTACTTGATCCGAGAGTTGCAGTAGTCCTTCTTCGTGTCCTCGACCCACTTCGTCATGGCGTCGTTCTTCCGCTGCTGCTCGAGCTGCTGCTTGATCGACGCCTCCACCTTACTCAGCGGTGTCGTCTGCGCGGCCTTGATGGCGGAGAGGGCCTGGATGATGTGGTAGCCGTACTGCGTATGGATCGGCGGCGACAGCTCGCCCTTCTTGAGCGAGAACGCCGTCTTGTCGAACTCCTTGACCGTCTGGCCCCTCGAGACCGTCAGCTTGCCGCCGTTCGACGACGACCCCGGATCCTTCGAATACCTCTTGGCGAGCTTGGCGAAGTTCGCGCCCGCCTTCAGCCGCGCATAGAGACTGTCCGCCAGCGCCTTCTTCTGGACGAGGATGTGGCGAACCTCGCGGCTCTCGGGCTGCCCATACTGGGACTTGTGTGACGCGTAATACGACTTGATCTCTGACTCAGGGACCTTGATGTCTTCCGTCACCTTCTTGAACAGCGCCTCTGAGATGAGCTGGTTGCGCACCGCCTCCTTCGCCTCATCTTCGGTGAGGCCTTGCTGCTTGAGCACCTTCTGGTAGCGCTCCTCGCTGCCGCCGTAGAACTGCTTCTTCAGCTGCGCGATGCGCTTGTCGACCTTCTCATCCGTGATGTCGATTCCCTTGTTGTCGGCCTCTTGCGCGAACTCGGCCTGCTGGACGAGGAAGGTCACCGCCTGGCCCTTCAGCTGCTCGTATTCGGTGCTGCCGGGCTTCGGAAACGGACGCTTCTGCGCGTCGTAGCTCTTCTTCGCGCGCGTCATGAGGCTCTGGAACTGCTCCTTCGTGATCTGCGTCGAGCCGACGACCGCGATGTCGTCGGTGCCGAGGGTCGCGCCCGACGTGCCGCCGCAGCCGGCAGCAACGAGCGCGAGTGGAATAAGCGCGAGAAGGAGAGCTCGTTTCATGGAAAAAGCGCCATTTGCAGCGGTTTTACTCACGCTGCCTGGCGCGCGGCCAGTATAGCATCGACGAGTCTGAGCGCCTGCGGGAAGCCCTCTTCGCGCAGGCTGATCTCGCGATTCGCCGTCGTGTACACCGCCGTGTCCACGCGCCGGCGCAGGTCGCGCAGCTCGGCCGACCCGAGCACCATCTGTCCGACGCTCGCCTTGCCGCCGCGGAAGACGAAGTAGTCCGCGCCGACCCGCGCGAGCTTCAGCTTCGCCTCCTGAATCAGGAACAGGTTCTCCACCGGCTCCGGGAGAGGACCGAAGCGGTCTTCCGTTCCGGCCTGCAGCTCCCTCAGCTCGTCCTCGTCCTCGGTCAGCGCGAGCCGGCGATGGAGATCGATCTTCAGCGCCTCGGAGGAGATGTAATCCGCGGGCACGTACGCGTCCACCCGCGCGTCGACGCGGACGGGCCGCGCCGCGACCCGCCGTTCGCCTGAGAGCTCCGCCACGGCCTCCGCCAGCAGCTCGACGTAGAGCTCGAAGCCGAGTGCCGCGACATGCCCCGACTGCTCGTCCCCGAGGAGGTTGCCCGCGCCGCGAATCTCAAGGTCGCGCATCGCGATGGCGAAGCCGGCACCGAGCTCGGTGTGGTCGGCAAGCGTCGCGAGGCGCGCTCGCGCTTCCGGGGTCAGCTCCGACATGTCGGGATAGAAGAGATACGCGTGCGCGGTCACGTCGGATCGACCGACGCGCCCACGGATCTGGTACAGCTGCGAGAGGCCGAGCTGGTCGGCCCGCTCGATGACGAGCGTGTTCGCCTGCGGGATGTCGAGGCCAGACTCGATGATCGTCGTCGAGACGAGCACGTCCGCGTCACCACGCAGAAAGGCGTGCATCTTCTCCTCGAGCTCCCGCTCGCGCATCTGGCCGTGCGCGACGAGGAAGCGAAGGTTCGGCGCCAGCTGACGCAGCTTCTCCTCGACCTCGTCGATCGTCTCGACGCGGTTGTGCAGGTAGAAGCACTGACCGCCGCGCTCGACCTCGCGCTCGAGCGCGAGCTTCACCACCTCTTCGTCGAATTCGCTCACCGTCGTGCGGATCGGCCGGCGACCTTCGGGCGGCGTCTCGATGATGGAGATGTCCCGCAGCCCAGAGAGGGACATGTGCAGCGTGCGCGGGATCGGCGTCGCGCTGAGCGTGAGGACGTCGACCTCGAGCCGCAACGCGCGCAACAGCTCCTTCTGCGCGACGCCGAAGCGCTGCTCCTCGTCGAGGATGACGAGACCGAGCTCCTTCGGGATCACGTCGCGGCTGAGGACGCGGTGCGTCCCGATGAGCACGTCCACCTTGCCCTCCTGGAAGTCGGCGAGCACATGCTTGACCTCGCGCGGAGAGCGGAAGCGCGAGATCATCTCCACCCGCACCGGAAAGTCGCGGTAGCGGGCGCGAAAGGTGTGCCAGTGTTGCTCGGCGAGGATCGTCGTCGGAGCGAGCATCAGCGTTTGCTTGCCGTTGACGGCGACGGCGAACGCGCCGCGGATGGCGACCTCCGTCTTGCCGAAGCCGACATCGCCGCAGATGAGCCTGTCCATCGGCCGCGGCGCTTCGAGGTCTTCCTTCACGGCCTCGATCGCCGCCTGCTGGTCGGGTGTCTCCCTGTACGGAAACTCGGCCTCCAGTCGCTCGAGCCATTCGTGGCGCAGGTCGAAGGACACTCCGGGCGCCTGCTGCCGCTGGGCGTAGAGCGCGAGCAGCTCGCCGGCGAGCTCGCGTACCGACTCGCGGGCACGGTTCTTGAGGTTGTCCCACGCCTTGCCGCCGAGCTTGGAGAGCGCCGGCACGGCGCTGTCGGCACCGATATAGCGCGACACCTTTCCCAGCTGCTCGTGCGGGACGTACAGCCGGTCGTCGCCGCGGAAGCCGAGGAAGAGGTAGTCGCGGGTGACGCCCGCGACTTCCTTGGTCTCGAAGCCGATGAGCTTGCCGACGCCGTGATCCTCGTGGACGACGTAGTCGCCGGTGCGGAGATCGGCGAACGACTGCAGCGCGCGGCCGCCGACTCGCCGTTCACGCGGCGGACGCTTGCGGAATATTTGCGTGTCCGGGAGGAGGACGAGCCCCAGATCACGCCAGACGAACCCGCGGCGCGCAGGCGTGACGGCGAAGAGGAGCTCCGCATCCTTCGGGAGGTCTTCGCCGTCCTCGAGCAAGCGAGCGTCCGCGCGGCGGAGAAGGTTCTGCTGCCGCAGCGCCTCACCGAGATGCGGAAACGCAACGACGACGCGCTGACCTGCGCGGACGAATGCGCCGAGCTCGTTCTCCGCTTCGGCCAGACCGCGCGCGACCAGCGCCGGCCTCTGCGCCTCGAAGGCGAACGGCTGGCCGGCGGGAACCGGATCGAGGACCGCGGCCCGCTTGAGCGTCACCGGCTCGAGGCCCTCCTCCTCCCAGACCGTACGCACCTCGTCCGCCTGCCAGACGAGATCGGGTCCACCGGGAACGGGCGGGACGAGATCCCTCGGGATCGGAATCGGTCCGTCGTCGAGAAGCGTGGTCTCGGAGAGATCCAGCCGGCGTTCGGCCGCCGGGTAGACGACGGCCGACTCGACGGGATGGAGGGCGCGCTGCGTGAACGGAGAGAACGCGCGGATCTGCTCGATCTCGTCGCCCCAGAACTCGATCCGTAACGGCTCGCGGCCGGTCGTCGGGAACACGTCGACGAGACCGCCGCGCACGGCGAACTGGCCGCGCTCGTCGGCCCGTTCGACGCGTTCGTACCCCGCGAGCGCGAGCGATTCGGTCAGCTGCTCGAGGCTGATCTCCTCACCGGGTGCGATCCGGATCGGCTCCGGTCGAACCCCGGGCGGCGGCATCGGCTCCGCGAGCGCGGCGGCCGATGCACAGACGAACCCTCCTGACGCGAGCACGGCGAGCGCGCGGGCGCGCTCGCCGACGAGGTGCGGTGCGGGATCGAGGCCCGAGCCCCAATGCACGCCGCGGCTCGGTAGGAGCGCAACGCGGTCGTCGCCGAGAAACCAGGCGACGGCCTCGGCGACGTCGCGCGCGTCCGCATCCTCGGGCACGAGCAGCACCAGCCGGCGGTCGAGCTCCTCGTGCAGCGCCGCGAGCAGGAGCGGCAGAGCCGGCTCCGACACGCGGGCAGCCGCGGGGAACGCCTCGGCGAAGGCACGGAGGCGGTCGGTCTCGCGGAGCTCACGGACGAAGGGATGCAGGATCGGCAGGTCCATGACGAAAGGCCGAACCGGCCGGTTCGGCGCTGTGATCCTAGCGAGGGCTAGTTGAACGTCGCCTGCGCGCTCTCGAGCCCCTCTGCGTCGAGCGTCTCGACCGCATCCGCCGCTCGCGCGACGATCGTGGCCGCGTCGTCCGCGGGCGCGAAGCTCGAGAGAACGTAGTCCGCAGGTGGGCGCGGATCGTCGCGGCCCGGACGCCCGACGCCGACACGGAGGCGTAAGAAGTCCTGCGACTTCAAGTGCGCAGCGACCGAACGAAGACCGTTGTGTCCCGCGAGGCCGCCGCCCTTCCGCGCCTGCAGTCGCCCGGGTTCGAGGTCGATCTCGTCGTGGACGACGAGGATCGCGTCCGGCTCGAGCTTGTAGAAGCGCGCGGCCGCGCCGACGGAGCGGCCGGACTCGTTCATGAACGTCTCCGGCTTCAGGAGCCCGACGCGGTGTCCGTCGAGGCGCAGCTCGGCAACTTGCCCGGAGAACTTCCCTTTCCACGACGCGCCGTGCCGGCGGGCCAGCTCCTCGACGACCATCCAGCCGACGTTGTGGCGGTGGCCTGCGTACTCGCGGCCGGGATTGCCGAGCCCGACGACGAGCAGGTCGAGCGACGAGGCACGTTCGCCTCGGCGCCAGGGGAGGCGCATCGCTCTACCCGGGGGTAGTGCCGGGCTCGCCCTGCTCGCCGGAACCGGCTTCCGCGCCTGGCTCGGCCGGCTGGGCGGCAGCGCCCTCGGGAGCCTCTTCGCCCTCGGGAACCTCGCCCTCGGGCAGCTCCTCGCCTTCCGGCACCTCTTCGGGCTCGGGCTCCTCGATCTTGGTCGGGAGGCCGACCGATGCCAGCACCGTCTCCTCAGGATCGTCGAGGTAGGTGACGCCCTCGATCGGTGCGAGATCGGCGAGCCGGAGCGTGTCCCCGATCGCCATTCCACTGACGTCGAGGTCGATGTGCTCCGGAATCTCCATCGGCAGTGCCTCGACGTTGACCTCGCGCTGGACCTGCGAGAGGACGCCGCCCTCCTTGGCACCGGCAGGCTCGCCGACGAGCTGGACGGTGACACTCGCCTGAATCGTCTGGTCGAGCCGCACTTCCTGCAGATCGACGTGCGAGATGTGACCGCGGATCGGGTCCTGCTGGTAGTCCTTGAGAATCGAGGCGTGCGTCGTCTTCTGGCCCTCGAGGACGACGTCGAGGATCGCGTGCAAACCGCCCGCGCCCGTCAGGACGCGGCGAAGCTCGCGCTCCGGCACGGAGATCGCGTACGGCTTCTGCCCGTTCCCGTAGAGGACGCCGGGGATGAAGCCCTCGCGACGCAGACGGCGCGCATCGGCAGAGCCGCGGTTCTCGCGCTCCCTCACCTGCAGCTTGACTCGCTCGCCGGCCATTTCCGGCGGCGAATGGTACCTAGCGCCCCTGGCCGGCGACGGCTCCCGCCGGGCGGAGCCCGGCTCCGCCGCCGCCTGACGACGCCCCAGGAACGCTAGGAAGCTACTTCCGGATGTGCAGGTTGATCCCGAGCAGGATCAGCGGCCAAAGGAAGACAGCGAAGATCGCGGACAGCACGCCCCTCCAGCCGTTCACGTTCTCGAAGTAGTTATGGCTCGCCGCGATCGCCACGCCGACGCCCACGTAGATCAGGGCTAGGAGACTGATTCCGGGTCCACGGCGCATGGCCGACTCCTAACCGCGCCGGAGCTTCCGGAAACGCGTCCCTCTCAGGGGAGCACTACATCGTCACGGGCACGGCCCAAGGGTGTCCCCGTGGGCCCGATGCGCAGGAACCGCGTGGCTGTCCACGACGATCGTGACGAACGGATTGGTGCTCGAGCGGGTGTGATGACAGATCGTGACCTTGTACTGATACTCGTAGCCGTACGCCGCGGAGCCGACGAGCGCGCCCGAGCTGTCGTAGGCGAGCGTTGCCAGAGCGGCAAAAGCCAGCACGACCACGGCGGGCACCTCCCAGTCCGAGTCGATGCCCGCATGAATGAGAAAGGCGACGTATGCACCCAGCCGCTGCAGCGAGGGCAGGACCACTCCGGCGGCGGATCGCCAGCAGTGGGACACCGAGGGCAAGCAGAGCGAGGAGCAACCCGATCGGACCAAGCTCCGCGAGGGATTCCACGTAGAGGCTGTGCGCATCGCGCGCGAAAGACATCCACGGGCCGGTGACGGAGCCAGTAGTCGCCGAAGGTCCCCGCACCTGAACCGAGAACAGGGTTGGCAGCCGCATCGTCGAGAGCCACGTGCCAGTAGTGCGGCCGGTTCTCGTCGCCGAGAGAAAGGCCACCGGCGCCACGGGAGCCGAGGAAGATCGCGGCGACGAGCATAACGGCGAGGACGGGCATCAGCAGCGCCCAGCGTAGGTTTCCGTACAAACACCAGACGAAGACCACGAGACCCGCGGCAAGGGCGACCCAGCCACCGCGGCTCGACGTGAGGTAAAGCGCCGGAAAGGGTGGCCGTTCTTCCTAGAAGAGCGCGTTCATGTCGCCGAAGATGGCGGAAACCGAGTCGTCGGCGAAGATGTTGTGGATCGTCTCGGCGAGGATGTCCGCGACCGTCAGCACGGTGACGCGCTCGGGCTTCGTGAGCGGATTCACCGGCACCGTGTCGGTGACGACAACGCTGTCGAGGACGCTCTCCTCGATCCGCTCGATCGCAGGCGGCGAGAAGATCCCATCGATGACGTTCGTGATGTGCGCGACGTTGTGCGCCGGACGGTCCTTCTGGAGCACGGCGAGGTCGCCGCCGATCATCTCGGCGAACTTGCTCGCCAGGCGTGTGCGGCCCGTGTCGGGCGCGACGGCGACGAGCTCCTCGGGCAGGCCGAGATCGCGGAAGTACTGCGCGAGCATCGGCAACGCGGTCATGTGGTCGACGGGCACCTCGAAGAACCCCTGCACCTGGCCCGCGTGGAGATCCATCGTCAGCACGCGGTCGGCGCCGGCCGACTGGATCATCTCCGCGACGAGCTTCGCGGTGATCGGCTCTCGCGGACGCGATTTCTTGTCCTGCCGCGAGTAGGGGTAGAGAGGCACCACGGCCGTGATCCGCTTGGCCGAGGCGAGCTTCGCCGCGTCGATCATGATCAGCAGCTCCATCAGGTGCTGGTCGACCGGCGGTGAGCTCGTCTGGACGATGAAGAGGTCGGCGCCGCGGATCGACTCCTCGAACCGGCAGTACGTCTCGCCGCTGGCAAAGGTGCGGAGGGACACGTCGCCGACCTGGATCCCCAGCTTCTCCGCGATCCGCTGCGCGAGCTCGGGATGCGAGCGGCCGGCGAAGAGCATGAGCCGCTTCGACGGCCCCGTCTCGATCCAGTGCTCCGGCTTGAGCTCGGGCTTGGTCTCGGCGACCTCGAGCCCGGGTAGGCGAGTCAGCTCAGTCGTTGCGCTTTCCACGGAGGTAGCCCTCTTTCGTGATCTGCTTCGGCGGGAACCCAGCAAGCGATTCGGGAGGGACATCTTCTGTTATGTACGCCCCGCCCGCAATCCATGCGTCGTCACCGATCTCGACCGGGGCCTCGAAGCCATTGTGGATGCCGGTCCTGACGTTGCGCCCGATCTTCGTCCTGCCCTTCGGCTGCCCCGGCTGATGCGGGAAGTTCGCCGTGATGTTCCCGGCGGCGACGTTCGTGCCCTCCCCGATCTCGGCGTCCCCGATATAGGAGAGATGCGGCACCTTCGCCCCGGCGCCCAGCTCCGAGTTCTTGATCTCCACGAACGTTCCGGCCTTGGCCCCGGCGGCCAGCTTCGTGCCTGGGCGGAGGTAACAGAAGGGGCCGACCGTGACGTCCCGGCCGATCTCGGCGTCGACCGCGACAACATGCGGGCCCACCTCGGCGCCCGTCGCGACGCGCGTCTTGCCGCGCAGCACGGTGAAGGGATGGATCGTCGAGTCTGCCTCGAGCTCGACGTCGGGATCGATCCACGTCGTCTCCGGGTCGACGATCGTCACCCCCGCGAGCATGTGTTCTCTGTTCACGCGCGCGCGTAGGAACGCGGCGGCGTCCGCCAGCTCGGCGCGCGTGTTCACACCTTCGACCTCGTTCGCGTCGGGAGCCTTGAACACCGCTACC
>WNFU01001919.1_pt1 | contig 31789 bp, 28 predicted proteins | sample 5400121 | NCBI WGS metagenome assembly WNFU01 (sample SAMN13153360, study PRJNA577476) | soil metagenome | isolation source: 100 cm soil or saprolite under grassland replicate 1 | place: USA:California | collected 2016-06-15
CTTCGAGTTCCCCTACGACTGGCGCCGGGACAACCGGGTGGCTGCTCGGCAACTCAAGGAGAAGAGCGATGAGTGGTTGCACGAGTGGCGGAAGGAATACCCGGAGGCAAAGCTGATCCTGGTCGGGCATTCGATGGGAGGCCTGGTCGCTCGATATTTTCTGGAGTGCCTCGACGGATGGCGTGACACTCGAATGCTGGTGACGTTCGGGACGCCATACCGCGGGTCCCTCAATGCCCTCGAGTTCATCGCCCACGGGATGCGCAAGGCACTGGGCCCCGTCACCCTGATCGATCTCTCGAAGCTACTGCGCTCCTTCACCTCGGTGTACCAGCTCCTGCCCATCTATCCCTGTTACCAGGCGGGGGACGGGAGGGACCTGGTTCGACTGAGCGAGTCCACCGGGATACCGCACCTGAATCTGGACCGAGCCAAGGCGGCCGACGCCTTCCACCGCGAGATCGAGCAGGCCGTGGAGAAGCATCTGGATGACGACGAGTACATGAGGGAGCGCTATCCGATCCACCCGGTCATCGGAACGTTCCAGCCCACCAACCAGTCGGCACGGCGGAGTGGCGAAACGGTGCAAATCCTGCGGGAGTACCGCGGAGAGGATCGGGACGGCGACGGGACGGTTCCTAGAGACTCCGCGACCCCGATCGAGTTCAAGCACGAGGAAGGAGCCATGTACGCCTCGGAGCGCCACGCCTCACTTCAGAACCTGGATGCAGTCCTCGTTCAGCTCGCAGGCGTACTCACCGGGCACGACACGGCTGCCTTCAGGGATCTCCCGAAGAGTGGCATCGGCCTGGATGTCGAGGACGCGTACGCGACGGACGAACCGATCGGCGTACGGGTCAGGTCGGAGGAACAGTCGGCGGAGCTCGTTGTCGTCGCGGCCGAGGCAGAGACGGGCCGGGAGGTTGGCCGGGCGGTGCTGCCGCCGACCATCGACGAATGGCGAAATGCGGAGATCCCTCCGATCCCCGCCGGTACCTATCGACTGACGGTGAGCGGAGGACCCCTGGTTCAGCCGGTCACCGATGTGTTCGTGGTCTACAACCGGGGGTCAGAGGGATAGCAGGGTCGGGGGGCAAGGAGAACGGGAGGATCGCGATGGTGAAGAAGGCGTTCTGCGTCGGCATCAACGACTACCCGATCGAGGGAGCCGACCTGAAGGGGTGCGTGAACGACGCTCAGCAGTGGGCCTCGCTGCTCAGGGACCATTTCGATTTCCCGTCGTCCGACGTGAAGGTCATGACCGATGCGGAAGCGACCAAGGCCAATATCCTGGGCGGGCTGAAGGATCTCCTGGCCGGGGCGAGTTCAGGTGACGTGCTGGTGTTCACGAACTCCTCCCACGGATCTCAGATCCCCGACACCAGTGGCGACGAGCCGACGTACGACGAGGTCCTGTGCCCCTACGACATCAGGGACAACGCGCTCGTGGATGACGAGTTGCGCGAGCTGTTCGCCGGGCTGCCCAAAGGCGTCAGGCTGACGGTGATCTCCGATTCGTGCCATTCCGGCACTGTCACTCGGGCCTTGCTCGTGGACAACATCCCGGGACTCTCGATGCCGGACGACCGGCGGGTGAGGTTCCTTAACCCCGCCCTGTTCCGCGGTGGCCCGGTCCTGCCCGATCCCATGGGCGCCGCCCCGCGCGCCCGGATGGCGTTTCCGCAGTCGAGTATGGACCACCTCCTCCTGGCGGGGTGCAAGGACAGCGAGTATTCCTACGACGCGGTCATCGGCGACGGTTATCACGGGGCCATGACCTATCACGCGGTCAAGGCGATCGAGGACGCGGACTACGAGATCACCTACACGGAGCTTCGGGACAGACTCGGGCCGATGCTGGGCAAGGCCGGATACCTGCAGCACCCGCAGTTGGAGGGCGAATCGCACGCCAAGCACCGCCAGCTGTTCACGTGAGGGATGGTTGAGGCGGAGTTCAGGGTGAGGGATTCCAGGGGCGCTGCTTGCGAGGGACGGTGACCACGATGGTCGCTCGCTTGGCTTCGGCGTCATCGCCGCGGCGAAGCGCCCAAGCGTCCAGCGACCGCATCCACTCGGGGGTGCCTGGGGGGAGGTCTCGGTCGGGGATCGGAGCCAGATCGGTCGTTTTGTCCAGCGCCGTCCCGTACGGCACGAGCTCCGTGTGGACGTCTGGGTGGTGCAGCTTCGGGCGCAGCTCCTTCAGGGCGTCGTTCCAATCGGACAACAGCTGCTTCATGGCCTCGCTCTTCTTCATCTGGCCCGCCGCCGAGGCGCTCTCCGGGTAGGTGGGGTGGCGAATGTGCCGGTAGGCCATCTCGACGCCCTGGCCGGAGGGGGTGGATCTCCAGTTCTGGAAGGCAAGGTCTGCCAGTCCACCGAGGGCCACGACTACCTCCACCCCGCGGCCCACGAGCAGCGCATCCAGCCACGTGTTGCGGTAGTCGGCGATGGCCTGGTTGTCCTTGTGGCGCTCGCCGCCACCCTGGCCGTAGACGCTGTACAGAAAGGTGTTGACCATCACGTAGCTGGTCTCGATGCCGAGCTTGACCAGGAACCCCTGGGTCCTCTGACCGGCCTCGCCCACCAGGATCCTCCGGGCGATCGACTCGTGAGATCCGGGGTCCTGGCCGATCACCAGCACTCGAGCAGTTCCGTCGAGTCGGCCGCGATGGAAGATCGGACCCCACTCCACCCGGAAGTCCTTCGGCGGGTAGACGTCGGGACCCGGATAGGTGGCGGCAAAGGTGGAGAACGGCTTGCGGTTGTAGCCGGGATCGAAGAGATGCGGCATGGTGGGTCATCATCTCGCGGGGAGGTCGTGTGGCGCTAGCCCTGATCGGAACGGTGGTCACGTTCGATCCGACGGTGCCGGTCCTGGAGGAGGGGGCCGTCTACGTGGAGGGCGGACTCATCGCCGGGGTTCGGCCGGCCAAGGAACCTCCGCCATCGGGGCTCGGCGCGATCGAACGCATCCGCACCGGCGGGGTCATCTACCCGGGCTTGATCGATCTGCACAACCATCTGGCCTACAACTACCGCTCGCTGTGGTTACAACCAGGGATCAATGGCCGAGGGCGGCCACGTACGGGCCTGAGATCACCCGTCCAACCGTTGCCCTGGGGACGGCAGCGGCCAAGGCAGTGCTCAAGTTCGCCGAGGCGAAGGCGGTCGTCGGCGGCGTCACGGCGATCCAGGGCTCACCCGGTCTCTCCCGACCATACGAAGGCTGGCTTGTTCGCAACATCGAGCACGAGACCTTCGGCACGGGCCACGACGTGGTCTATCAATCGGTGCTGAACCTGGATCCGGAGAGCCTCACCCCCTACGCAAAGCACATGCACAAGGGCAGCGCCTTCATTTACCACCTGGCGGAGGGCACCGACCCGAAGCTCGTTAGTGAGTTCGATGACCTGGACCAGGCCGGATGCCTCCAGCCCCGGTTGCTGGGTATCCATGCCACAGCCCTCCGCTCCGAGCAGTTCGAACGGTGGGCGAAGTCGAAACACGGCGGAGCGGTTGTCTGGTCTCCCTTCTCGAACCTCTGGCTGTACCGGGCCACGACCGACGTGGTCGCGGCCCGAGCGGCCGGCTTGCTGGTCTGCCTCGGCGCCGACTGGGGGCCGTCGGGTTCCAAGAACGTCCTGGGAGAGCTGAAGGTGGCCGACCTGTGGAACCGAACACACCTGGGCCGGGCGTTCTCGGACCAGGAGCTGTGCGAGATGGTCACGGCCAACCCTGGGGCGGCATTGGGCAGAGCGTGGGATGAGCGGATCGGCAGGATCAAGGAGGGCCTGGCAGCCGACATGGTGGTGATGGCTGGAAACCACCGTGATCCATACCGGAATCTGATCCAGAGCACGGAGCGACACGTCCGGCTGGTCCTGGTCGCGGGTAAGGCGGCGTTCGGCAACCGTTCACTGATGAAGGCCGCCCGGGCCACATCGCCCGAGCCCATCTCGGTGGCCGGCGTGCGGCGGACGATCAGCATGCTGGACCCGGCCATCCCGGATGCGAACATGACGTGGGAGCAGGTGCTGGACGCGCTCGACAACGCCAGGAGCGATCCCGCCAGGGCCTTCGAGCTGGCCCTGGAAGCCCTTCCGCGCGGCGAGGCCCCGCTTCGCCTGATCCCGGACATGCCCGGTGGTGAGCTGGCCGAAGAGATCACGTCGCCCCGGGACCTCGGGCCGGTGACCATCCCGCCCATCGATTCGCTCGCCCATGATGCTGCCTACCTGCGATGCCTTCGGCCCGACCGGGCGCCGATCCTGGATGGGCTGCTCCAGGGACTCGATGCGTACTACTGAACCCGGCCAGGGCGGGGGAGCCTCCGCTTGAGCCGCCTCCGAGCCCTCGCGGCGCTCTTCGCCTGCGGCGCGCTCCTCTGCGCGCCCGGGGTGTTCTTCGGGCCTGCGGCGAACGCTCAAGTGTCGGGTCCGTGCGTCGTGACCATCGAGGGCAGATCCGTCGGCGAGATCGCCCAGTGGCCCGACGCGCTGGTGGTCGATGCACGAGGGAGGATCACGCTGCGAGGGCGATCCGAGATCCCCGTGTCGTTCCTGAAGATCGACCTCGACTTCGCCGGCCTTCGGTGGGGAGTCGTGCCCCAGGGGGTCAACGCGGTCAGAGGAGACTGGGCGGCTCGGCTGAACGTGGCCGATCATGCCCACCAGGGCGTCGGGCTCTATCACGTCGTGGCCTCGACGGACGGGTGCACGGCCGAAGGCTGGATCAAGGTGGTCGGCCGTTCGCCCTTCACGACGACGGCCGGCTTGATTGCTTCCGGAGTCCTCCTGTTGGGGCTGGTGCTCCAAGCGATCGGCTTGATCAGATCGAGGCGAGGGAAGGGCCTGGCCCTCTCGATCATCGGGGGGGTCCCCACGGGGCTCGGGGCGCTGGTCCTCAGCCAGCAGTTCGGCGTGATCCCTGTATCGAAGGCTTGGCTATCGGCTTGGGCAGTCGGGCCAGGGCTTGTCGGTGGAGTGATCCGCGCTCGGGTCGCCTCGCGCGGCCGGCCGGCCCCGTCGACGGAGGGGGGCGTACGCGAAGGGCCTCCAACATCCCGCCTTGAGCCCCCCGTGGCGGCCGAGCTACCAACGGCGCCGATGGAGCCGCCGGTTGCTGCACGACCTCCCCCGACCTCCGTGGAGCCTCCCGTGGCTGCGGCGCGGACAGCCGCGCGCGCGAAACCTCCTGTCCCCCCGGCACCTCCGCCCTCGCGCTCGATGTGGAGGCGACGCCGCGGCCTCCCCGAAGAGAGGATGGCCGAGTCCGGACCAGCACCGGTGGGGGCGGTCTCGGGGAACGGGCCGGAAGGCGATCCGCCCCGCAGCGCCTATGCCCTCCTCGACTGTCCCGGCGTGGTCGTGGCGGAGCAGGAGTTCGAGCTCACCGTGGGAATCTCGCCCACTCCCACACCGGGGGTGACTGGGAGCGCAATGGTGCGACCCGAGTCGAGCGTCGGTCCGTACACGCTCTCGGTCCAGGTGGTGGCCGACGGGTTTCGCCTCGGCCGCAATCCTGGTTCGTGGCGGAGGGACCTTCCGGTGACCGCCGACGCGCCCTATCCCACGTTCGTCCTGCATCTGGCTGCCGAACCTCAGATCGAGCGGACCAAGCCGAGAGCGATCCAGGCTATGTACTCGGTGGACGGGCAGACCATCGGCATGGCCGTGCGTTCAGTGGCCGTCGTCCGTACCCGCGACCTTGTCGCCGCCGCGGAGGAGAAGCCGCAGGAGAGTGGTGTCGACATCTCGATCCCGTCCGAGGCGACGGCTCCCGACCTCACCGTACGCATCCTGGAGAGCCGGTCGGAGAGCCCGGGGCGCTTGCTGTGGACCTTCGAATCACCTCACCGGATCCCGGCGCCCGACGCGCCGGTTGTTGCCGACATCGGCCGCCACCCCGATGCCTTCGCCAAACGACTGGTCGAACAGGTCGCCGTCCACGAGGGACAGCCGGGCCTGTATCAATACCTGATGGGGATCGGGAACACCGTCGCGGACCAGGTCCCCCAGGAATTCTGGGTCGCGCTGGAGGCAGTTGCGCAGCAGGTGCGCGGCCGGCCGCCGTCCATCCTCTTCCTGTCCGAAGAGCCCTACGTCCCCTGGGAACTGGCCGTCGTCGACCCCCCTCTCGACGCCAGCTTGCCTCCCTTCCTTTCGGCCCAAGCCAGCGTGGGGAGGTGGGTGCTCGGGCACCGCCGACCCAAGCTACCCCCGCCCATCGACGTGCAGGTCGGTGCTCTGGCCGTCGTCTGGGGCGTGTACGACCGGCAGGAGTGGCGGCTGGTAGAGGCGGAAGACGAGGCGGCGAAGCTTCGCGAGATGTTCGGGGCGGCGTCGGTGGATGCCCAGTCGAAGACCGTCATCGACTGCCTGAAGGGCAACCCGAAGGCAGAGGTCCTGCACTTCGCCGTCCACGGTATCTACAACCCCACCGGTCCCAAGGAAGGACTGATCCTCGTCGATGGGCGGACGCTGGACCCGATGGAGGTCAGGGGAGTCAGGCTGGAGACCGCCCCGTTCGTGTTCTTGAATTCCTGTCAGGTGGGCACCGGAGCGGCGATATTGGGGGACTACGCGGGCATGGCCGAGGCGTTCCTGTATGCCGGCGCCGCGGGGGTGGTCGCCCCGCTGTGGTCGATCGATGACGTGCTGGCCAAGGAGATCGCCCTGCGCTTCTATCAACAGACGCTCGTGGAGGGCCGGCACCCGGCCGAGGTCTTTCGAGCAGAGCGCGCTCGCTTCACCGACTCACCCGAGGCCGCTTCTTCGACGTTCCTGGCCTACCAGTTCTTCGGCAACCCCGCCATGAAGCTCAGCCGCACAGGTGCCAGGGGTACCGAAGCGGTGGTCGTACCGGCGAATCAGCCGGGTGAACCTCCCCGGCCGAGACCGTCGGGCTGACCTGTGAAGAAGGGAGTCGACACCTTCCCCCGCCGGTCCGCCAGGACCAGGAGGTTCACGCTCGGGAGGCCTCGGAGCTTCTCGGTGGCCGCCGACGGGTCCCGGGTTGCCTTCCTCCGATCGCCGGCCGGCGATGACCCCATGACCTGTCTGTGGGTGCTCGACGTGGACGTGGGGACCGAACGGTTGGTGGCCGATCCAGCGGGTCTGGGCGAGACGAGAGAAGAGCGCTTGGCCGCGGACGAGCGCGCCCGCAGGGAGCGGACCCGCGAGACCGCGGGCGGGATCGTCGCCTACGCCGCGGACCCGGATCTTCGACGGGCTTCCTTCGCCCGATCCGGAGAGCTGTTCGTTGCCGACCTCATCACCGGGGACGTGCAGATGTTGCCGGCTGCAGGTCCGGCATTCGATCCACGACCGGCTCCGACGGGCGAGCGCATCGCGTATGTGAGCGACGGCGCGCTTCGCCTGATGACGTTGGACGGCGAGGACGTTTGCCTGGCGAAAGACGAGGACCCCGACGTCACGTGGGGCCTCGCGGAGTTCATCGCGGCCGAAGAGATGGGCCGGTTCCGAGGCCTCTGGTGGTCGCCGGACGGCCGGTCGATCGCGGTCGCCCGGGTGGACAACAGGCCCGTCGGCGTGTGGCACATCACCGACCCTTCCGACCCCGCCCGGGAACCCCAGAGCGTTCGATACCCGGCCGCCGGCACGGTCAACGCGGACGTGTCGCTGTTCGTCGTCGATGTGGAAGGCGGGAGGAGAGAGATCGAATGGGATCGAGCGGACTATCCCTACCTGGTGCAGGCCACGTGGGGAAAGGGAGAACCCCTCAGCCTCCTGGTCCAGGCCCGTGACCAGGGGAGATGGTCGCTCTTGGAGGCGGACCCCGCTACGGGTGCAACCCGGTCCATCCTGGACCAGAGCGATCCCAGATGGCTCGAAGTCGTGTCCGGGATCCCGGCATGGACGAGTGACGGGCAGCTGGTGTTCACCCGTGAGGAAGAGGACACGCGGCGGCTGACGGTGGGTGGCGATGCGGTCACCCCGGCGGGCCTCCACGTCCGTCGGGTGGTCCACTCCGGAGACGAGGTCATCTTCACGGCCTCGGAGGATGACGCCACGGAGGTCCACCTCTGGCGGACCTCGGGGGACGGCAAGCCCGAACGCCTCACCTTGGTCCCAGGGGTCCACGACGGCGTCGCCGGGGGAGACGTCCTGGTGGTGATCTCGGCCGAGATGGGGTCGCCGGATCAGGCAACACAGGTGCTGCGAGAAGGGAAGCCGGTTGCCGTCATCCGATCGTTCGCCGAGCGACCCGGGCTGGAGCCCCAGATCACCATGCTCCGCGCCGGTCGGCGCGAGCTCAATGCCGCTCTCCTACTCCCACGCGATCATTCTGCCGGTCACCGGCTTCCCATCCTCCTCGATCCGTACGGCGGCCCGCACTTCCAGCGGGTGCTGCGGGCCCAGGACGCCTTCCTGCACTCGCAATGGCTGGCCGACCAGGGCTTCGCCGTGGTTGTGGCCGACGGCCGGGGGACTCCGGGGCGGGGAACGACGTGGGAGAAAGCCATCCACCTCGACCTGGCCACCTCGCCGCTCGAGGACCAGGTGGACGCGTTGCATGCCGTGGCAGAAGCAAACCCCGACCTCGATCTGGACCGTGTGGCCATTCGCGGCTGGTCCTTCGGGGGATACCTGGCGGCGCTGGCCGTGCTCCGCCGGCCGGACGTCTTTCATGCCGCGATCGCAGGGGCGCCGGTGACCGACTGGCGCCTGTACGACACGCACTACACCGAGCGATACCTGGGCCATCCCGACGACGATGCCGAAGCGTACCGTCGCAGCTCCCTCCTGGACGATGCCGCTTCACTGTCGAGGCCACTTCTCCTCATCCACGGGCTGGCCGATGACAACGTCGTTGCTGCTCACACCCTCAGGCTGTCGCGAGCCCTCCTGGAGGCGGGCCGCCCGCACAGCGTCCTGCCACTCTCCGGCGTCACCCACATGACTCCGCAGGAGGTCCTCGCGGAGAACCTCCTGCTCCTACAGGTGGCCTTCCTCAGAGAAGCTCTCCGGCTGGAGGAGCCCGGCGAGGCTCAGCGGTAGGCGATCCCCGAGAACTTCATCAGCTTCTCGAACGAGTGGGTGGCCTCGATCCGCCGCACGGTTCCCGATCGCGATCGCATGACCAGCGAGTCCGTGATGGCGCCTTCGTCCCTGTACCGGACGCCCTTCAGCAGGGCTCCGGTCGTCACCCCCGTGGCCGCGACGAAGACGTCCTGTCCAGCTACCAGGTCGTCGGTGGTCAAGACCTTGTCGATGTCGTAGCCGGTATCGAGGAGCTTCTGCCGCTCCTCGTCGTTGCGAGGCCACAGCTTACCCTGCATCCCCCCGCCCAGACACTTCAACGCCGCCGCCGAGATCACGCCCTCCGGCGTCCCACCGACGCCCATCAAGAGGTCGACAGCGCTCTCCTCCCTGGCCGCGGCGATGGCCGGGGCAACGTCACCGTCGGTGATCAGGAGGACCTTCGCCCCGACCTCGCGGAGGCCGCCGATCAAGCCCTCGTGCCGGTCCCGATCCAGCACGACGACCGAGATCTCTTCCGGCTCAACCCCTTTGACCTTGGCCACCCTACGGACGTTCTCCTGGGGCGGAGCCCCGATGTCGATGGCGTCGAGTAACTCCGGGCCACAGGCGATCTTGTCCATGTACACGGCCGCTCCCGGGAAGAACATCGTGTCGCGCTCCGCCACGGCCACCACGGCGATGGCATTCGGCATTCCGCGGGCGGTCAGCCGGGTCCCCTCCAGAGGATCGACCGCCACGTCCACCTGCGGCCCGTGGCCGTTGCCCACCTCCTCGCCGTTGAACAGCATGGGAGCCTGGTCCTTCTCCCCTTCGCCGATCACGACCACGCCATCCATCGCCACCGTGTCGAGCATCAGGCGCATCGCGTCGACGGCCGCCTGATCGGCGCTCTCTTTCTCGCCCCGTCCCACCCATCGGCCTGCCGCGAGCGCGGCGGCTTCGGTCACCCGTACGAGCTCGAGAGCCAGGTTGCGGTCCGGCGCTCCCGGCGGCGGCTCCGGGATCGCCGGGGTCTCTCCTTGATCGGTCATGTCGTCACCCCTCCAGGCAATCGAGCACGCTCGCGGCCGGGGCGCCTTCGAACACAATCCTATTGACTTGCTCCATGAACTGGAGGGCCAGTCCCTTACCCTCGACGAGCGCGGCCACCTCCCGAGAAGAAGCCACTCCCTCGACGGTCATCCCCCGTTTGTTCAAGTCCTCCAGCGCGTCGGCTGGGGACACTCCTTCCCCGAGCAGCTCTCCGAATAGTCGGTTGCGCCCACCGATCATGGTCACCAGCACGTCTCCCGTCCCTGCCAGGCCGGAGACGGTTTCCTCTCTTCCTCCGAGGGCTACCACGAACTCGCGCAGCTCGGCGCAGGCCTGGGTGAACAGGGCGGCCTTCGCGTTGCGGTATTCGAATCCCACTCCTTTCCCCAGCCCGTCGAGGATTCCCAGGCCGATTGCCGCCACGTTCTTGGCCACCATGGAGTACTCCACGCCGGGCAAGTCGTCGGAGGTGGTCACGTGGTACGTGGTGGTGCGGAACACGTCGGCCGCGGCCTCGGCCGACTCCCGATGAGCTGAGGCGAACACCACCCCACACGGGAGACCCTGGGCGACCTCAGGCGCCAGGCAAGGACCTCCGATGGAGATGACTCGGTGGTGACCGACCTCTTCCGCGTACACCTCGGACATCCTGGTGAGCGTGTCGGGCTCCAAGCCCTTGGCCACCCCGATCACCAGCGGCAGGTGCCTTCCCCCGTCCATGACGATCCGGACCAAGGTTCGGGCACCTCCGGCGTGCGCGCCCATGACGGCGATCTCCACATCGCGTGCTGCCTCCTCCAAACGATCGGGCCCGAGGACGGTCAGCGACTCGGGCAGGAACTCCGGGAGGGAGGGATGGTGCCTTTGCTCCAGCAGGTCGGGCAGAACCCGTTGATCGAATTCGCTCCCCCAGAGCACGGTGGGATGCCCCTTGCGCGCGAGGTGCATGGCGAGGGCAGTCCCGATCGCTCCGGCTCCGAACACAGTTACACTCGCCACGGCTCGGAGGATACTCGCTCCTCCCGCGGCCTCAGACCGCGATGGCGCCGTTCCGGACGGCGAAGGCTACGGCCTCCAGCTTCGAATGGACCCCGAGCTTCCCCAGGAGATTCCGGACGTGCGTCTGCACCGTCTGAGGACTGATGAAGAGCCTGGCAGCGATGTCGTCGTTGCGCAGGCCCTCGGATAGGAGCGTCAGGATCTCCCGTTCCCGATCGGTGAGCTGGGAGAGAAGCAGCTGGGCGTCCCGCCGGCGCTCCCGCTCCCTGGCCACCTGCGGCAACAGGCGGGCCAGGGCCACCCGGTCGACCAGTATCTCCCCTGCGGCCGCGGCCCGGATGGCATCCAGAAGCTCGTCCACGCCCTCGGTCTTCCGCAGGAACCCCGAGGCTCCCGCTTCCACCGCCTCCACCAACAGCCGCTCGTCTTCGTGGGCGGTCATGACCACCACCTGGGTCTCCGGAGAGATCTGCTTGATATGCCTGGTGGCTTCTATGCCGCTCATGGTCCCGCGAAACTCGATGTCCATGAGCACGACGTTCGGTGGATGCTCTCGGACCAGATCCACCGCAGCCTCGGAAGTGTGGACGGGAGGCAGCAACCGGATGCCGGGATCGTGCCTGACCACGCTGGTGAGTGTGTCGGTGAGCAGGCGATGATCGTCACAGATCAGCAGCTGGATCTGATCCTGGGCGAGTTCGTCCACAGATCCCTCCCCCGGGCAATCGCGGCCTCCAGCCCCCAGCATAATCACGTCGCACGAGGTATCGGCGAAATCGCCCCTGGACAGTAGGCAACCGGAAACTGCGGCTCACGCGTGAGGCGCGGGCTACGATGCAGCGATGGGCAAGCCGCCACCGGCGACCGACATCCGGGATGTCCAGGTCATCAAGCACGACCGGGCGTTCTTCATGTCCGACCGGTTCGGCGACGTACCGGAGGAAAACCAGGCTGCACTCGGGCTCTACTATCGTGACACCCGGTTCCTGTCCAAGCTGGAGCTCACGCTCGGCGAGCTGCGGCCGATCCTGTTGCACTCCTCGACCGAGCGGAACTACTCGCAGATCGTGGAGCTGGCGTTTCCCACCGTCGTGGCCGACCCTCAGGGATTCGAGTACCGGGAGAACGTCTCGGTCTCCAGGAACCGGCTGTTGGCGGACTCGCTCATGGAGCAGATCGAGGTTCGGAACTTCGGCACGCTCCAGCAATGTCCAGCTTTCGCGGTTCCTGGACCGAGCCATTCTCGACCTGCGGATGCTCATGTCCGAAGATGACAGTGCGCCCTATCTGGACGCCGGCGTGCCGTGGTTCTCCGGTCTGTTCGGTCGGGACTCCCTGCTCGCCGCCTACGAGTGCCTCGGGGTGAATCCCGAGCTGGCGTGGGGCGTGCTCCGGGGGCTTGCGGCCCGGCAGGGCACGGAGGAGAACGAGTGGCGCGACGAGGAGCCCGGCAAGATCCTGCACGAGCTTCGGGTGGGGGAGCTGGCCGGAGCCGGCGACATCCCCCACACCCCGTATTACGGCTCGATCGACTCCACACCGCTGTGGCTTGTCCTGCTCACGTACGCCTATTCATGGACGAGCAACCTGGATGCAGTCCAGGCACTGTGGCCGAACGCCGTTGCCGCGCTGGAATGGATCGATCGGTACGGCGACCTGGACGGCGATGGGTACGTCGAATACCGCAAGCGCTCCGTGCACGGGCTGGACAACCAGGGGTGGAAGGACTCGTGGAATGCGGTGGTCCATCCGGATGGGACGCTGGCCCAGGGCCCCATCGCCCTGGTCGAGGTCCAGGGGTATGTCTATCAGGCCAAGTATCGGATGGTCCGGCTGGCTCGGGCGGTGGGCCAGTACGAGCTGGCCGATCAGCTGGAGCGTGAAGCCGCCAAGCTCAGAGATCGGTTCAACCGGGACTTCTGGATGGAGAAGGAGGGCTACTACGCCCTCGCCCTGGATGGACTCAAGCAGCAGGTCCGTACGATCACGTCGAACCCGGGCCATTGCCTGTGGTCCGGCATCGTCGACGAGGACAAAGCTCCCCGGGTGGTCCGCCGCCTTCTCTCCCCTCCCCTCTCCTCTGGTTGGGGAGTGCGCACGCTCGGTGCCAGGCAACAGCCCTTCGACCCTCTGGGCTACCACACCGGCACCGTGTGGCCGCACGACAACGCCCTGATCGCCCACGGGATGAAGCTGTACGGCTTCGACGCGGAGGCCATGAAGGTGATCGACCAGCTCTCGATGGGAGGGTACTCTTCCCCCTGGCCCGCTACCCGGAGCTCTTCTGCGGCTTCTCCCGAGACGACGTCTCCTTGCCCGTCGAGTACCCGGTGGCGTGCCGGCCCCAGGCCTGGTCGAGCGGTGCCCCTCTGGTTGATGCTGAGGTCGTATGGTGGCATGACGGCGGACGCCCCGGATGGGAAGCTCTACATCGTTCGACCCCGACTCCCCGAGTGGCTCGAGAGCATCGAGATCATCGGGATGCGGGTGGGGACGGCGAGGCTCGACCTGGTGTTCACGTCACGGGACGGCGTGACCGCAACCCAGGTCCCCCGCAAGGAAGGCGAGATCGAGGTCCTGATCAGGCATTGAGAGGCCGAGCCCAACTGTGAGCGCGAACGAACGGATCCACCCCGACCTGCCTCCGCCCCCGGACCTGGGTGCGTTCCTAACGATCGAGGAGTTCGAGGAAGCCGCCCGGGGGCGGTTGCCCCGGATGGTCTTCGACTACTTCGCGGGAGGGTCGGGGGAAGAGTGGACGCTCGCCGAGAACCGCAGAGCCTTCGAGCGATGGGTGCTGCGCCCTCGCGTGCTGGTGGACGTCTCAGAGATCGATCTGCGAACCACCGTTCTGGGCCAGGAGGTGGCGTTTCCGATCCTGCTCGCGCCCACCGCCCTCCAGCGGATGGCCCATCGGTACGGCGAGCTGGCAACGGCCCGGGCGGCCGCCTCCGTCGGAGCCCTCTTGGTGCTGTCGACCGTGTCCACGGCCTCCATGGAGGAGGTGGCGACCTCCGGTGCCCGGAGGTGGTTCCAGCTCTACGTTTTGAAGGACCGCGACCTCACGGCCGAGCTGGTCGAGCGGGCCCACGCCGCCGGGTATGGCGCGCTCGTCCTCACGGTCGACGCCCCGATCCTGGGCCGCCGGTTCCGAGACGACCGCAATCGGTTCTCCCTTCCTCCGGGGATCGCCATGGCAAACCTGGAGGGCATGAGCCTTCCCGAATCGGAGGGGTCCCGCCTGTTCGCCTTCTTCGTCGAACGGCACGACGCCTCGCTGGCGTGGGATGACGTGGCGTGGCTCGCGTCTCTCACTCCGATGCCCGTCGTCCTGAAGGGTATCGTTCGTGGCGACGACGCCCGTATGGCCGTGGATGCCGGCGTTCAAGCCCTGGTGGTTTCGAACCACGGCGGCCGGCAGCTCGACGGCGCGCCGGCCACCATCGACGCGCTGCCCGAGGTCGTCGAAGCGGTCGAGGGGCGGGCAGAGGTCCTCGTCGACGGCGGGATCCGCCGGGGGAGTGACGTCATGAAGGCGCTGGCGATGGGGGCCAGGGCGGTCCTTGTTGGCCGCCCCTACCTGTGGGGGTTGGCCGTGGATGGCGAGGCAGGCGTCCGGCGAGTGCTGGAGCTGCTCAGGGACGACTTCGCCCTGGCCATGGCGTTGTGTGGTTGCCCCACGGTTTCCGATATCGATCGCTCGCTGGTGGCCCCGGCCCCTGGAGGACTCCGATGACCGAGATCCCACCGCCCTTCGATGTCCCCGAGCGGTTGCTGATGGGGCCCGGCCCCAGTATGGTGCACCCCCGCGTGCTGCGGGCCATGTCGAACCCGGTGATCGGCCACCTCGACCCCCGCACCCTGGACATGCTGACCGAGATCCAGGTCATGCTCCGCGAGGTCTTCCGAACGAGCAACGAGCTGACCTATCCGGTGTCGGGGACCGGGACCGCAGGGATGGAGTGCGCCCTCACCAGCGTGCTCGAGCCCGACGACGTTGGGGTCATCCTGGTCAGCGGCTTCTTCGCCGCCAGGATGCGAGAGATCGCCAAGCGCCTGGGGGCGGAAGTGATCTCGCTCGGCGACCGGTGGGGCGAGCCGATCGCTCTGGAAGAGGTCTCTCGAACCCTGGACGAGCACCCGGAGACGAAGGCGGTCTATGTCGTCCACGGGGAGACCTCCACAGGCCTCCTTCAGCAACTCCCTGAGATCGGGGAGCTGTGCCACAGTCGAGACATCCTGTTCGGCGTCGACGCGGTGGCCACGCTCGGCGGGATGGAGCTGGACGTGGATGGTTGGAACATCGACATCTGTTACGGGGGCTCGCAGAAGTGCCTGTCTGCCCCGCCCGGGCTCGCCCCCATCACGTTCTCGCCGAATGCCGTCCGGGCCATGGAGTCAAGGCGGCGGCCGCCTCCGAGTTTCTACCTCGACCCCCTGCTGATCCAGGGCTACGTTGGGGCCCAGCGCCTCTATCACCACACCGCGCCTGTCTCGAACCTGTACGCGTTGCACGAGGCGCTTCGGCTGGTACTGGAGGAAGGGCTGGACGAGCGGTGGCGTCGGCACAGGGAGATCGGAGCCGAGTTGCTGGCCGCCCTGGAGGACCGAGGATTCCGGCCGGTTCCCCCGGAAGGCTTCCGCATGCCGCAGCTCGCGGCCGTGTGGTTGCCCGAAGGGCTCGAGGACCGACCGAACCGCGAGCGACTGCTCAACGAATCCGGCATCGAGATCGCAGGCGGTCTGGGCGAGTTCGCCGGCAAGGTCTGGCGGGTGGGCGTGATGGGCGAGTCCTGTACCCACGAGAACGTCAAGACGTTCATCGCGGCGCTGGACCAGTTGTCAGCCTAGCGACACCCCTTCACCGGAGAGCTTCCACGGGGATTTCTCGGGCGCGAACTCACCAGCCTCCTGTGCAGGCGGCGTAGGACTTCGCGTCTCTCCTCCCGTAGCGATCCGTCTCGGTGGTGGCGGTTTCGGAGGCGTTGCTGCGGGATTCCCGAAGGCGGGGGCTCCGGCTGGTCAGGGCCGCCGACCAGGGGCGGCGCTCCGGACTGTGGTTGCTCGGCTGTATCCTCCCGGCTGTAGGCGGAGAAGGGGTGCTCGCTCTCGTCCATGGGCTCCTCGTGGGGTTGCCGGCAAGGGCCATTGCGGCCTGAAGTAAGGATCGGGCCCGGCCGGAGGGGGCTTACCTGCCCGGCCGTTGGTAGAGGAGGGCACATGCAGAACGTGAAGGGGTTGGCTGCCCGTCTGACCGAGCCGTGGAAGCCCACGATCGTGGCCGAGGTGGGTGGGTTTCTGATGAAGGTCGTGAAGCTTCACGGGACCTTCCCGTGGCACGTCCATGGGGGAGAGGACGAGCTCTTCTACTGCATCCAGGGCGGGTTCCGGATCGAGCAGGAATGGGCTCCCGACGTGGCCCTCCAGGAGGGAGACGTGGTCACGATCCCGGCCGGGCGGCGACACCGACCGGTGGCAGAGCGGCCCGCGCTGGCCATCCTGTTCGAGAAAGCCGAGCTCAGTCAATACGGCGACTGAGAGGCTGTCGCGGAAAGGTCAGTGACGGCGCCCGCAGCAGGACAAGAGACGAGCCGAGCGCGGAGAGCCCTTCCAGGCGGGTCGTGTCGGAGATGGCGTCTCTCCCGGCGCCGTCCACTTGCCTGAAGTCCTGATCTTGAGAAGGTTGTGCACCGCGTGCTCGAAGCGCCATTCACAGTTGCACGCCCTCAGACCACGTCGCCTGAACCGCCCTGCGCCCCGCTGCCGGGCTTGCCCGAACACCGCCTCGATCGACCCGCCGCGCTTTCGGTACAGGCGCCTCCCTCGCTTGGTGCGGAGCCTGCGTTCCATGCGCTGTTTCTTCGATAGGCCCTTGCAGATCCGTCCGCGGGGCGGCGGGTCCGCTGCCGTGCCCCCATGCTTGGGGTTCTTGGTGGCGATCACCAGCTCGACACCGAGTTCGTCCTCGAGCCCGAGATTGTCCTCGCTCAGGTAGCCAGCGTCGGCGACCACCACCCCCACCTTCCTGTCCACCCCCGCCTCGGCCAGGTTCTCGGCGGCCTGCTCGACCATTGGCTTCAGTTGGCCGAAGTCGGTGGCCTCGGTGGTGACCTCGCAGGCGATGGTGATCTGGCCCTCGGTGGCGATGACTTGGGCGTTGTACCCCTGGAGGAACCCGCCGTTGGCGGTGGACATCGTCCGGCTGTCGGGATCGGTCGTGTTGGCCAGCTTGGAGCGGTCGCGGTCCTTCGCCCGCTCCTCCGGAGGCTTCGGCTTGCGCCCGCGTAGGCCCTTCCCGGTTCGTCTTTGGTACTCCTCGCGCGCAGCCACCTTGGCCTCGTAGGCGGCCCGGCGGGTGGCCTGATCGGCGTCGAGGCGGGCCTTGGCGGCGAGAAGACGGCGAAGCCGGGCATCCGGCTCGATGAGGTCGTCGGGGAGGTCGGAGGCGGCGGAGTTGCCGAGGCGCCGATCCTCCTCTTCGTCGGTCGTCTTCGCCTCGGCGATGATCCTCTCGACCTCGGCCCGGATCCAGTCGGCGCTTCGGTTGGCCCCCGGCGAGGCGTTGGCCTGGATGCGGGTGGAGTCCAGGGCTATGAGTCCGACCCGGACGAGTCCTACTTCAGCGGCCAGGCGCAGCACCTCGTCGAACAGATCCGCGAGCTCCTGCTCGTGGTCTCTCGCGAAGCGGGCGATGGTGGCGTGGTCGGGGGTCTCGTTGGCGGCGATGAAGCGGAAGGCGATGTCCTCCACGCACCGCCGCTCGATCAGGCGCGAGGATCGCGCTCCGGCGGCGTAGGCGTAGATGAGCAGGGCCACCATCATCTTCGGGTCGTAGGCCGCTCGACCCCACCCATCGACTCGGCGCCTGGCGTAGAACGCCGACAGGTCGAGGGTCTCCACGACCGCGATGACGTACCGCGCGAGGTGGTCCTTTGGCAGCCAGTCGTCCAGGCTCGGCGGCATCAGGAACGGCTGGTTCCTGTCGCAGGGAACGAAGTTGTAGGCCACGGCTCCTCCGAGAGGGGCGAATTACGTTGGTGTGATTCTCTCGAAGCGCCCGCTGCGAAGCCAGCTCATCCGGGGTTTTCGCGACACGCTCTGAGGCGACAGAACGCATCCAGCCGTCTCCGCCACCCGGGCCTGCGGGGCGCGGCGGCCCAGGCATCCGGCAGCAGGAAGGGTCGCCGGTGGACGGCAGCCCGTGGTTGAGCGGCCGCCGCTCTCGAACCCGGTAAGCGCTGGCGGCCGGATGGGTGTGAGAACATCGCGCGGATGCCGGGAATCGACCTGCACACCCACACGGTGTATTCGGACGGGACGTTCACCCCTCGGGAGCTGCTCCAATTGGCTCGCCACCGTGGCCTCGACGTCGTGGCTGTGACCGACCACGACACGACGAACGGACTGATGGAGGCGACGGCATCGGGGAGCGAGATGGGGATCGAGGTGGTCCCAGGGGTCGAGTTCTCCACCATCCGCGACAGCGAGGGCGTTCACGTGCTCTGCTACTTCATGGACCCCGCGAACCCGGAGCTCATCAGCGAGCTACAGAGGCTTCGGGACGATCGATTCAGCCGTGGCGAACGCATGGTTCGCAGGCTCCAGGAGCTCGGCCACCCGGTCACGTTCGAGCGAGTCAGGGAGATCGCCAGGGGCGGCAACATCATCCGGCCCCACGTGGCCCAAGCTCTCGTCGAGGCCGGGGTCGTCCCCACGCTGAAGGATGCGTTCTCCCACGAGCTGATCGGCTCGGGGGGCAGGGCCTACGTGGAGAAACACGCGCTGCGTCCACTCGAAGCGATCGCGCTGATCCATCGAGCCGGTGGGGTCTGCGTGCTGGCTCACCCGGGAACCTGGCGGGAGGCAGCGCCGGTCCCCGACGACGTGATCGACGAGCTCATCGACGCGGGGCTCGACGGTATCGAGGCCCTCCATCCGGAGCACACGCCTGAACTGGAAGCCCGCTACGTGGGGCTGGCCGAAGCGCACGGCTTGTTCTGGACCGGGTCATCGGACTGCCATGGCACCCGGTACGACCCCGTCCGTCTGGGGATGCGGAGAACTCCACCGGAACAGTTGGAAGCCCTTCGAGCTCGCGCCGCCGACCTTCGGACGGCCGCCGGCCGGTAGTGCCCGGCTTGCGCTCGCGTGGAGGCAAGTGATGGAGTGCGTCTATGCAGATCGACAACGAGTTCGTGGTCACCGCTCCCCTCGATCGCTTGTGGGCCTACCTGCTGGATGTCGAGAAGATCGCTCCCTGCGCCCCGGGGGCGGAGCTCACGGAGGTGGTGGACGAGCGGACCTGGAAAGGGAAGATGAACGTGAAGGTAGGTCCAGTTGCCATGTCATTTGCGGGAACGGTGGTTCTTCAGGATCGCGATGACGCCGCCCATCGCGCGGTGCTGAAAGCCGAGGGCCGGGAACAGAGAGGCAGAGGAGCGGCGTCTGCCCTGGTGACGGCCCGGTTGGAAGAGGCCGAAGGTGGGACGAAGGTCTTCATCTCGAGCGAACTCACCATCTCCGGAGCGGCCGCCCAGTACGGGCGGGGCATGATCGGAGACGTCTCGAAGCGTCTCACCGGAGAGTTCGCCTCCTGCCTCCAGGCGAGGATGGGGGCTCAGGACGCCCCCGGAGGCGGGGACAGCTCCGGCGGAGAGCCACGGAGCTCCTCCGACCCGGCGGGGGCGGTCACTCCACCGGCTGGGGCTTCCACACGCACAGTGGCGAAGCCGGTCAAGGGCTTCCGCCTGGCCATGTGGGCTTTGTGGCGGGCCATCGTTCGAGCATTCGGACGGCTATTCGGCCGAGGCTCTGACTGATCGCACTCCGGGTTGCGTTTCGGAAACCTCAGGCGTAAAAGGAGTTGGCCCTGAGCGTCCCCTCGCGGCGACTCCGCCGCCACAGGGTTCTCTCTCTCGCCGTGGCAAAGGAGGTCTGGATGCTTCCCGCACGGTTCGATTACCACCGGCCCGAAACCCTGGAAGAGGCCCTCGAGTTGATGGATCGATTCGGAGACGAGGCCAAGGTTCTGGCGGGAGGCATGAGCCTGATCCCGATGATGAAGCTGCGGTTCGCGTCCCCGGCGAACGTGGTCGACATCAACCGGATCGCCGACCTCGCTGGGATGTCGGAGGACGATGGCCTGAGGGTGAAGGCCGTGACCCGCAACAGCGAGCTGGAGGCCTCGGACCTCCTCAGGAAGCGATATCCGGCCATGGCCGCGGCGGCGCCACTGATCTCGGACCCGATCGTTCGGAACAGAGGCACGGTGGGGGGCGCACTCGCTCACGCCGACCCGGCCGGCGATTGGGGGTCGGTGATGCTCGCACTGAGGGCCGAAGTGGTGGCTCGGAGCACGTCGGGCGAGCGAGTCATCCCGATAGACGACCTCTTCGAGACCACCTTCACGACTACCCTGCAGCCCAACGAGGTCCTCACCGAGGTGAGGGTTCCCGCACCTCCGGCCCGGTCTGGAGGCGCCTACCTCAAGCTCGAAAGGAAGGTCGGCGACTTCGCCACCGTGGGCGTGGCCGTGCAGCTCTCCCTCGACGATGGCCGCGTCGGCAAGGCCGGGATCGCGTTGACCGCCGTGGGTCCCACGAACGTCCGGGCCCGCGAGGCCGAGGAGGCTCTCGTGGGGGTGGAGCCGACCGAGGAGGTCTTCGCCGAGGCGGCCCGGCGAGCGGCGACTGCGTCCGAGCCGATGACAGACGTCAGAGGAAGCGCGGACTACAAGCGGCATGTAGTGGAGGTGTTCGTCCGGCGCGGTCTCGCCGGGGCCCTGGAACTGGCACGAGAGCGATAGGGGGCGTCATGCAGATCACCGTGACCATAAATGGAGCGGAGCGAACGGCCGACGTCGAGCCTCGCTTGCTCCTGGTGCATCTCATCAGAGACGTGTTCGGGCTCACCGGCACGCATGTCGGCTGCGACACTTCGAACTGCGGCGCCTGCACGGTGCTTGTGGACGGCGTTCCGGTCAAGTCCTGCACGATGTTCGGGGTCCAGGCCGACGGCCGCTCGATCACCACCGTGGAAGGGCTGGCGCAGGATGGCCAACTCCATCCGATCCAGAGCGCGTTCAAGGAGGAACACGGTCTCCAGTGTGGGTTCTGCACGCCAGCCATGATGCTGACCGGCGCCGCGCTGCTCGGTCGAAATCCGCAACCCACCGAGGAGGAGATTCGTTGGGCCATCTCCGGCAACATCTGCCGGTGTACCGGCTACATGAACATCGTGAAGGCGATCGAGGCCGCGGGACAGGCGATGGCCACCGAGAAGGCTCCCGCGACCACGTCGAGATGAAAGGGGTCCAGGGGGGTAGCAGTCGCGAAGCGGAGCGCAGCGATGCGCACCCCCTGGCTCGCGAAGCGATCCGCCGTAGGCGGAGGGCTTCCGAGGAGATGAAAGGGGTCGGACGATGGGGACCGAGGTAACCGAGATCGAGGGCATCGGCCACAGGGTCAAGCGCAAGGAGGATGACCGCTTCATCCGGGGAAAGGGGACCTACGTCGACGACGTGAAACTCCCGGGGATGCTCCACATGGCCGTGCTACGAAGTCCGTTCGCCCACGCCACGATCCGCTCCATCGACACCTCGCAGGCTGCCGCCCTTCCCGGTGTGGTGGCGGTGGTGACGGGCGAGCTGATGGCCCAGCACAACCTCGCATGGATGCCCACGCTGTCCGGCGACACCCAGGCCGTACTGGTCACCGACAAGGTTCGCTTCCAGGGTCAGGAAGTTGCCTGCGTCATCGCGGAAGATCCCTATGTTGCCAAGGACGCCCTCGAGCTGATCGATGTCGACTACGAGGCGCTGCCCGTGGTGGTCACCCCCCAGCAGGCGCTCGAGCCCGACGCGCCCCTCATCCGAGACGACAAGGAGGGCCAGACCGACAATCACATCTATCACTGGGAATCCGGCGACAAGGACGCGACCGAACAGGCGTTCGCTGACGCAGACCTGGTGGTCTCGCTCGACACGTTCTATCCGCGGTCCCATCCGGCGCCGGTGGAGACTTGTGGGTGCCTGGCCGACGTGAACCCAGCCACCGGCCGGGCCACGATCTGGATGACGTCGCAAGCCCCACACGCCATCCGCACCGTCTTCGCCCTGGTGACAGGGCTGCCCGAGGAGAACATCCGGATCATCTCTCCGGACATAGGGGGAGGGTTCGGAAACAAGGTGCCAGTCTATCCGGCCTACGTGGTGGCCACGGCCGCCTCGCTGCTGCTGGGTAGGCCGGTCAAATGGATCGAGGAACGAACGGAGAACCTTATCTCCACGGGGTTCGCCCGTGACTTCCACATGCACGGCGAACTGGCCCTGAAGCGGGACGGGACGATGCTGGGCCTTCGCGTTTCCCTGTTGGCCGATGAGGGCGCCTTCCACGCCGATGCTCAACCCTCGAAATTCAAGGTCGGATTGTTTCACATCGTGACCGGCTCATACGACCTGCCCGTGGCCCACGTCGTGGCCGACGGGGCGTACACGAACAAGGCCCCCGGGGGCGTGGCGTACCGATGCTCGTTCCGGGTCACCGAGGCCTCGTACCTGATCGAGCGGCTGGTCCAGAACGCCGCCTACCAGTTGGGCATGGACCCCGCGGAGCTCAGGCTGAAGAACTTCATCGACAAAGACCAGTTCCCCTACAAATCGCCGACCGGCTTCGTGTACGACTCGGGCGACTACCACAAGGCCATGAACCTCGCCCTGGAGAAGATCGGGTACGACGAGCTTCGCAAGGAGCAGGAGCGAGCCCGGGAGGAGGGCCGGTTGCTCGGCGTCGGGTTGGCATCCTTCACCGAGGTCGTCGGGGCGGGCCCAAGTAAGGATTACGACATCCTCGGCTTGAAGATGTTCGACTCGGCCGAACTTCGCATCCATCCGACCGGCAAGGCGATCCTCAAGATCGGAGTGAAGACCCAGGGCCAGGGACACGAGACCACGTTCGCCCAGATCGTGGCCGAGGAGCTGGGAATCGCGCCCGAGGACGTCCTGGTCCAGCACGGCGACACGGACAACACACCATATGGATTGGGGACGTACGCATCTCGGTCCACGCCGACGGCGGGCGCGGCGACGGCGGTGATCTCCCGGAAGCTCCGGGACAAGGGGAAGAAGATCGCCGCTCATCTCCTGGAGGTATCCGAGGACGACGTGGACTTCGAGAAGGGCCGTTTCTTCGTGCGCGGTGCGCCCGACAAGGCCAAGACCATTCAGGACGTTGCCTTCGCTGCCTACACGAACTTCCCGCAAGGGCTGGAGCCCGGTCTGGAGGGCGTGCACTACTACGACCCCCCGAACATGACCTTCCCGTTCGGCACGTACGCGGTGGCCGTGGAAGTCGATGGCCAGACGGGGGAGTGGAAGGTCCGCCGCGTGGTGGCCGTCGACGATTGCGGCGTCCGCATCAATCCGATGATCGTGGAGGGGCAGATCCACGGTGGGCTGGCAGAAGGGTTCGGCATCGCGGCCATGGAGCTCATCACGTTCGACGAGGCGGGGAACTGCATCGGCTCCAACTTCATGGACTACCTTCTCCCGACCGCCTGGGAGACCCCGAGGTTCGAGCTGGGCGAGACAGTGACGCCGTCGCCGCATCATCCCATCGGGGCGAAGGGCGTGGGCGAATCCGCCACGGTCGGATCGCCGGCCGCGTACGTGAACGCCGTCGTCGATGCCCTCGTGCACCTGGGAGTCAAGAACATCGACATGCCGCTCACCTCCGCCAAAGTCTGGGAGGCCATCCAGGCAGCGGGAGCCAAGGCCGGCGGCTGAGCAGGTGAGGAACGATATCCTCGGGCTGGCCGAGGAGCTCTCCGAGCGGGGTGAGGCATATGTCCTCGCCACGGTAGTGTGGCGACGAGCGCCGACGTCGGGCCAGCTCGGGTCCAGGGCGCTCATCGACGCCGATGGCCGCATCAGCGGTTGGGTCGCCGGCGCCTGCGCGGAGCCTGCCGTGATCGCGCAGGCGGGCCGGGCGCTCGCTGAGGGGACTCCTCGGCTGTTGTTCCTCGGCACCGCCGAAGAGCTTGCCGAACACCGCCGGGAGGGCGTCGTCCTCGTGCCGATCGCGTGTCAGAGCGAGGGCGCCCTCGAGGTCTATGTGGAACCGGTGTTCCCCCCACCCCATCTGGTTGTAATAGGCCGTTCGCCCGCTGCCGAGGCCTTGGCGGCGCTTGGCTCGGCCCTCGGATGGAAGACCCTGCTGGTGGATGATCCAGACGCCGGAGTGATCGGAGAGCGTTCGTTCGTGGTGGTGGCCACACAGGGTCACTACGACGAGGAGGCGCTCCAACGAGCTCTCGCCACGCCTGCCGCCTACGTGGGCCTGATCGCTTCCCGCAAACGAGCCGAGGCGGTGAAATCGTTCCTCCGAGATCGAGGCGTCCCCGAGGAGCAGTTGCAGCGGGTGCGCGCCCCGGCCGGGCTGGACCTTGGCAGTCTCCCCGCGGAGGAGATCGGGGTGGCCATTCTGGCCGAGCTCGTCCAGGTCAAAGCTCTGGGAAAGCTCGGGCTGACTGGCGGCCCGCCGTCTGCTTCGACCGTGCACGAGGCTATGGATCCCGTCTGCGGCATGACGGTCAAGGTCTCGACCGCGAGGTATCGGTCGGTCCACGACGGACGGACGTATTACTTCTGCTCGGCGGGGTGCCTAGGCAAATTCGAAGCCGAGCCCTCCGCCTATGTCAGTGTTGGGGCGTGAGAGACTGACCTCCATGGACGAAGAGCAGGTCCGTCGTCGACTGAAGGAGGACGAGAAGCTTCTTCGCCGGGCCGAGAAGGCGCTCACCCAGATCAAGGTGGCCGGCGGGCTGTCCGACGAGCACGCCTCGGTACTGGCGGCTCTGCGCATCCGCCTGAAGGGTGATCCCGGCAAGTCGCTGGAGGATCTGCTGACAGCGGCCGGTGACCTGGAATCGGGGTCTAAGCTGGAGCAGCTGCTCCAGGAGAAGGCGAAGTCGAAGGGGTCGCTGGACGATCTGCTCGCCGAGCAACCCAAGCCGAAGCCCGACTGGCCGTCTGGATAGCTCCGGGCGCGCGATCTACTGTTCGGGCGTTCTGGCCCGGTTCCTCACGCCAGCCGGAGGGCGCCGGCAAGGTCTTCCAAGCTCTCCATGTTGTGCCCGGGCAGGAACGTGTCCACGAACGGAAGCGACGCGGCCATGCCTCTGGCGAGAGGCTCGTACCGCGGACTTCCTTTCAAGGGGTTCAGCCACAGTACCCGGTGGGCCAATCGGGAGAGGCGAGCCATCTGCGCAGCCAACACGTATGGATCTCCGCGCTCCAGGCCGTCCGAACAGAGCACCACAATGCTGCCTCGAAGCGCCGTCCTCGCCGACCATCGATCCAGGAGCTCTTTCAGGGAAGAGCCGATCCGCGTTCCGCCCTCCCAGTCGTTCACGGTGGACCCGACGGCCACCAGCGCCTGCTGCGGATCTCGGGTCTTCAGCGCTCGGGTGATCCTGGTGAGCCTGGTTCCGAAACAGAACACCTCGACCCGGCGCCCGGCGTTCGCTGCCGCGTGGGCGAACTCGACCAGGGGACGTCCGTACGGCGCCATCGACCCCGAGACGTCGAGGATGAGGACGATCGGGCGAGGCTTGCTCCGGCGCTCCTTCCATGCGCGGTTGAAAGGCTCGCCTTCCGTCCTGAGCGAACGGCGGAGCGTGCGCCGCAGGTCGAATCGCTCGCCCCGGCCGGACGGCCGGAATCGGCGGGATCGGCGACTCGGCGCGATCAGCGCAAGCCGCCTCATCCGGGCCAACGCAGCCCGGCGGTCCTCATCCGACATCTCGGCGAAGTCCTTCTTCCGCAGGCGCTCCGCGTCACTGGCAACGACCCGGATGGCCGACTCGCCCTCGGTCTCCTCGGCCGCGTCGCCCGGCGACCAGCGAGCCGCGGCCACGATCCTCTTTCCTTCCGAGGTCGCTTCCGATTGGCGTTCTCGGGTGGGGCCCTCGGGAATGGTCTCCAGCGAGCTCGCTTCGACCGGTTCGAGTCCGCTGGGGCCGAAATAGCGATCGAAGGCCTCGTCGAGGAGGGCGAAGTCCTCCGGCCGGGAGACCAGGGTGGCCCGAGCAGCGAGGTGGAGATCGGTCCGGTCGAAGACGTCGAGGGTCGAGGCTGCTCGGCAGAACGAGACGATCCTGCCGGTTCCAACCGCGAGTCCCTGAGAGCGGACATACCGCCCGAACCCCACGAGGCGCTTGAAGGGTTGTCCGCCACCCAAGGCCGACGCTGGCGCCGAGGCAGCCACCGGGGGGGCTCCTAGCCGCTCTGATCGAGGACGCTGGCGATCGAGGAGCGAGCCAGCTCCAGATCGTCATGGTCCTTGAGTACGGCACCCAGGGTGGCCTCGGCCGCTTCACCGTTCAGCGTTTCCACCTCGAGGAAGGCCAGGGCGTGCGCCCAGTCGATGGCTTCGGCCACGCCGGGGCGCTTGGCGACGTCCAGGTGCCGGAGTCTGGCCACCGCCCCAGCTACCTGGGCCGCCAGGATTTCGGGCACCTCGGGCGCGCGGGTCCGGATGATTTCGACCTCGCGCTCCAGGGTCGGATGGTCGATCCAGTGGTAGAGGCAGCGCCGCTTGAGTGCGTCGTGCAGCTCTCGGGTGCGGTTGGAGGTGATCACGACCGCCGGCGGCTTGTCGGCGGCGATCCGCCCGATCTCGGGCACCGTCACGGCGAACTCGGACAGGACCTCCAGCAGGAAAGCCTCGAACTCGTCGTCCGCCCGGTCGAGCTCGTCGACCAGAAGCACCGCGGTGTCGCCCGCCCGAAGCGCGGCCAGGAGGGGCCGCTCCACCAGGAACTCCTCTCCGAACAGGTCCTCGACCGAAGCCTGGGGCTGCGCCGTCTGGAGCGCCCGCACGGCGATGAGCTGCCGTGAATAGTTCCATTCGTACAGCGCCTGGCTTGCATCGATGCCTTCGTAGCACTGCAGGCGGATCAGCCGGCGATGCAGCGTCCCGGCCAGGGCCTTGGCCACCTCGGTCTTGCCCACTCCTGCCTCGCCCTCCAAAAGCAGTGGCTTGTCGAGGGAGACGGCGAGGTAGATGGCGGTGGCTAGGCCCCGATCGGCCAGGTACGCCTGGTGGCGAAGCGAAGCCCGGAGTTCGTCCACCGAGGAGAAGGGTGCGGATGTACCGCTCATGTGGCCATGTTACGGGCAAACCGGGAGGGATCGTATGGCTGAGGATCGAAGGGGAGAGCCTCTTCGAACAGGGTCGCCGCGATCAGACGCGCTGTGCCGCCCCCCAGGATCACACCCAATGAGCCGTGTCCGGCGGCGACGATCAGACCATGAGCGATAGTACCCACGACCGGGCGGCCGTCCGGGGTGACCGGCCGGATCCCCCACCAGGCTCCAAGGACTTCGGCCTGGCCCAGGGCTGGGGCCAGACGGATGGCCTCCCGAAGCAGGCGCTGCGGCACGGCTGGGTCCTCGGGCTCGGGCCTGACCACAGGTTCGCGAGAACCTCCCACCAGGATCGTCCCGTCGGGATTCGGCTGGAGCAACACGCCCGTATCGACCGCCGGCTTGCCCTCGGCCGCCTCCTCTGCTCGCACAGGGGGAATGGGCTCGGAGCTGGGAGGGATGTGCCACCCTGCCCGACCCACAAGCCGACTCACCACCGCCTCCGATGGTGCCAAGTGGACGAGCCATCCTCGCGCCCCCGTCACCGGGAGATGGATTCCCACCGGACGAAGGAGGGAAGCCGTCCAGGGGCCAGCGGTCACGATCACCGTATCGGCCTGAAGCGGACCATCGTCCGTGGTGACACCGGCTACCCGATCATCCGACAAAACCAGTGCCCGGGTCGCCACATGGGTGAGGACATCCGCTCCGTGGGCCCGGGCCATCAGCGCGAAGGACACCGTCAGGGCGGCCGGATCGAGCCGCCGGCCATCGTCGAGGAGCCATCCGTCGGTCAGATCCTTGGCCAAACCAGGCTCGAGGTCTCTCACGCCCGCCGGGTCCAAGTTCTCGATGGCCACTCCGCACGTGGCTGCTGCCTCAGCCTCCTTCCGGCCGGCCTCCTGCTCGGCCCGGTCGTCCCCGGCCGCCAGCAGGAACCCGATCGGACCCGGGTCGAGGCGCAAGGGAATCGGTGCCATGTCCTTTATCCCGTCGTAGGCGCCTGCGGTCTCGCTGGCCATCGGGACCATCACGGGGTCGAGCGGGGAGAGGAGCAGTCCGTGATTCCGGCCCGACGCACCAGCGGCCAGCTCGGATCGCTCGAGGAGGGTGACCTTCGCTCCTCGTCGGGCGAGCTCGTAGGCCGTGGCGCAGCCGATGATCCCGCCCCCCACCACGATGACCTCGAGCCCGTCGACCACGGCCACAGGCTAGCCTGAGATGGGGATGCCCGGTGCCTCCTGGTTCCTCACCTGAGCAGCTAAGAATGAGCCGAGGATCGGTGCCGAGACCCGAAGAACACGAGACAGGGGCCGGTGAGCCCGGCCCCTGTCTCGGGTGGTCGTTAGTTACCTCGGCTACCTTACACTAGCGAAGTTCACTAGCACGAACGGCAGGGCGGGGCGTCCGGGTTCGTGTACGTGAAGGTCCCCCCGATCGAGAGGAACGCTCCGCTGTCCTCGTCCGTGATCGTGACGTTCGAGTAAATGACGGACACGAACGTCACCGTCTGCCCCGACGGGCAGGAGAAGCCCAGTGACGCCGCGCTCCTCGGAAAGAGCGTGAGCTGCCCGTTGATATTCCCGTTCCGGTCGGCCGTGAACTCGCCGCTCGTGCTGCCCGACGTCTGGAAGGTGTGCTTGTTCGAGGCAGTCGGGTTGTGGCCGCCGTTGTTCACGCACTCGTAGGTGATCGCCTCGGTGGCCGACACCGTGACGGTCTCGGTGGACCCGGACTCGAGCCCGGCTTCCTTGAAGCTGACGACCAGGTTGGCCCCGTCCAGGGACGCTGTCGTCGCATGCTTGATAAAGTGGGGGCTCCCCGCTAGCGCCTGCTGGGCGAACAGGCCGATCACTGCGAAGGCCGCTACGAGCACTGCAAATCGCTTCATGAACACCCTCCTTGGGTTGTTCAGATTTCCGTGCCGATTGGTTTTCCCCTGAGTGACGGGGGAAGGCGGATCCGGGTGCCGATTCGGCGCATCGTTTCCTCCTTTTCCGTCCAGTTCGCTGTGGTTCGGTACGAAGTAGGACATGAACTGGAGATGACGACCGCAGCCCTCAAGAGGTGGGCCAGAAAACGACATCCAGAGAGATCGAGACTCCGTCACCCCCTTCCCGCCGCTCAGCGAGCGGCCTAGGCCTTATGAGGGACTTCCAAGACCAAAGATCGTAGGCCGATAGCCGTTAGACTGCATCCCCCATTTGGTCTAGGAGGGACGGCCAGTCAGGACCGCAACCCTCTGGTCGTGTTCAGCGGCCTTTACCCCCTGTCGGAATGAGCGGCTTTGGTGGGATGATCAGGCGCAATGGTTGGGCAGACTCACGTGCCGACCGCCAGCAGGGACTCACCCAGGGCGGGCTGCGTCTGGTGGGCATCCCACGTCAGGAGCAGGGAGACCGCCTCGACTCGAGAGTGAACGCCGAGCTTGGGTAGGATGTTCTTCACGTGGCTCCTGACCGTCGCCGAGCTGATGCCCAACAGCTCCCCCATCTTCTTCGTCGACGTTCCTAGGGACAAAGCTCGGAGGACCTCGTGCTCGCGTGGGGTCAAGAAGTGGAGACCCACCCACGGGGAGAGGTTCTCGGGGGCGTTCGGCTTTCTGGTGGGTTTGGTTCGGCCGGCAAGCAGACTCAATTCGAAGGCCAGCCGTTGGATCTTCCGCACGAGTGCCGTGCGGGTTGGATGCTCCATCTGGTCCCAATCGATGGAGAGCGCGACGGCTACGTCCCGGAGCGCAGTAGCTCTGTCCATCAGCTGATTCGACAACTGCCTGGAAATAGAGTCTGCGACCGTTGCTCGGGGAAGCTGGAGTGCCATGGCCCTTATTCTTATGGAAGGCCCGGCGGAGAAGGTGATGCGCGCCACAGTATCGGCAAGATTTGCGGCACCTCTACGGGGTGACGCCCGGCACATTCTCCGGATCGCTCGCGAATCGAATCGCACACGGTCAGCCGAAGCCAGCGAACCCGAGGCGCTCGATCGACTGATGCTGGCTAGCCGGTTCGGGCTTCCAGATGCATCTGATCCTTATCGGTCTCGGCGACGCTGACCTCGTTCTCCTCGACGGTGAGCCAGATCGATTCGTCGCTCTCGCTGTCGTCAATCGGACCGGTATCGGGGATCTCGATGTGCTTCTCACTCACGTCAGTCTCGAGCCGTTGCGTGGTTTCTGGGAAGGGAGACTGAGACACGCCGGAGAGCTCGAGCAGCTCGGTGTCGACGGCGAGCATCGCTTCAGCCAGCGGGGCGAGCGCCCGCTGGACCCGCTCGGGCGTCTGGGCGATGTGACTCCTCACCGTATCGACCATGGCTTGCACGCGCGCGATCACCGGTTGCACATCGTTCCGCCAGGACGTGAACTGCCTCACTCCGGCGTGGACTTCCCCGAGGAGGTGATTGGCCTCGACGATCTGGCGCTGCGCCTCGTCCCTGGCCCGTTCGATCATCCTGGCGGCCGCCTCCTGCCCTGCCATGAGGATGGAAGTCAGCTCCTCGGCCATAAGCTTGGAGGCCGCAGAATGCTCCGACGAGGGCTCCGGCGGCGCGACCTTGGGTTCCACCGCGGGCGGGCGCTCTTCGACACCTGGGGAGATTGGCTCGGGGCTGGACGTCTCGATCGATTGGTCCACCCGCGCGGACAGGGAATCGAACTGCTCGCCGAGCCTGGCCATCTGCGCTTCCAGGCGAACGTTGTGCGTCTTCACGGAATCGAGCTCGCCCTCGAGCTCCAAGACTCGGGACTCGGACCGGCGGACCCGTTCCTCCGCCATGCGGACCATGATGTCGCGGTCCTCGAGGATCTGGTTCACCACCGCGCGCCGGTAGCCGAACAGCCCTTTGGGTAGCCTCGAAACGACTTCACTCATGCCACATCCCCCCTGGGTCGAACCCAGAGGGATTATCAGGTCGCCAAAACCCCTGTTCAACGACCTGACGGATTCAGTTTGCTACCGGGAAAGCGCCTCCTGGATGGCCCGGCGGACCAGGACCTTGGACAGCTCGGTCCGGTACTCGGCGCTGGCGTTGGTGTCGCTGACCGGGTCGGTACCCTCCGGTGCGTGCTCGGCGGCCGCAGCAATGGCCTGGTCGGACGCTTGTGCACCGGAGAGGGCCTGCTCCACACCGGAGGCCCGCAGCGGAGTGCTGCCCATGTTCGTGAGCCCGATGGCCGCCTTCGCGATCTGGCCGTTGCTCCGTTGCACCACCGCGGCGACGCCGACGATGGCCCAGTCGAGAGCCCGCCGGTGGAACTTCAGGTACGACCAGCCAGTCCTGGGGGCGAGCTTCGGCACCCGAACCGCAGTGAGCACTTCCTGGGGACCGAGGTCGGTCTCGAACAGGCTCTTGAAGAAGCCCGCGGGTGGGACCGTCCGTTCGCCGGAGGGACCGCGAATCACCAGCTCGGCGTCGAGGGTGAGCATCACGCTGGGTGGATCCGACGCCGGGTCACCGTGCGCGAGAGACCCACCGATCGTGGCACGGTGACGGACCTGAGGATCTCCGACCTCGCCGGCCGCGAACGCCACCAGCGGGTTGTGCTGGGCCAGCAGCGGGTTCGAGGCAACATCGGCGATGCGCGTCAGCGCCCCGATCTCGATCTTGTCAC
>WNFU01001755.1_pt1 | contig 31777 bp, 26 predicted proteins | sample 5400121 | NCBI WGS metagenome assembly WNFU01 (sample SAMN13153360, study PRJNA577476) | soil metagenome | isolation source: 100 cm soil or saprolite under grassland replicate 1 | place: USA:California | collected 2016-06-15
CCCGCGTCGGCGGCGAACGCGTCCCGCTGCGCCTGCAGGAGGTCGAGCTGCGTTCCCTCGCCGACCTGGTATCGATCGAGCGCGAGGTCCGCCGCCCGTGCGCTTATGTCTGACTGGACCCGCGCCGACCGGCTGCGCGCGATGTTGGTGCCGACGGTCGCCCACGCTCGGTGGATGTCGTCGCGTGCCGCGAGCCGGGCGCGCTGCTCGCGCGCCCTCGCGCTGTCCGCCGCGGCCGCTTGCGCGCGGATGCCCGACAAGGTGGTGAGGTCGAAGGTCCAGCGTAGCCCGACAACCGCCTGCCAGTACGCATCTCGTCCGGCGAGCCCTTCGAAATCGCTCACCCGCTCCGTCAGGGTCGCGCCGAGGCTGGGAGCGAGGGAGAGGCGCTGGGCCTGCGCCTGCTTCTCCGATGCGACGCGGCCCTGGATCGCCGCCGCGAGCGACGGGATCTGCTCGTCCGGCACCTGGAACTGCTCGAGCGGGGGCTCTTCGCGAAGGTCGTCGGCGACCTTCACGTCGCCCTCGAGCACCGGCGAGATTCCGCTGAGGGACTGGAGCGCCCGGGCGACGAGCGATACCTGGAGCTCCGCGCTCGCGAGCTGCTGGACGTCGCGCTCCACCTCGGCCCGGGCGCGGTCGACGTCGAGCAGCGCGGTCGTACCCGCCCGGTGCCGTTCCTCCGCGATCCGCAGGCTCTCCTTGGCCACCTCGAGGGCCCGGCGCGAGGACGCGACGAGCGCGATGTTCGCCACGAGCTGGTAATAGTCCTGGGAGACGAGCGACTGGACGCGAAGCTCGGTGGCGGCCTCCTGGCTCTCCGAGGCGCGGGCGCTGGTCCGCGCCGCACCGACGCGGGCGAAGTTCGCGAGATCGACCAGCGGAACCTCGAGCGTGGCAGTGCCGTCGAGCTGATGGTGCGGCGTGATCGCGACGGCGCCGACGTCCGGGAGCTGCAGCGTCGATTCGAACTGGTTCCGCGTGTACTCGCCGCGAAGCGACACGCGAGGCAGCACGCGGCCGAGCGCGGTGTCCGCCTCGGCCCCGAGCTGCCTTCGGGCGGCGCGCGCCTCTGCGTTGTCCGCGCTGCCGGTGCGGGCTCCGCGCAGGAACTCGTCGAGCGGCTGCAGGGCGCTCGCCTGCGCCGCCCCGGCGAGGCCGACGATCGCGAGAAGGGTCTTCACGAACATGCTCGTTCCTTCTCCGGCACGTAGCCGGTGATGTTCCTTGCTCGAGTCGGCGCGTGCCGACGCCGGGTGACGTTGCAGCCGGCGGGCCACTCGCGCTGCACCCGCAGTGACGCGCGGATCGGCGGGTCCTCACGCGCGTCCGCTCGGCGAGTGGCGCACGAGCGCCGACGGCTCGCGCAGATCGTTCAACGCCTGAGCACGGTCGCGCGCTCTCCGAGCGAGAGCGGCGCGGCGCGGTCAGCGCGCGGTGCCGGCGCCGAAGTCCGGCGCGAGCTCGTAGCGGCGGAGGCGCTCCGTGAGCGTGTTGCGGCTGATCCCGAGTCGGCGCGCCGCCTCGGACTGATTGCCGCCGACCGCGGTCATCGTCTTCGCGATCACGCTGCGCTCGAGCGCGTCGAGCCGCTCACGGAGCGTATGGGACTCGTCGCCGCCGTCGGAGTCCCCGTCCGCTCGCCTGGGTGCGGGCTCCACGGACGCGGGTCCTGCGAAGGACTCCGGCCCGATCTCGCCACCGCCGCTCAGCGCGATCATCCGCGCTATGACGTTCTCGAGCTGGCGGACGTTGCCCGGCCACTCGGCGGACACGAGGCGCTCGACGAGCGCGGGCGCGAGCCGGACCTCCTCGGCCCCGAACCGCTCCGCATAGCGCACCGCGAGCTCGTGCGCGAGCGCAGGGATGTCCTCGCGCCTGTCGCGGAGCGGCGGCACGACGAGCTCGACCACGGCGAGCCGGTAGTAGAGATCCTCGCGGAACCGGCCGGCGCGGACCTCGGCGGCGAGATCGCGGTTCGTGCAGGCCACGATGCGCACGTCCACCTTCTCGACGTGCCCAGACCCCACCGGCTGGATCTCCCCGTCCTGCAGCGCGCGCAGCAGCTTCGCCTGGATCGCGAGGGGCAGCTCGCCCACCTCGTCGAGGATCAGGGTGCCGTGGTTCGCCTCGGCGAAGAACCCGCCGCGCGCGTGGGTGGCGCCGGTGAACGCCCCGCGGGTGTGCCCGAAGAGCTCCGCCTCGGCCAGCTCGGCGGGGATCGCGCTGCAGTTGAAGCGAACCAGCGGACCCTCGGCGCGCCGGCTCTGCGCGTGCAGGAGCGAGCCGATGAGCTCCTTTCCCGTCCCGGTCTCGCCACGCACGAGCACCGTTATCTCCTTCGCCGCGATGCGCACCGTCGCGTCGAGCAGGTGGCGCATGACCGCCGACTCGCTGACGACGCGCCGGCCGATGGCGTGCTCCGCGGTGAGCTGGCGATTTCGCTGGCGCAGCTCGCGCGCCTCGAGCGCGCGCCCGAGCGCGAGGAGCATCTCGTCCACGTCGAACGGCTTCGGGACGTACTCGTAAGCGCCCGCCTTGATGGCGCGGACGGCGAGCCGCTCCGATCCCCGGGCGGTGAGAAGGATGACCGGCAAGGTCTCGTCCCGCTCGCGGACGGCGCGCAGGAGCTCCATCCCGTCCATCCCCGGCATCGAGAAGTCCGTCACGACGGCGTCGGCGCGGTCCACCAGCTCGAGAGCCTCCGGGCCCGAGCGCGCGACGAGCGGCTCCCAGCCCCGAGCCTGGACGAGCTCCTTCAGGGCGGCGCGCACCGACGGCTCGTCATCCACGAGCAGCACGCGTGTCATCGCGAACCCCCGTGGCCACGCGCGGAAGCGTGACCCTCACGCTCGTTCCTCTCCCCGCCTCGCTCTCGTACCGCATCGACCCGCCGTGCTGCTCGATCACAGACCGCGCGAGCACCACGCCGAGGCCCGTTCCGTCGTCGCGCGTCGTGAAGAACGGCGTGCCGATGCGCCTCAGCGTGTCCGGGGGCATCCCGCGCCCGGTGTCGCGCACGACGATCTCGGTCCCTTCGACCGCGGACCGCACCTCGACGGCGACCTCCCCGCCGGGCGGGGTGGCCTCGATGGCATTGGCGACGAGGTTCAGGAGCGCCTCCTTGAGGCGATGCGGATCGGCGTCCAGCGTCGCGTCACCCTGGGCGTACAGCCGGACGCGCGCGTCGTCGGCGCGCGCGGAGAGCACGACGAGCGTGTCGGAGACGAGCGGCCCGAGGGCGACGCGCCGCGGCGTGACGCCCTGGAGCGGGCGGGTGAACGAGAGGTAGTTCTGGAGGATCTCCTGCATCCGCGTGACCTCCCTCTCCACGATTTCCAGACGTTCGTGGGAGGACGCCTCGGCCTGGCTGCGCAGCCCGAGCTGGACCAGCGCCTTCACCCCGGTCAGCGGGTTCTTGAGCTCGTGCGCGAGCTTCGAGCCGATCTGCTCGAGGCTCTCGGCTCGGGCGAGCGCGTCCGACGCGAGGTCGCTGCGCTGGCGGACGAACTCGTCGCGCTTCCTCTTGATCAAGGCATGGACCGGGACGAGGAGCGCCCCGGTGCCCAGCACGCTCGCCGTCGCGAGGGTCGCGAATGCGTGCGCCGGCAGCTCGGGCCCGGTGAAGGCGCGAGGCAAGAGGGCGAGCATGCCCACGGCGACCGCGGTCGCGGCGAGCAACACGCGCGTCTGGCGCCGGTCGCCCACCACCGCCGCCGCGGCGATGTAGGGGCCGATCAACGTGATGAGCAACGGGCTCCGGACGCCGCCCGTGACGGCGACGAACAGAACGGTCGCGAGGAAGTGCGGCGCCTGGTGCAGGACGACGTGCGACGCGATCTGATCGAAGTCGGCGTTGACGCACTGCCTGCCCCGCATCGCGCGCCGCCGGGCGAGGGTGCCCACCTGCAGGGCCACGCCGCCTATCGCCACGACGGCGATCCGCCAGGCGGGGTAGCCCGTCACCGCGAGCGCCGCCGCGACGGCGAGGTAGTACGCGATCGGGTACACGTCTTCGCCGCTCGTTCGGCGTAGCGCCCGCCGGACGCGCGCCGTGGCCTCGGCCGACCGAGCGGCGGCCTGCGCGGGGGGTGACGCGAACATGCTCGGGTGCTTCGCAACTTCCGGGCCGGGCGTGAGGACTCGCTCCATCGTCAGTCCTTAGTGCCGGAACCGCGCGGACTCGACTCCGGAACGCGTCAAAGCGGGTATCCGCGTTCGCGCAGATCGCTCAAGGGCTGAGCAGCGATCGACTGGTCCGCACAGACCCGGATCGCTATGGGACACCCCGCTCAACGCGCCCCGGGCGCGTGCGCGAGCACTTGCGGGTGAGCGTGACGGTGGACGCTGGCGATCAGGGCTGCAGCAGGTTCGTTGCGCGATTGTCGCTCCTCTCGAAGGTGGGCGCTCTCGCCGCGTCCCTGGATTACGAGCGGGTGCTCGCGGCGGTCGCCCGGCTGTCCATTCCCGAGCTGGCGGACTGGTGCGTGGTGGACGTCGTCGAGGAGGGCGAGGTCCGCCGTATGGAGGTCGCTCACCGGGAGCCCTCCAGGGCTCCGCTCGCGGCAGCGCTTCGTGGCTTCCCGCTCGATCACGCGGCCCGCCGCCGCTTGCCGGTCGCGCAGGCGGTCCAGGCGAGACGCCCGGTGCTCATCCCCGACTACACCGAAGAGATGCTGCGGGAGCAGACCGAGGGCGAGTACCTCGAGCTCGCACGGCAGCTCCAGGTCTGCTCGATGCTCGTCGTACCGGTCACGCTTCCGAGCTCGCTCGCGACCATGGCGTTCATGATGACGTCCGAGTCGGGGCGGAGATACGGGCAGGAGGACGTCGCCGTCGCAGAGGAGCTCGTGAGGCGGGCGGCGCAGATCGTCGAGAACGCGCGCGTGCACCGGCAGCTGAGGGACACGGAGGAACGATTCCGCGTCGCACTGGCGCACTCCAACATCACGCTGTTCGAGCAGGACATCGAGGGGCGCTACCGCTGGGTCTACAACCCGCCGCTCGGCTACGGAGCGGACGAGGTGCTCGGGAAGAACAACGTCGACCTGCTCACGCGCGAGGAGGCCGACCGGGTGAACGCCCTGGACCGCGCCGTCCTCGACGGCGGCGAGCGCGTGCACGAGGAGATCCGGATCTCCGCGCGAGGCGAGACCCGCCACCTGCTGGTCTCGCAAGAGCCGCTGCGCGACGCCGCGGGCGCGATCGTGGGTCTCACCGGAGCCGCCACGGACATCACCGACCAGAAGCGAGCACAGGAGCAGCTCGCACAGGCGCTCGTCTTCCGCGAACAGGTGATGGCCGTCCTCGGCCACGACCTGCGGAACCCTCTCGCCGCCGTGCGCGCGCTGGCCTCGCTCCTCCTGCGGCGCGAGGACGTCCCGCAGAGCGCGCGCGAGAGCCTCGCGGAGATCGGACGGGCCGGCCAGCGCATGCTCGAGATGATCGGGACGCTCCTCGACTTCACCGACAGCCGCTTCAAGGGGAGCCTGCCGATCTCGCCCGTGGCGACGGACCTTCACGAAGTGTGTCGCGCCGTCGTGGACGAGCTGCTCGCGGCGGAGCCGGGGCGGACGATCGAGCTCGAGCTGGAAACCGACGGACGCGGGAGCTGGGACCCGGCGCGGATTGGACAGGCGGTGTCGAACCTCGTCGCGAACGCGCTCGAGCACGGCGCGAAGGACGGGCCCGTCCGGGTGTCCGTCGGGCGCGACGGGGAGGACGCCGTGCTCGAGGTGGCGAACGACGGGCCCCCGATCGCGCCGGAGCTGATGGCGGTGATGTTCGAGCCCTTCTCCCGCGGATCCCCGCCCAGGGATGCTTCGCACGCGCGGGGACTCGGACTCGGCCTCTACATCGTCCACCAGATCGTGAGCGCCCACGGCGGCTCGATCGCCGTCCACTCGAGCGTCGAGCGCGGAACGACGTTCACCGTTCGCCTGCCGCGCACGAGCGCGCTTCGCGCCGACGTGGAGGCGGCGAAGTGGGACGGGGGCGCTGCGGTGAGTCCATGACGCCCGAAGCGTGCCCGGAGCTCGTCTACTGATACGCGCCTTCGAGCATTGGGCACGCGGAGCCGTGGAGCTCGCAGATCGCTGCCTCGGCGGGCGTGAGATCGGGCATCGGGAACTCGAACGCGAGGATCGCCTCGCGAATCGCTCGACGAAGCGCCGCGAGCTGCTCGGGCGCGTCGAGATCCACGCCCGTGATGGCTGCACTGGAGATCCTGCTGAGCGCCGAGTCGAGCTTGGCGCGGTTGCTACGACGGACCCCCGCCGCCGCCTCACGGAACGTCGGCGCGTAGTCCGTTTCCCATCGACGGAGGAGCTGGGGAGCTTCGGCGCGCATCCTCCGGAGGGCAGGTCCACACAGGAAGACCCCGAGGCAGTTCAGCCCCTCGCCCATCGCCTGCGCGATTCTCGTCGCCTTGTCGCCTGTGTCCATCGAGCGCCTCACGGCAGACTTAACGAGGTCCCCGGGTACCGTCACGAGTCGCGGTCGCGCCGATGAGCCCCTCTTGGCGCTCCGGCGACGTCCCCGTCGTGACCGGGTTCGACTCTTCCGGGGGACACGGCGTTCCTCCCGGGACCATCTCCGTCCATGCCCGCCGGTCATCGTCACGACAGCGGTCCTCCGGACAGCCCGCCGCGCGAAGCCTCAGTGCGGGTGACGATGGTGCACGTCCGGCAGGTGGGGATGGTCGTGCAGGAGCGGCGCGTGCCGGTGCGGATGGGAGTGGGGCTCGGCGACCTCGCCTGCGTGCTCGTGGCGGTGGTGGTCGTCGTGGACGTGCGCGTGCTCGTGCTCGAGCGCCTCGTGCGCATGCTCGTGGTCGTGGCGGATCCGCAGGAGGACCGCGATCCCGGCGGCCATGACGGCTCCTGCCACGAGGTCGCGCGCGCCGAGCCGCTCTCCGAGCACGGGCAGGGCGACCAGGGCGCCGATGAAGGGAGCCGTCGCGAAGATCGCCGCCTGACGGGCCGCGCCCATTCGACGTACCGCGAGCAGGTGCAGGACGATGCTGACCCCGTAGCCGCCGAACCCCACGGCGAGCGCGGCCGCTGCATGGCGGGCGGCCGGCACCTGCTCGCCGAGCGCGAGCCCGAGGGCGGTGTTCACGAGGCCGGCCGCAAGGGTCTTCACCCTCGCGACGGCAACCGGATCTCGGAGCGCGAGCCGCTGGCTCAGGTTGTTGTCGAGCGCCCAGGCAGCGCAGGCTCCGGCGAGGGCGGCGACGCCGACCGCGTCGAGGCGCATGGCGCCGGGTGCCCACGCGAGCGCTGCGGCGCCCGCCACGACGGCACCGGCGCCGAGTCCCTCGCCTCGCGACAGGTGATCCCCGAACGCGAGGACGGCGAGCGCGATCGTGAGCGGGGCCTCGAGGTTGAGGAGCAGCGAGGCAGAGACGCCCGAGAGGCGCGAGAGGCCGACGACGAGGAGCACCGGCCCGGCGAGTCCTCCGGCGACGATCATTCCGGTGAGCGTCGGAGCGTCGGCCGCCCGGAGCGGCGCCTCGGCCCCCTTGCGCCGCAGCGAAGCGAGCGCCGACAACCCGGCGCCGGCGCCGAGGTAGAGGAGCCCGGCGAGGACGAGAGGGCCCGTGCCGGGGATGAGCAGCTTCGCGAGGGGCGCGCTCGCGCCGAAGAGCGCCGCCGCCGCAAGCCCCGCTGTCGCTGCTGCGGCTCGCTGGCGTGAGTCTGAGCCCGTCCTCGTCAAGGTGCCCCCCAGGCGTCTCCCTGCCGATCCTGTCCTGGAGGCCCGAGACTAGCTCGTCACTCGCACGTCCTGAACCTCCCGGAGCCGACGCGAGTTGGAGGACGTCCCGTCGGCCGCTCTGGTAACCTTCGCGAGTCGGTCCGCTCGAGGAGGCCCGGCCGCTTCATGACGATCGATCACCACACCGCGCTCGAGGAGACCGTCTTCCGCGCCCTGAACTCCGACGGGGGGCGCCTGCTCGATCTCGTCGCGGTGACCCTCTCCGCCAGGTGGTTTGGCGTGATCTTCGGCGCGACGCTCGTCATCGCGTTCGCCACCGCCAAGGGGCGCACGCGGCTCGGTCTGCTGGTCGCGTTTGCGGTCGCTCTCGCGCTGAGCGACTTCGCCGGCGCGCAGGTGCTCCGGCCGCTCATCGGCAGGATGCGCCCGTGCTTCGCGTTGCCGCCCGCGTCCGTTCGCTGGCTCGCAGCCGCGAGCGACGTCGGATCGCTCCCGAGCCTTCACGCGTCGAACTTCTTCGCGATGGCCGTCGTCGCGCGCGCGCGTTCGCGCGCCGCCGGCGCAGCCGCCTTCGTCATCGCGGCGGCGGTCGCGCTTAGCAGGGTGGTCGTGGGCGTGCACTGGCCCACGGACGTGCTCGCAGGAGCGGTCTGGGGGGCGCTGTGCGGGGTGGCAGGCCTCGCCGTCGCGAGGCGCCTCGTCGGGCTGCACGGTCGGAGAGGAAGGGCTTCGTGACCCGGAAGAAGTCTCGAGCGCCTCGCCCAGGATCGAGCCCGAGCGCGCCGGTCACCACCTCGGCGGCCACGCCCGCCGTGGTGGTCGGTATCGGCGCGTCCGCCGGAGGGCTCGACGCGCTCGAGAAGCTCTTCTCGCTCATGCCCGCCGACAGCGGGCTCGCCTTCGTGGTGGTGCAACACCTCGAGCGGCGACACCCGAGCCTCCTCACCGAGATGCTCGGGCGGCGCACGCGGATGCGCGTCACCCAGGCGGAGCACGGCGTACGGCCGGAGCCGGATCACGTCTACGTCATCGCCCCGAACACGAACCTGACGGTCGAGCAGGGCGCGCTGCGGGTCGCCCCCTCATCCGGAGAGACCTCGCCCACGCGCATCGACGCGTTCCTCCGCTCGCTCGCGGCCGATCGAGGCGAGGACGCGATGGGCGTCCTGCTCTCGGGCGCCGGCAGCGACGGCACGTCGGGTCTGCGCGCCGTGAAGGAGCACGGCGGGTTCGGGATCGCCCAGGATCCACGGACCGCGAGGCACGGCAGCATGCCGCAGACGGCGATCGAGGCGGGAGTCGTGGACGAGGTCCTCGCGATCGAGCAGATGCCTGCGGCGCTCGTGGCCCACGCGCGCCATCTCGCGAGCGCGCGGCGCACGGCCGGGGCCACCCTGGACGCGGACATCGGCGCCCAGCTCGGGAACATCTGTACGCTGCTCCGGCAGCGCACCGGCCACGACTTCAGCGGCTACAAGGAAGGCACCCTGGTGCGGCGCATCCGCCGGCGGGTCCACGTCCGGCAAGCCCTGTCCGCCTCCGACTACCTGCAGATCCTGGAGCGGGATCCTGGCGAGCCCCAGCGCCTCCTGAAGGACCTGCTCATCGGGGTCACGCAGTTCTTCCGCGACCCGGGGACGTTCGAGACGGTGCACACGGAGATCCTGCCGCGGATCCTCGAGGGCAAGCCCGCCGACGTCCCCGTCCGGATCTGGGTGCCAGGGTGCGCCTCGGGCGAGGAGGCTTACTCGATCGCGATCCTCGTCCACGAGCACCTCGCGAGGGAGACCCCCCGGCGCTTCGTCCAGATCTTCGCGACCGACCTCGATGCCGGGATGGTCGGCGAGGCGCGCGCCGGTCGCTACTCTGCGGAGATCGACGAGCACGTCTCTCCCGAGCGGCTCGAGCGCTTCTTCGTCCGGGACGGAACGGGCTGGCACGTCGGGAAGGAGCTGCGCGAGATGTGCATCTTCTCGGTGCACAGCCTCATCCGCGATCCGCCCTTCTCCGCGCTCGACCTGATCTCGTGCAGGAACCTCCTCATCTATCTCGAGCCGGACCTGCAGAAGAAGGTCATCCCGCTGCTGCATTACGCGCTCCGGCGGGGGGGATATCTCCTCCTCGGATCCGCCGAGGGGCTCGTGAACCACGGCGACCTGTTCGAGACGGTGGACAAGAAGCACCGGATCTTCCGTCGCAAGGAGACCGTCGTCCGTCCTCAGGTGGACTTTCCCATCTCCCCCCGCAGCGCCCCGCGAACCTTCGAGGCGTCGCCAGCCGCTCCTGGGCCCCAGCAGAAGGCCACCTCGGCGATCGAGCGGATGCTCCTCGACGAGTACGCGCCGCCGTGCGCGGTGGTGAACGAGCGCGGCGTCATCCAGTTCGTGGCGGGACGCATCGGCCGCTTCCTGGCGCCTCCCGCGGGCGCGCCGCCGACGAACCTCCTCGACGCGGTCCGCGACAGCTTGCGCGTCGAGCTGCGCATGGCGCTCCACTCCGCCGCGTCGAGCGGCGCGCGGATCATCCGCGAGAACATCCCGGTGGAGCTCGAGGACGCCGTGCACCGCGTTCGGCTCACCGTCCGTCCGGTTCCGGGCGCCGACGCCCTGTTCGCGGTCCTGGTGCAGGAGCGCTCCCTCGACGAGGTCGAGGGGCTCGAGGGGGCGAGCAGCGCCCTCGTTCCGCCCGCGCTCGAGCAGATCGAGGCCGAGCTGCGCACCACCCGCGCCGATCTCAAGGCTGCCGTCGAGAGCACCGAGGCGGCGAACGAGGAGCTTCGATCGGCGAACGAGGAGCTCATCTCGACGAACGAGGAGCTGCAGTCGGCGAACGAGGAGATGCAGACCTCGAAGGAGGAGCTCCAGTCGCTGAACGAGGAGCTCGAGACGGTCAACACCGAGCTGCAGCGCAACGTGGAGGAGCTCGGGACCGCCAACAGCGATCTTCAGAACCTGTTCGCGAGCACGGAGATCGCCACCCTCTTCCTCGACGGCGACCTCCGGATCGCGAGGTTCACGCCCTCCGCCACCGAGCTGTTTCACCTCATCGCGGGCGATGTCGGCCGGCCGCTCGGCGACTTCGCGCCTCGCTTCGACGGCCAGGATCTCGTCGCCGCCGCTCGCGAGGTGCTGCGTAGCCTGAAGCCGACCGAGCGGCAGGTCCGTGCTGCCGAGGGTACGGCCTGGTTCATCCTGCGCATCTTTCCGTACAGGACCGTCGAGAACGTCATCGGCGGCGTCGTCATCACGTTCGTCGACATCTCCGAGCTCAAGCGCGCCGAGGAAGCGCTGCGCCAGAGCGAGGAGCGCTTCCGCCTGCTCATCGAGGGCGTGAAGGACTACGCCATCTTCATGCTCGCCCTCGACGGCACCGTCGCCACCTGGAACTCCGGCGCCGAGCGGCTCAAGGGCTACCGCGCCGAGGAGATCATCGGCCAGAGCTTCGCCCGCTTCTACCCGGAGGAGGACGTCCGCGCGGGCAAGCCCAGCCAGGAGCTCGAGGTCGCCGCGGCGGAGGGTCGCTTCGAGGACGAAGGCTGGCGGGTGCGCAAGGACGGCTCACGGTTCTGGGCGAACGTCGTCATCACCGCGCTCCGCGACGAGGCGGGTCGCTTGCGGGGATTCGGCAAGGTCACGCGCGACTTCACCGAGCGAAAGCGGGCAGAGGAGGAGCTGCGCGCGGCGCGAGAGCGGGCCACCTGGCTGGCGCGGTTCCCCGAGGAGAACCCGGACCCCGTCCTTCGCCTCTCTGGCGATCTGACGCTCCTCTACTTCAACGACGGGGCGCGGTCTGCGCTTGGCGAGCTCGGACTGGAGCAGGGCCGGCCGGCGCCGGAGGCGATCGCCGAGGCGGCTCGGGAGGCGCTTGCCGATCGTCGCCGCGTGTCGAAGGAGCTCCAGTGTGGTGGTCGGTTCTTCTCGTTCAACCTCAGCCCCATTGGCGCGGAGGTCAATGTCTACGGACAGGACATCACCGAGCGCAAGCGTTCCGAGGAGGCGCTGCGCCAGACCACCCAGCAAGAGCGCTTCCTTGCGGAGGTGATCGAAAACGCGACCACAGCTTTCGGTGTCGGCGCTCCTGACGGCCGCCTGCTGCTCTTCAACCGCTCCTTCGCCGAGCTGACCGGTTACTCCCGCGAGGAGCTCGAGCAGCGGCGCCTCACCTGGACCACGGACCTCACCCCGCCGGAGTGGCGCGAGCGAGAAGTGGAGATCCTGGGGAAGGCAAGTCGCACGGGAGAGACCGCGCGGTACGAGAAGGAGTACATCCGCAAGGATGGCTCGCGCGTTCCGGTCGAGCTCTTCGTCCAGCCGGTGCTCGACAGCAAGGGCGACGTCATCCAATACCGCTCGTTCCTCACCGACATCTCGGAGCGCAAGCGGGCCGAGGAGGCGCTGCGCGAGAGCGAGGCCAGATATCGGCTCTTGTTCCACAACATGCTGGGCGGGTTTGCTTACTGCAGGATACTCTTCGACGACCGCGGCCGCCCGAACGACTTCCTCTATCTCGAGGTCAACGACTCGTTCACCAGGCTCACCGGGCTGAAGGACGTCGTCGACAAGAAGGTGACCGAGGTCGTCCCAGGGATGAGGGAGTCGAACCCAGAGCTGTTCGAGATCTACGGCAGGGTCGCCTCGACTGGCCAGCCGGAGAAATTCGAGGCCTACCTCGACGGCCTGGGCATCTGGCTCTCGGTCGCGGTCTACAGTCCCGAGAAGGACCACTTCATTGCGGTGTTCGACAACATCACCGAGCGCAAGCGCAGCGAGGAGGAGCTGAAGCGCTCGCGGTTCGGTCTGAGCCGGCTCGCCGAGGCCTCGCTGCGCGTCGTGCGCGAGACCGATCTCGAGGGCATGCTCCAGGCCGTCTCCGAGGCCGCGCTCGCGCTCACCGGCGCGCGCAACGCCACCTGCGGTCACGGCTACGTGAGCGGCCGGTTCATGGTCGGCGGCTCGGCGCGGGCGCCAGGCGCGCCCGCCTGCCCGCCGGGCAACATGTTCCTCGTCGAGAAGGGCGGGGTGCACATGGAGCTCGTCGAGACGGCGGACGCGATCCGCCTGACGGACGCCGAGCTGCGCGACCACCCGAGCTGGTGGGGCCTCTCCGGGGAGCACGTCCCGCTGCGGGGCCTGCTCGGAGTGCGGTTGGTGGACCGCCAGGGGCGGACCAGCGGGCTGCTCCTCGTCACGGACAAGGAACAGGGCGAGTTCAGCGAGGAGGACGAGTCGCTCCTGCGGCAGCTCGCCACCATCGCGTCGCTCGCGCTGCAGCACGTGGAGGCGCGCATCTCGCTCGAGGAGGCCGACCGGGGCAAGAGCCAGTTCCTAGCGATGCTCTCCCACGAGCTCCGCAACCCGCTCGCCCCGATCCGCAACAGCCTCTACATCCTCGACCGCGCTGCGCCCGGTGGTGAGCAGGCGAAGCACGCACAGGCCGTGATCGAACGCCAGGTCGTGCACCTGACGCGGCTCGTGGACGATCTGCTCGACGTGACGCGCATCTCGCGCGGCAAGATCCAGCTCCGGCGCGAGCGGCTGGACCTCCATGACGTCGTGCACCGCGCCGTCGAGGATAACCGGTGGTTGTTCGAACAGAACGGTGTCGAGCTCCAGGTGTCCGTGCCCGAGGTCCCGCTCTGGATCGACGGCGACCGGACGCGGATCGCCCAGGTGATCGGGAACCTGCTCCACAACTCCGCGAAGTTCACGCAGCCCGGTGGCGAAGCCGCGGTCTCCGTCGAGGCGAACGAGGAGGTCGGGCAAGCGATCGTACGCGTGCGCGACACCGGCGTGGGCATCGCGCCGGAGATGCTGCCCCGCGTCTTCGAGCCGTTCGCGCAGGCGGACAGCACGCTCGACCGCAGCAAGGGTGGCCTCGGGCTCGGGCTCGCCCTCGTCAAGGGGCTCGTCGAGATGCACGGCGGCACGGTGAGCGTCGAGAGCGAGGGGCTGGGCAAGGGCGCCGAGTTCACCGTGCGCCTTCCGCTCGAGAGCGCGGAGCTTCCCCCCTCCGCTCCGCTGCCCGGCCCGGCCGCCGGCGGTCCTCTGCGCGTCCTCGTCATCGAGGACAACGTCGACGCGGCGGAGAGCTTGCGCGAGGCGCTCGAGCTCGGCGAGCACACCGTGGAGGTGGCCTTCTCCGGTGCCGACGGGATCGCGAAGGCGCGGGCCTTCAGACCGGACGTGGTCCTGTGCGACATCGGCCTGCCCGGGATGGACGGTTACGAGGTGGCGCGGACCATGCGGGCCGACCCCGCGCTGCGCGCGACGAGGCTCGTCGCGCTCACCGGCTACGCCGGCCCCGAGGACGTCGTCCGGTCCAGGGAGGCCGGGTTCGACGTCCACCTCGCCAAGCCGCCCACCCTGGAGAAGATCGAGGAGGCACTCGCAGCCCGCGCGGGTGACGTGCAGCCGGCGCGTACACGGCGGTGAGCCTCCCTCGAAGCCGAAGGATATGAGAGCCCCATGAGCAAGACACCTCCAGATCCCACGTCGCCACCCGCCGCGCGAGCGGCCGACGCGGGCGGCGCGAGCGCACCGCCCCGTCCCGGCCCGAACACGCTGTCCGTCCATGGGGGCGACACCCGGGCGCGGGCTCACCAGGCGATCCCGATGCCGATCATCCAGACGGCGACGTATGCGTTCGCCGACACCGCCGATCTGGTGAACTTCATGCAGCAGCGGAGCCTCGGGGCGAGCATCGAGGGCCGCGAGGACTACGGGCGGTACGGGAATCCCACCGTACAGTCCGTCGAGCGCAAGGTCGCCGCGCTGGAGCGCGCCGACGATGCGGTGCTCTTCTCCTCGGGCATGGCCGCGATCACGACGCTGCTGCTGGCGAGCCTGCCGACCGGCGCGCACCTCGTCATGACCGACGACTGCTACCGGCGCACCCGTCAGTTCTGCCTGATCTTCCTGAAGCGGCTCGGGATCGAGACGACCGTCGTGCCGATGGGCGACTACGCGGCGCTCGAGGCCGCAATCCAGCCGAGGAAGACGCGGTTCGTCATCTCGGAGAGCCCGACCAATCCGTACCTGCGCTGCGTGGATCTCGAGCGCCTCGCCGAGATCGCGAAGCGCCACCGCGTCCAGACGATGATCGACAGCACGTTCGGCACGCCGCTCAACCAGCGGCCGCTGGAGTACGGCGTCGACTACGTGATCCACAGCGCGACGAAGTACCTGGGCGGACATCACGACCTCCTCGCCGGGGTCGTGGTCGGCAGCAAGGCTCGCGTCGCGGCCCTGCGTGACGCGCGAGGCGTCCTCGGCGGCATCGTCGATCCCCAGAACGCCTACCTGCTCGAGCGCGGCCTGAAGACGCTGGGGCTTCGCGTCCGGCAGCAGAACGAGACCGCGCTCGCGGTGGCTCGCCACCTCGAGGAGCACCCCAGGATCGAGCGCGTCTGGTATCCGGGCCTCGCCTCACACCCGGATCACGAGGTGGCACGGAGGCAGATGAGCGGGTACGGCGGGGTGGTCAGCTTCGAGGTCCGGGGCGCGCTCGAGGACGCGAGCCGCTTCGTCGACGCGATGGAGATCCCGTACATCGCGCCGAGCCTGGGCGGCGTCGACAGCCTCATCGAGCAGCCCGCGCTCATGTCGTACTTCGAGAAGACGACGGAGGAGCGGCTGGAGCTCGGCATCAAGGACAACCTGGTCCGCTTCGCGATCGGCGTCGAGGACGCGGCCGACATCATCGCCGACCTCGATCGGGCGCTCGCGGCGTAGCGCGAGGCGGGCGCTCGGCAGGGGCGGCGACCCCGTAGGCAGCTCCGCGAATGCCGCTTGGGTCGTCACCGGTCGCCCGGCTGCTGGGGGAGCCCCCGCGGCTTAGTGTCCCCCCATGCCCGTCCCTGCGTTTCCCCGTGCGGTCGTCACCGGCGCCGCGAGCGGCCTCGGGCGTGAGTTCTGCCTCGAGCTCGCGAGGCGCGGCTCCCGGATCGTGGCGAGCGACGTCGATGCCGCCGGTCTCGACGAGACGCTGCACAGAGTGACCGAGGAGGTCCGCAACGCGACGCCCCCGGCAGTGCACGCGGTACGTTGCGACGTCTCGAAGCTCGATGACGTGGAGCGGCTCGCCGCCGAGGCGGAGCGGCTGCTCGGGGGGGTGGACGTCCTCGTGAACAACGCCGGCGTGGTGGCCGGCGGGCGCGTCGGGGACATCCCGATGGCCGACTGGCAGTGGGTGCTGGGCGTGAACCTGTGGGGCGTGATCCACGGCTGCCACGTGTTCGCCCCGCGCATGCGGAGGCAGCGCTCCGGCCACATCGTGAACGTCGCATCGAGCGCGGGGCTCGTGTCGTTTCCCTGGTGGGCGCCGTACTGCGTCAGCAAGTACGGCGTCGTGGCCCTGTCGGAGGCGCTCCACGGCGAGCTCGCCCAGGACGGGGTAACCGTGACGGTGCTCTGTCCCGGCTTCTTCCGGAGCGGCATCCAGCAGAAAGGGCGCGTCACGGCGGATCCCGCCCTCGTCCAGGTCATGGAGACGCTGATGGCGGACAGCCCCGTGCAGGCCGACGGCGTGGCCCGCCTCGCCCTCGCGTCCGCCGAGGCAGGGAAGCTCTATGCGCTCACGCACGCGGACGGACGCTGGGTCTGGCGGGTGAAGCGGCTCATCCCGCGGTCGTTCTACGCGGTGCTCCCGCGCCTCATGCACAAGCGCGCGAAGAAGATGGGCTACGAGATCGCGATGTAGTCCGTCGCGGCCGCACGCTGCGCGAACGCCCGGAACGGTGAATCACCGGAGCGAGTCGAGCGCCTCGCGCGCGGCGCGCTCGCCCGACGCGAGCGCTCCCTCGACCGTTCCCGCGCCGGCAGGATCCGCGGTGGCCTCTCCCGCGAAGAAGAGCGTCCCCGCGACGGGCCGCGCGAGCGCCTCGCTCGCCCCGGCGGACCCCGCCGGGAACACGGCGTAGCCGCCGCGCGCCCACGGGTCGGCGGTCCAGTCGATCGCGTCGACGGCGTCGAGCGCATCCTCGACCGCGGCCGGCGAGAGCGCGAGCCCGCGCGCGACCGAGCGGACCGCAGCGGCCGCGACCGCGCGTTCGCTCCGCCCGGCGAGGGCGCGCGCGTGCGGTCCTCCCGCCCAGCCGACGAGCGCGGGAGCGGAGAGCGGCGCGAGCGTCCAGAACACCGGGACGGGCGCGCCCGGCACGTGGAGGAACGAGAGCCGTCCCGTGCCGCGCGGCGGCCAGGCTCCGCTCCGGAAGCGGAGGATCACCTTCACGATCGGGCCCATCTCGAGCGCCGCCGCGGCGCGGGCGAGCCCGGGGAGCGAGGGACGGAACCGGAGCGCGCCGGCCTGGAGCACCCCGAGCGGCGCCGTCACGATGACGCGCGCCGCACGGAGTGGCGGGAGCGGCCCGCCCGCCGCGCCGCGCACCCGGACCTCCACCGCGCCCGGACGCCAGCGGATCTCCTCGACGGGGCACGAGAGCCGGATCGCGCCGCGGGCGCGAAGCCCGCGCGCAAGCGGTGCGAGGAGCCGGGCGTACCCGCCCACGACGCGGTGGGGCGTCGCGCCGCCGGTCTCGCCGAGCCCCTCCGTCATCCGCCTGAGCGCGCCGGCGGAGGCGGTGGCGGGGTCGGCGAGGTAGAAGCCGCGCACGAACTCGCGCGCCAGCTCCACCGTGCCGGCGCCGAGACGCCGCGGGCCGCCATTGCGCGCGAGGGCCGCCTCGAAGGTCTCGTCATCTCGCTGGCCCAGCGAGAGGAGCCGCTGCGCCTCCTCGAACGCCCCGTCGACCGGCTGCTGCCGCCCGCCGCGGCGCGCAACGTGCCGCTCCGGCACTGCCCGCACCGGCGCACCCGATCGTCGCGCGAGCGCGGTGATCCGTGGCGGGCGCCCGTGCACGAACTCGGCGCCGCGCTCCACCGCGATGCCGAGCGACGGATCGATCCGCGAGTCGACCCTGCCGCCGATCCGATCACGCGCCTCTACGATGACGACCGCGGCGCCCGCGCGCCGGAGCGCGTCGGCGGCAGCGAGCCCCGCGGCGCCAGCCCCGACCACGATCACCTTCGAGGCAGCGGCGCGATCCGGCGTCACGGCGGAGCGTCCGTCCTCACGGGTCGAGCGGGAACGCGGTCGTGCTGCGCCCGTGGCTCCCCCGCGGGGATGTATCCTCGTGCGAGCGCCCATCGCCTCCGACCCAGGCTCATGATCGCAAGCTGGCCACGGGACCGCGCCAGCGCGCGAGGGATCGCCGCGGCGGAGCGCGATCGATCGCGGGCGCCACCGACGGGCGCGATCGCGGTTGCCCGCGGAGCGCGCCGCGGGGTAAACGGGGATCGGTGCTGCGGCTCCTCCTCGTCTGCGCGGGCGGCGCGCTCGGCTCGGGCGCGCGCTATCTCGTCTCGACCTGGGCGGCGCGGGTCCTCGGGGCCGACTTCCCGCGCGGCACGATCCTCGTCAATGCGACCGGCTCGTTCGTGCTCGCGGCGCTCTTCGTCCTCCCCGGGAGCCGGCTCTCTCCCGAGGTGCGCCTCTTCCTCGGCGCGGGCGTTCTCGGCGGCTTCACGACCTACTCGTCGTTCAACACCGAGACGCTCGCGCTCGTCGACCAGGGAAGCCTGGGACTCGCCGCCGCGAACGTGGCGCTCACGGTGACCGGCTGCCTCGTCGCGGGCCTGCTCGGGTTCGCCGTCGGCCGCTTCCTCGCCCCCTGATCGGCCTGGCGAATCCGCCGTCCGAGGGACTCCCGCGTGGTGCGCCCCGTGGAGGAGGTGCGCAGCCTTCGGGTGAGATCGTCCGGGGAGGGGGCTCATGCGAAAGGGCGCGGTGTTGGCAGCGATCCTGCTCGCCTGTGGAACGGCGCGCGCGGAGCCGCAGGCGGAGGTGCAGGACGGAGCAACGGTCGATCGGGCGACGCAGGACGGAGGAGCAGCGGTCGATCGAGCGACGCAGGACGGAGGTGCGGTCGATCGAGCGACGCAGGACGGAGGTGCGGTCGATCGGGCGACGCAGGACGGAGGTGCGGTCGATCCGGCGACGCAGCAGGACACGCAGGCGCTCGGGCCGAAGAGCGACGCGTTCGATCGCGCGTGCGTCGATCTCCTTCACGGCCGGATGCCGGAGGGAGAGAAGGCGATCCGCGCGCTCAAGGACGCGTGCGGAAACCTCATGGGGGGCCGCGCGGACGAGCGGATCGACGCCGAGAAGCAGCTCCAGGCGCAGGCCGCGGCGCGCGAGCAGCTGCGCCAGATCGCGGAAGGGCGCGTGCAGCCCGGCCAGGCGACCGGGCAGGTGCAGCCGGGGCAGGGCGTCAAGGCCGCGTTCGAGCAGGCCGCGTCCGAGCTGACGGATCCCCGCAAGCGCTCGAAGGGCATCGGGATGCGGCAGAGCGGGCCCGTCGGCTACACTCTCGTCACGAACCCGTTCGGCTGGTTCAACGGCCTCGGCGTGAACGCCGAGCTGTACGGGGCGATCAGGGACGCGCCGAAGTTCTCGTGGGTGGCGGGCGCGCGGTACTCGAACACCGACGCGACGAACGGGACCGCCTCCACCTTCGGCGCGATGGGCGGCGTCGACCTGTTCATCATCGGCCACAACAACGAGGGGTTGCGAATCGGGCCGCGCGCCGAGCTCGCGGCGGGCCGCGAGAGGTTCCAGGGGAGCACGACCTTCGCGCGGCTCGGCCTCTCCGGCGAGGTGGGCTACAACTTCATCGCGACGAACGGCATCACCGGACTCCTCGCGGCGGGCCTCGGCGGGCGCGTCGCGGGCGACAGCAAGAACGACGACTTCGCGAGCTTCGTCGGCGGCGAGTTCGGCCCGTACCTGAAGGCGGGGCTCGGCTACAGCTGGTGACGCTCACAGGAGCCCGAGCCGCGCCGCGTCCTCCGGCGTATTGGCGTTCTCGAGCGATCGCCCGGACGGATCGACCGCGCGCCACTCCGCCTCCTCCACGATGCGCGCGTCCACGGCTGCTGCGAGATCGCGGAGGGACGGCTCACCGGCCGCGAGGAGCCGCTCGAGCGCGGGGAGACACGCCCTCGACCAGAACGCGTGCAGCGGCTCGAGCCGACCGCCGGCGCGGACGATCACCGCGTCCGTCCCCTCCCGCTGCGCGGCGAGGAACGCGATGAGCCGCTCGTCGAGGAAGGGCATGTCGCAGCCCGCCGCGAAGATCCACGGCGTGTCTGTGGCGGCGAGCGCCGCGTGCAGCCCGCCGGGCGCACCACGTCCGCGATGGACGTCCGGGAGGACCGGCACGCCCAGCGCGGCGTACGCGACGGGGTCGTTCGCGACCACGATCGCCCTTCCGAAGAGCCGCAGGAAGAGCGACACGGAGCGCGCCGCGATCGCCTCGCCGTTCACGCGCAGGAGCCCCTTCGGCGCGCCGCCCATCCTCGTGGCACGGCCGCCCGCGAGGAGGGCACCCGTGCAGCTGTGCAGGACCGTTCCGGCCATCTCACCCGCCAATGTAACGCGGAGCGCCGTCGCAGCGGGCCAAGGGCTGGCACGCCAGGTGCGATTCGGGTAGAAACATCGCCCCCGTGAACTCCGAGCAGCGGATCGAGGCTTTTCGCGCGTTCGTGGCGAGGAGTCCGGATGACGCCTTCGCGCGCTACTCGCTCGCGATGGCGCTCAGGGGGGCGGGGCGCCCCGGCGAGGCCGCGGCCGAGTTCGGGGAGCTTCGGCGGAGGAAGCCCGACTACGTCCCGGCCTACCTGATGCTGGGGCAGACGCTCGAGGCGCTCGGCCGCGACTCCGACGCGGCGAAGGCGTACGAGGACGGGATCGCCGCCGCGACCCGGGTGAACGACATGCACGCGCGGAACGAGCTCGGGCAGGCGCTCGAGGCGGTCCGCGCTCGAGGAACGAGATGAGTCCCATCGAACCAAAGGACGTCGAGATCACCCGGGCCAAGATGGAGACGGACGACGTCCGGCTCTCCCTCGGGGGCCTCATGCGCGGGAAGCGCGCGCTCATCACGGGCGTCGCGAACGATCGCTCGCTGGCGTGGGCGATCGCGCAGGCGTTCCACGCCGAGGGCGCGGAGCTCGCCTTCACCTATCCCGGCGAGGGCATGGAGAAGCGGGTCCGCCCGCTCGCGGAGAGCCTCGGCGCGAAGGCGATCCTCGACTGCGACGTCGCGAAGGACGAGGACATCGACGCCACGGCGCACGAGATCCGCAAGATCTGGGATCGCGTGGACGTGCTCGTGCACTCCATCGGCTACGCGCCGCGCGAGGCGCTCGACGGCCGGTTCACCGACGTGACCACGCGCGACGCGTGGCGGATCACGCTCGACGTCTCGGCCTACTCGCTCGTCGGGCTCGCGCGCGCGTTCAAGCCGATGATGCCGGCCGGTTCGAGCGTGGTGTCGCTCACCTACTACGGCGCGGAGAAGGTGGTCCGGAACTACAACGTGATGGGGGTCGCGAAGGCCGCCCTCGAGTGCGCGACGCGCTACCTCGCGGACGACCTCGGGCTCGACGGGATCCGCGTGAACGCCATCAGCGCCGGGCCGGTGCGGACCCTCGCCGCGGCGGGCATCAAGGGGATGCGGACGATGCTCTCCGAGAACGCCGACCGCACGCCGCTCCGGCGGAACATCGATCACGACGACGTCGCGCGCGCCGCGCTCTACCTCTGCTCGGACCTCGCGAAGAACGTGACGGGCGAGGTGCTCCACGTCGACGCCGGCCAGAACGTCATCGGCGTCGTGTCGATGGGCTGACGCGCTCTCCGCGCGCCGCACCCGGACGTGGAGGGCTGCCGAGCGCGAAGAGCGCGAGACGCCGTCAGTACGAGAACGACGACCCGCAGCCGCAGGTGGTGCGCGCGCTCGGGTTGTTGAACTTGAACCCGGCGCCCTGGAGGCCGACGACGTAGTCGACGGTGACGCCCTGCAGGTACATCGAGCTCATCGGGTCCACGTAGACCTTGATGCCTTCCTGCTCGAACGTGAGATCGCCGTCGCGCGCGTCCTTCTCGAAGTCCATCGAGTACTGGAAGCCGGCGCAGCCGCCACCCATCACGCCGACGCGGATGCCGTACCCGGCGAGCCCCTCGCGCTGCATCGCGTCCTTCACCATCTCCACCGCCTTCGCGGTGAGGACGACCGGGACGTCGGTGGCGAGGTCGGCGGGGGGCGGGCTGCAGGGCTGCTGGGCGATCGCGTCCATGTGTATTTAGGCTCCGTGCGGGCTTACCCGCTATTGACGAGGCGCAAGGAGCATAACAGCGGGGCAGGGGCTCTTCAATCGAAGCGTGTGGGGGGACCTCTCCCGGGCAGACGACTTTTCCTAAGCCCTTCCGGAGAGATGGCGTCCGCCATCGATCGGCAGCACCGCGCCGGTGACGAACGACGCCTCGGCGAGATAGCGGATCGCCCGCGAGACGTCGCGCGGCTCTCCCGCCCTTTGGAGGGGGATTCGGGCGATGAGGCTGCGGCGGAGCGCCGCAGGGTATGCGTCCGGGAACAGCACGCTCCCGGGCGCGACCGCGTTCACCCGCACGTCCGGAGCGAGGTCGAGCGCGAGGCACTCGGTCAGGCGGACGAGCGCCGCCTTCGAGGCCGCGTAGGCGGCGTATCCGCGCCAGGGGACGAGCCCGCCGCCCACGTCCGCGACGTTCACGACCGTGCCCTTCGACCGACGGAGCAAGGGCAGGAGCGCCTTCACGAGGAGGAGCGGCCCGCGCGCGTTCAGGTTCATCTGCGCGTCGAACGCGGCGGCGTCGGTCTCCTCCACGGGTAGCGCGTCGAAGGCGGCGGCGCCGTTCACGAGCAGATCGAGGCGGGAGAAGCGCGCGCGAAAGGCGGCCGCGAGGCGTGCCGGTCCGTCGGGGAGGGCGAGGTCCGCCTGGAGCGCGGCGGGAAAGCCGCGGGGGCGGTGGGTGCGGTAGTGGGCGGCGACCCGCCAGCCGTGGCGCGCGAGGTCCCGCGCGATCGCGTTCCCGACGCGGACGCCCGCCCCGGTGACGAGCGCGACGGGCAGGGCAGGCATGGCTAGCCGGCGCTCCCGCGCGACGGATCCCAGAGCGGCTCGTCGCGCTGCGCCCGCCTGTTCGCGAGGCGCGCCGCGACGAAGAGGAAGTCCGACAGCCGGTTCAGGTAGGCGAGGACGGCGGGCTCCACCTCCGCGTCGGCGGCGAGGAGGACGGCGCGCCGCTCCGCGCGGCGGCAGACGGTGCGCGCGAGGTGCAGGGCGGCGGCAGTGCGCGTCCCGCCGGGGAGGACGAACCGCGTGAGGGCCGGAAGCTCGGGCTGCCAGGCGTCGATGGCTCGCTCGAGGCGCGCCGTCCAGCCGGGATCGACCGGCGGGATCGCCGAGCGCGCCTTCGCGCCGTGGGGCGTCGCGAGCTCCGCGCCGACGCAGAACAGCTCCGCCTGGATCTTGCCGAGCTCCGCGTCGATCTCCGGATCCTCGACGAGCGCGCGCGCCACGCCGATGGCGGCGTTCAGCTCGTCCACGTCGCCGTACGCCTCGACCCGGGCGTCGCTCTTGCGAACGCGCGGACCCCCGAAGAGGCCGGTCTCTCCGCGATCGCCCGTCTTCGTGTAGATCTTCACGGTCCGGACACTATCGGAGGGGTCGGTCGGGCACAACGCCCGGTGAGGCGAAGGCGAGCGCAGGCGGAGCCGGATGAGGCTCCGCCGGAGCAAGCGGGGGGTTCGGGGGGGCGCGAGGGCGAAGCCCGAGTGTCCCCCCGCTGGAGAATGATGCCGCCGTTCCAGGGAGAAGCCCTCGTGCGCGTCGGCCGCGCGGCGGCGGAGCGGGCGTGGGCCGGCGGGATGACCGTGCTCCGGCCGGACGGGACCGTCGCGCCCATCCCGCTCCTCGCCGAGCCGGAGATCCTCTCGCGCGCGGCGCTCGCCGGGGCGGCCCGCGAGGCGGAGGCGATCCTCTCGGGCGCGGTGAAGCTCGCGCGCGCGCTCCTCGCGGCGGGCGACGCGCGAGATCGCGCAGCGCTGCTGGAGCCCTTCGCCGGGCTCGAGGCCGAGGCGATGGCCCGGCTCTTCGACGCTCCGCTTCCAGTCCTCGTCGCGCGGGTCGACTTCCTCGTCCCGGAGGGCGGCGGCGCTCCGCGCGCCCTCGAGCTCAACGCCACCATCCCGGCCATGCCCGGCTACGCCGACCTCGCCGCGTTCTCCTGGATCGCGGCCGCCGCGCGGGAGCGCGGGCTCGCGCCGCGAGCGGAGCGGGCGCTCCTCGCGCGCTGCGGGAGCCACATGGAGCGGCTGCGCGACGCGCTCGTCGCGTTCTACCGGGCGCGGGGCGGCACGCGCGAGCGCCCCTCGATCGCGCTCGTCGCGCGAGAGGGCGACGCCCAGATCGGCGAGCTGCGCCGGCTCGCCGGCCACTTCCGGCAGATGGGGCACGCTGCGGAGAACCTCGTCCCGGACGCGTGCGAGCCCGAGCGGTGGGACGTCCTCTACCGGCACGTCTGGGCGCACCGCGTGGATCCGGCGGCCCCCTTCGCGCGGGCGCTGCGCGATCCCGCCCGCTTCGTCCTCGCGAACCCGGTGAACGGGCTGCTCGAGGCGAAGGCGCTCTTCGCGCGCCTCTCCGAGTGCGCGGAGGACGCCGCGCTCGCCGCGCGCGCGGGGCTGGACGCGCGCGAGCGGGAGGCGGCGGCGCGGCTCCCCTTCACTCGGCGGCTCGACGCCGCGATGGCGCCGCGCGTCGTCGCGGAGCGCGAGCGCTTCGTCTTGAAGCGGAGCTGGGACTACGGGGGGAAGAGCGTCCAGCTCGGCGCGGAGACCGCGCCGGACGCCTGGGCGCGCGCGGTGGAGAGCGCGCTCGCCGATTCGCGCGGGGGCGGGTTCGTCGCGCAGGAGCGCATCTTCGCGGTGCGCCGGCCGGCGACCCGGATCGCTCCGGAGGGCGTCCTCCGCGGCGATCTCTACCGCGACCTCTCCACCTACTGCGGCCTGGGGCCGTCGCGGCCGGACGGGTCGGTCGTGCGCGCGGCCGCGTCGCCCATCGTCAACATCCTCGGCGGGGGCGGCCTCGCGCCGCTCGTGCCGGAGGACGTCGTGGAGAGGCTCCTTTGATCTCGGGCGAGAGCAGGGCGACGCGCTGCGTGATGGGGCGGATCGAGCGCGGCGAGGAGGTGGTCGCCGCGCTCCGGGCGCTCGCGCGGTTCGAGAACATCGACGCCGGCTTCGTCCGCGCGCAGGGGGCGATCGAGGAGGCGGAGCTCGCCGCGTACGACGGCGCCCGCCGCGGGTACGTCCCCGCCGGCGAGCTGGCGGGCCCGGCGGAGCTCGTCTCCCTGCAGGGGAACGTGTCGCTCGAGGGCGGCACCCCCGACGTCCGCCTGTGGGCGGTGCTCGCCGTTGATTGGCGTGCGCAGGCGCCCCCCCGACTGACCGCCGGGTTCCTCGTGCGGGCGCAGGCGGTGTACGTCGAGTTCGCGATCGACGTCTACGACGACGGCGATCTCGAGCGGCTCGCCGACCCCTCTACCGGAGTTCCGCTGTGGCGTCCGCCGCGGAGGCGTTGACCCACGTCGCCGCCGGAGCGACGCGCAGGTCCGCGACCGACGGGATCCCGCGGTCGACCTCGATGGGCCGCCCGCTGTGATCCGTGTCGAGGTGGACGACCAGCGCCCGCCGCCAGGCGCGCGCATAGGCGTTCACGTGCGCGGGCTCGTTCTCGAAGACGAGCGCGACCGGACCGAGCGCATCCACGGCGTCGCGGGCGATCGCCTTCCAGGCGTCGTCGCGGAGCGCGGTCCCCGGCTTCAAGAAGAGCCAGGTCGTCTCGCCGCCGGGGAGGGGGAAGTCATGCCGGCCGAGCACCTCGAGCGTTCCCTCCTCCATCGCCTCCGGGCGGCCGGTGACGTAGGCGATCCGCGTTCCCGCGCGTCGCACCGCGCGGACGAACGCGGGCGCGCCGGCGACCGGCACATCGAGGCGGCAGAGATCGCTCGTGAAGAAGCGCTCCTCCCAGAACCGCCGCACGCGGGATCGATGGGCGCGCACGAGCGCGTCCGGGAGCCCAGTGGCGCGGAGCGTGGCGTCGAGATCCCATCCCTGGAAGTGCTCGGGGCGGGTGGCGACGAGCGCCGGGAGGCCGGCAACGCGCCCGTAGTCCTGGAGGATCCGCGCCTGACGCGGCCGGTTGTCGAGGAGCGTCGAGTCGAGGTCGAAGACGGCGACCCCCTCGGGCGCGCTGGCCCGGGCGCGGGCGAGCGCGGCGGCGAGGATGTGCGGCTGGTCGACGGCACGGGCGCGGGGTGGCACGACCCACGGGTATGGATGCCCCAGGCCACGTGACAGGCTCCGGGCGGGAGGCGGGCGAGCGAGCGTTCGGCGGGCGTGCGTATCCGAAGAGCGCGGCCCCGCCGAAGTCGCGGTGGAAGCGCCGGAGCCCGTCCTTCCTGGCTCCCTGCGCGCGGGTGCGCCGAGGCACGGGCCGCGAGTTTCGGCGCGCGACCCTTCTCGGCTATGTTCGTGTCTTCGTGACGTCGCCCTCGAAGATCCTCGTCGTCGACGACTCCCGGATGCAGCTCGACTGGCTCTCCCAGGTGCTCGCGCGGGAGGGGTACGTCGTTAGCGGTGCGTCCGGCGGGAAGGAGGCGATCCGAAAGGTACGGACCGACCCGCCCGACCTCGTCCTCCTCGACATGATCCTGCCGGACATGGATGGCCTCGAGGTGCTCCGCATCGTGAAGGCGCGGCCCGAGGACCAGTTCATCCCCGTGATCATCCTCTCGGTGAAGTCCGACCTCGACTCCAAGGTCACCGGCCTGCGCATCGGCGCGGACGACTTCCTCGCGAAGCCCTTCGCCGAGGCGGAGATCCTGGCTCGCTGCGCCGCGATGCTCCGCATCAAGCAGCTCCAGGAGCGGCTCCACGAGGTCCAGCGCAAGCTCGAGGAGCAGTCGATCACGGACTCGCTCACCGGGCTCAAGAACCGGCGCTTCTTCGACGAGCGGCTGCACGAGGAGTTCCGGCGCGCGCAGCGCTACGGCGACTACCTGTCGCTCATCATGCTCGACCTCGATCACTTCAAGAAAGTGAACGACCGGTTCGGGCACCCCTCGGGCGACGCCGTCCTGCGCGAGGCGTCCTCGCTCATTCGCGCCTCGATCCGCGACCCGGACATCTGCGCGCGCTACGGCGGCGAGGAGTTCGCGGTGATCCTGCCGAAGACGCACATGTCGGGCGCCCTCGCGGTCGCGGAGCGGATCTGGCGCGAGCTCGACGCGAAGGAGTACGTCATCCCTCCGAACGGGCCGGTCGTCGACGCGGCGGCGACCCGCACGGTGCGCGTCACTGCCTCGCTCGGGATCGCGTTCTACCCGTCGAAGGACATCACGACGGGGGAGCTGCTCCTGCGCTTCGCGGACCAGGCGCTCTACCAGGCGAAGCGGGCGGGCCGGAACACGATCTGCCTGTACCAGGCCGCCGCCTACCGCTACGAAGCCGCGAAAAGCTGATCTTTTCGCTCAGTCATTGCCTCTGCCTGACCCCGGTCAAGGTTACCCATCAGGCGAGTATGAAATGACCCAGAAGTGACCGGGACCCGGACCAGCCCACCGACATCGCCGCGGAATCACGCGAACCCGGGTCGGTGCGACCTGGATCATGCCGTGCAGCATCCCCGGGACCGATGAGCGATTCGCGTGCGAGCCAGACGAGGCCCGACCCTTGCGCCGAGGCGCAGGCCGAGGCGAGCCTGCTCGTCGTCGATGACGACGACAACGTCCGGCGCGCGCTGAAGCGGGTGCTGCGCCGCATGCGTTGCCGCGTCGTCGACGCGCCCGACGCCCAGGCTGCGCTCGCCGTCATGGAGCGCGAGCCGGTGCAGGTCGTCATCTCCGACTACCGCATGCCTGGGATCTCGGGCGTCGAGTTCCTGCGGATCGTGAAGGAGCGCTGGCCGCGAATCCAGCGCGTGCTCCTCACCGGCCAGGCGGACTCCAGCGCGATCGAGGAGGCGGTGAACCGCTCCGAGATCTTCCGCTTCATCTGGAAGCCCTGGGACGACGGCCACCTCCTCATCACGATCCAGAGCGCGGTCGATCAGTTCTGGATCTCGGCGGAGAACGAGCGGCTCCAGGCGCTCGTCTCCGAGCGGAACGCGGAGCTCGAGCGGCTGAACCGCGATCTCGACGGGAAGCTCGCCGCGCGCACCCAGGCGCTCACGCGCGCGGCGCAGGAATGGCGCGCCTGCTTCGACGCGATCGGCGACCCGCTCGCCATCCTGCGGGCCGGCGGCTGCGAGGTCGTCCGGGCCAACACCGCGTTCGCACGCGCCGCGGGCGTGACGCCCAACATGCTCGCCGGGCTGCGCTGCGCCGATCACGCGTTCGGGACGCTGCCCTGCATCTCGCGCTGCGTGATGCCGGCCGCGGCTGCCGAGCGCGAGACCGTGTTCGGCGAGCGGACCTGGCTCGTGCGCTCCTTCCCGTTCGGCAGCGAGGAGGAGGAGGGGGCGCTCGTCGTCGTGTTCAAGGACGTCACGGACGAGCGCGAGGTGACGCGGCGACTGTTCCACGCCGAGAAGATGTCCGCCGTCGGCCAGCTCGCCGGCGGCGTCGCGCACGAGATCAACAACCCGCTCGGCGGGATCCTCGCGATCGCCCAGCTCATGGGTCAGGAGGATCGCGACGCGGAGGACTCCGAGAACCTGCGCCTCATCCAGGACGCCGCCCTGAGGGCGAAGCGGATCGTCGAGAGCCTGCTCCGCTTCTCGCGCCGGCCGCGCGAGGAGGAGAAGGGGCCGGTCGACCTCGCGGTCGTCCTCGAGGAAGCGCTCTTCCTCGTCCAGCCGCACCTCAAGGAAGGGCGGCTCGACGTCGTGCGCCGTTACGGCGTCGCCGTCGCGCGCGGCAACGCGAACCAGCTCCAGCAGATCGCGATCAACCTCCTCGTGAATGCAATCCAGGCGATGGCGGGGCTCGGGAAGCTCACCGTCGGATGCGACGCGGCCCAGGCCGGGCGCGTGAAGCTGTGGGTCGCCGACACCGGCCCGGGCGTCCGGGCGGAGGACGCGAAGAGGATCTTCGAGCCGTTCTTCACCACGAAGCCGGAGGGGCAGGGCACCGGGCTCGGCCTCTCCATCTGCTACCAGATCGCCGAGGAGCACGGCGGCACGATCCGCCTCGAGCCCAACGAGGATCGGGGCGCGTGCTTCGTGCTCGAGCTGCCTGCTTCCGAGCCGTGAACCAAGGGAAGGGACCACCATGACCGAACCCAGCGAGACGAGGCCGCCGCGCGTGCTCGTCGTCGACGACGAGCCGACGCTGCTCAAGGCCCTCGAGGCGCTGCTTCGCAGGAAGGGCTGCGAGGTCACCGCGCTCGAGTCGCCCATCGCGGCCACGCAGAAGCTCGCCCAGGAGGACTTCGACGTCGCCCTCCTCGACATCAAGATGCCGCAGCTGTCGGGGCTCGAGCTCCTGCACGCGGTGAAGCACCGCCGCCCCGAGGTAGAGGTCATCATGATGACCGGCCACGCCACCGTGGAGACCGCCCTCGCCGCGGTGAAGGCCGGCGCCTACGACTACCTCACGAAGCCGTTCGACGACATCGACCTCGTCGCGCGATCGGTGGCGAAGGCGGCGGAGCGGAAGGCGCTCTTCGATCGGAACCGGGAGCTCGAGACGCGGCTGCGCGAGCGCAGCGGCGCGCCCGACGGGGGGCTCGTCGGGACGTCGGGCGGGATCCGCGAGGTCACCCGGATGGTCGACGCGGTCGCGTACAGCTCGGCGACGGTCCTCGTCACCGGCGAGTCCGGCACCGGCAAGGAGCTCGTCGCGCGCGCGCTGCACGCGCGCAGCCCGCGGCGCGCCCACCCCTTCGTCGCCCTGAACTGCGGCGCGCTCACCGAGACGCTCCTCGAGTCCGAGCTGTTCGGCCACGTGAAGGGGGCGTTCACCGGCGCGCAGCGCGACCAGAAGGGGCTCTTCGACGCCGCGGACGGCGGGACGATCTTCCTCGACGAGATCGGAGACATCCCGCCGCCGACGCAGGTCCGGCTGCTGCGCGTGCTCCAGGAGGGCGAGTTCAAGCGCGTCGGCGCGGCCGAGTCCGTCCGGGTGGACGTGCGGGTCATCGCGGCGACGCACCGCGACCTGCCGAAGCTCGTGAAGGCAGGCAAGTTCCGCGAGGACCTCTTCTACCGCCTGAACGTCATCAACGTCCCGCTCCCGCCGCTGCGCGAACGGGTCGAGGACGTCCCACTCCTCGCCCATCACTTCCTGCGCCGCTACGCCGAGCGGCTCGCGAAGAAGGTCCGCTCCGTCTCGCCCGACGCGCTCGACCTGCTCGGTGGCTACCGCTGGCCCGGCAACGTGCGCGAGCTGGAGAACGCGATCGAGCGCGCCGTCGTGCTCTGCCGCTTCGACACGATCCTGCCCGGCGATCTGCCCCCCGCGGTCACCGGCCGCACCGCGCCGCTCGTCCGCGACGTCCCCGCGAACGGCGAGGAGGCCGCCTGGCTCGCGCTCTCCTACGCGGCCGCGAAGGAGCAGGCGCTGCGGCGCTTCGAGAAGGGATACGTCGACGCGCTGATGAAGGCCTGCGACAACAACATCTCCGCCGCGGCCCGCAAGGCGGGGATGGATCGCTCGAACTTCAAGCGCGTGCTGCGCAAGTACCGCAGCGACGTCGAGCCGTCTTCCTCTCGGCCCTCGTTAGCGCGTCGCTGGATGCCAGATCCGGCTCCCGACCGGCTGCCGAAAGACGAACCGGCCGGGATCCGGCGCGACCGCGCGTCACTTGCTGTGTGACCACAGCACGGCGTGAGTAGCGGCATCGCCAGCGATCGAGCTGTCGCCGATCACCCAGCCTTTCGTATTCACCGCCACCGCCCTGCTGTTTGTTCCGCCGAGGGTGCCGAGGTCCTGAATCGCCTCCGCCTGCGTCCATGAGAACGCGTGTGTACCGGTGTTGCCGGGGAGGTAGTTGACGCCGACGACCTGCCCACTGTCGTTCACTGCTGCGGCGCCGCCAGAGGATCCGCCGAAGGCGCCGAGATCGGTCATCCCGCCCGCCTGGGTCCACGAGAACGCGTGGCAATCGGTGTTGCCGGGGAGAGAGCTTTCGCCGACGACTGCCCGCTGTCGTTCACCGCGCGCGCAACGGCATAGGATCCCCCGAGATTGCCAAGGTCGATCATCCCGCCCGCCTGTGTCCACGAGAACGCGGCACCGCCGTAGTTTATCCTGCCGAAGCCGACGACCTGCCCGCTGTCGTTCACTGCGAGCGCGTCGTTCGCCCAGCCGAAAGCGCCGAGGTCGACTATTCCGCCCGCCTGCGTCCACGAGAACGAGTGCCAAGTGCCATCGCCGGGGAGGTAGCTGTGGCCGACGACCTGCCCGCTGTAGTTCACCGCGCGCGCATAGCTCTCGGATCCGCCGAGGGTGCGGAGATCGATCATCCCGCCCGCCTCCGTCCACGAGAACGCATGCCAGGTGGCATCGCCGGGGAGGAAACTCTGGCCGACGACCTGCCCGAGGTTGTTCACGCCGGTCGCACTGGTCATGGATCCGCCGAGGGTGCCGAGATCGATCATCCCGCCCGCCTCCGTCCACGAGAACGCGTGCGTAGGGGCATAGCCGGGCAAGTAGCTGTAGCCGACGACCTGCCCGCTGTCGTTCAGTGCTGTGGCGGTGCTAAAGGATCCGCCGAGGGGGCCGAGGTCGACCGTCTTCCAGCTTTCCGCTCGCGCCCCCGAACCAAGCATAGCCGTGAGCACCGCGCCCACGACAAGAAGCGTGTTGGCGCAGAATGGCGCACCTCTACGTTCAACCCCTTCGCCCATTGTCGTCATTTCCCGCTCCCTTTCCCAGGCGTGACCCGGATGGCTGAAAGTCACACGTGGAACATATTCCACTGAAGAGCGCAAGAACGTCTTTACGTGCAGTCGCAGAACACGCGCCACCTGGGCCGCGCTCCGCCGTGCGTCATGGACTGGGGTGCAATTACTCAGTGTCCGGAATCTGAGCGGCTCGCGAAGAAGGTGCGCTCCGTCTCGCCCGACGCGCTCGACCTGCTCGGTGGCTACCGCTGGCCCGGCAACGTGCGCGAGCTGGAGAACGCGATCGAGCGCGCCGTCGTGCTCTGCCGCTTCGACACGATCCTGCCCGGCGATCT
>WNFU01001700.1_pt1 | contig 31751 bp, 23 predicted proteins | sample 5400121 | NCBI WGS metagenome assembly WNFU01 (sample SAMN13153360, study PRJNA577476) | soil metagenome | isolation source: 100 cm soil or saprolite under grassland replicate 1 | place: USA:California | collected 2016-06-15
GACCCCAGCTTGGGCGAGCAGCTCGGCCACGGCCGCACCCAGCCCGCCGACGATCGAGTGGTTTCCATCGTGACCACACCGGCCCGGCACCCCTGGACGGCGTCGAGCACCCGGGGGTCGCCGAACGGCTTCAGCGTGAAGGCGTGGAGGTGGGTGATGGAGACCCCGGCGCTCCGGACCGCCGCGAGCGCCCGCATGGCTTCCTCGGTGCAGATCCCGGAGGAGATGACGCACACGTCGCTGCCCTTCTACAGTACCCGGACCTGGTCTAGGCAGCAGCTCAGAAGCCCTGCACGTAACTCGAGGCCGCGACCAGGAAGGACTCGTGAGGTTACGCGCAAGGCTTCTGGTCACTTGCTTAGCCGCATGGGATCGGCGAAGAGCCGGGGAACCTCGCCGCGCAGGACCCGGCAGTAGACCGGGCCGGGGACGGCGTCGACGACGTCGAGGACCGTCTCGACCTCGGTGGCATCGCCGGTGTCGAGGACGGTCATGTTCGGCAGGGCGCGCATGAGCGCCACGTCGTCGATGGCCTGGTGGGTGACACCCCCTGGCGTGGTGAGGCCGGGCAGGAACCCCAGCAGCCGCACCTGGGGGTTGGGTAGGCGACGGACGCGGCTGTCGCGTGGGCAGCCTCCGAAGAGGTTCACCACGCCGCCCGGCTGGGCCATCTCGATGGCGAGCTCCCTGGCCTCGGGGCGGCCGACCGCCTCGAAGACCTGATCGGCGGCCCTGCCACCGGGCAGCGTCCGCTTGAGGCGCTCGACATCGACGCCACCCCGCTCGGCGCGGATCGTCCCCTCCGCGCCGAACCGTTTGGCCAGGTCGAGCCGCTCCTGGTGCGGGTCCAGCACGATCGGCCTGCCCCGGCCCGCCGGACCAGCGCGGACAGCATGAGGCCCAAGGCGCCGCCGCCCACGATCGCCACATGGTCACTGTCGCCAGGGTGGGGGCCACGCCGAGCCGGCGCAGCTGCGGCAGCTGCTCGCGGGCGACCATGGTCGAGGTGGCTCCGTCGGTGGCCAGCAGGTCGAGGCGGGCGGTGGGGTCGCGGGTGGCCAGGTCATGGCCTGCCCAGGCCGGGAAGTCGTGTCGTTTCACCTGCATTCGACCATTGTGACGGCCCATCGCCCCTGCCTGGACTGTCGCCCCGGGGTTCGTGTCGTCCTACGGATCCTTCCCGCGAGCAACGGGGGTTCTGAGCACCAGACACGAAATCTGGTGCTCAACCCTTGCGAAAGGCTGTCGTTGACGGAGTTCTTGACGGAAGACGACAGCCCAACGGACGGACTACAGGGCAACAGACGGACGGAAAGCACCAGCTTCTGGGATGTGAGCAGCACCGACGGACCACAGGTCAACGGACGGACGATTGGCGGCGGGCTACGGATCTGGCGGTTGGGGGTTCGAGTCCCTCGCGGCGCGCTCATTTCCGCAGGTCAGAGGCGGTATAAGGGCCACCTTACCTTGCTCTGCTAAGACTGCATGTCATTCCTTTCTGTTCTCTGCTGACGGCAGACCGCTCGTGACCTGCGCGATGGGTGGCCGTGGGTGCAATTTTCCCCGGCCATCTCCGGGGCGCTGATGGCGGTGTCGGCGCTCGCCGCCTCGCGGTGTGGGCCAGCATGCCAGGCCGCCACGACTCCGCCGGCGACGGCGACAGTCCCTAACTCAGGCGGCGACGCCGGGGCGGGTCAGTGAGTCCGCGGCTCCAGGGGAGGGACCTCCCAGGAGTACGTAGTCCTGTAGATGGCGTGCCCGAACGACCACTGAATGAAGCCCAGGATGGCTTCCTTCACGCTGTGGGGTCGCAGCTGCGTATGGATGCTCTCCTGGATGTTCTGGTCGCTGACCTTCACGTCGAGCAGCCGCAGATTGGCGAAGCTGGTGAGCCCTTCGTCATCCGACTGATAGACCTCCATGAGCGTGACGTTGACGAAGGCGTGCTTGCCGGCGGCCTGAAGCTTCCCCGCCGTGTCCTGAAGCCCCGCCAGCCGGCGCCCGATCTCTGGCTGTAGCGCCTCCAGCTCTGCGTGTCGCTTCTGCTCGTTCAGCTCGTCCATCTTCCTCTGGAGATACAGCATCCCGATAAAGCTGATGATCTCTCCGGCTACATGGCCGGCGAAAGCCGGGTCCCACTCTCCCGCCGGCGCCCGGGGGCCGGTTCGTGGCGGCGGGGCAGCCTCCACGGCCTCAGAGAGGTGGGGAGCGGCCGGGGTGGTCTTGGCCACGGGCGGCCTGGCAGCCGTGGGAGGGTGGGGGATCGCGTGCGTTGGGGCCTCTGAGGGCGCCGGGCCGGTGGGTGTCACGGGCGCGGTGCTTGGTGCCTTCACCGCCTTGGGTGGCGCGGTTTTCGGAGGCCCCGAGGATGGATGCTCGACGCCCATTTCCTTTCCCGAAGGCGCGGGTTCGGGCGCGACCTTGGGCGTAGGTGCGGCCTTCGGGATAGGTAGGGCCTCGGCAGCGGGTGCGGTCTTGCCAGCGGGTGCGGTCTTGGCGGCTGCCGAGGGTTTGGTGACGGCTTTGGTCAGCGGAGCGGCCGCCGTCCCCTCGTGGACCTCTGTGGCGGCCGACCCGCCCTTTGGGGCAGATCCAGTGGTTCCAGGTCCCTTGCCGAACAGGGGCTCGGAGCCCACCTCGGCTTGGGGTATGCCGCTGCGGAGTGCCGTCCGTTCGGTCGTCTTCCCAGAGGCGCGTCCCGTACCCACCATCTTCGGTCTGGTCCGCACGTGCGTATAGACCTCTTCCAGACGGATGCCATACTTCTGCGCAAAATTCTTGACGGCCGGTCTGCAGACGTCTGTGCACACGACCTGGTTGCCGGCAACATCCATCCGCGTCCCAGGGGGGAGCTTCCGACCGCCGAGCCGCGCATCGAGCTTCGACAGCGCGTCGACCTCCGCATGCCGGCCGGGACCCCATGCGCCCCGCTCCAGAGCGATCATGTTCCCTTCACCGTCGACGACCTGGATCGCCGCACGAGTGTTGACGTTGCCGTGTCCGGGCACGTCCGCGCCCGTCCCCGCCGGGTCGACGACCGTCAACGCCCGGACCCGTACCCGCAACGATTCCACGTTCTTCTTCAGCGCCTGGTCGCCAGGATTGGCGGCGAGCGCTCGCTCCCTATCCGCCAGCCTCCTCTGGAGGTCACCGACCTCCTCGGACACGCGCGGGGTGAAGATGTGCTCGTCGATCAGCTCCTGCGGCGTCAACGCCTTCTGGGGTCCGACGTTGGGGGGCTGCCCGGGCGGGCTCGGCTGGACCTGCCGCCCGGGCCCTCCGGCCTCCTTCAGGGCCTTCTCGATGGCCTCGGTCTCGGGATCGGCCTCCCGGGCAAGGCCCGGTGCGGTGGCAGCCTGGACCTGGACCGCGGGCCGACCGGTCACGACGGCCACTGCCGCCTGGTCGGCATCCTGCTCGTGGGTCGCACCCGAACGAGCTTCAGGGACCGCGCCACCGCGGCGCTGCTGGACGACGTGCGCCAGCTCGTGCGCAAGCGTCTGCCTGCCCTTCGCCGTCGTCGGTGCGTACTGCCCTTCACGGAACACGATGTCGTGCCCGACCGTGTAGGCACGCGCTCCAATCGCTTCCGCCGACTTCGCCGCCTCGGAGTCCGTGTGCACACGAACGGTGCCGAAGTCCTGCCCGAAGCGTGACTCCAAGTCGATGCGCGTCTCGTGGTCGAGTGGCTGCCCGGCTCCCTCGAGCACCCCATTCACGACCGGCGGAACGGCGTCGGCCCGCAGGAAGCTTGCGAACGCCTGATTCCCGACCAGCGTGGCGAGCCGCGGCACCAGAGGCGTCGCAGCCCCTTCGATGCCCCGCTCACTCGACAGCAGACTCCGGAAGGCACGGTTCCCGATCGGCGCGGGTGGCCGCTGTGCGCGGTCCAATCCAGAATCTTTGCTCTGCGCGGGCGTTGAGGCCGGTTTCTCGAGCTGCGTGTGGCGCATATCTCAGTGAACCTCTCGCCGCACGCCAAGTCCATAGAGGAGACCAGTCGGCAACCAGGCCCCAGGGGCTTCCAAGCCAGGGCTGGTCGGCCCGCCGATCCTCCGGAATCCAGGCCGGTGACGTCGCGGTGACCGCCATGGGGGATCCTCGACTCGTCAGGCATGACCCGAGGAGGTGAGGCTCGGTGCGGTCGCTTCCAGAGGGAGCGGAGTTGCTCGTGGCGGAGGATCCATGAGCGTCACGGCGGCGGTCGTCAACTTCAACGGCGTCCGGCTGCTCCAGCCACTCCTCCAGCGGCTGGAGCGCGAGCGGTTGGACGGCATCGTGGTGCTCGACGACGCCTCGACCGACGGCAGCCTGGCGGTGCTCGCTGGCCGGCCCGGCGTGCAGGTGCTGCCCTCACCGACCAACTCGGGGCCGACCGCCAACCGTAACAAGATGCTCGGGCACCGCGCCGGGGACATCATCCTTTTCCTCGACGTTGACATGCGGCTCCTCACGGACCCGGTGGTTGCGGCGGCCGAGAGGCTGTTCGCCTCCTATCCGCGAGCGGGCGTCATCGGCGGCCTCATCCGTGGGCTCGACGGCGCGCCGATGTGGTTCAACCACGGGTACGACCCCCACCCGGCGCGTGACGCGCAGGCCGCCGCGTGGCACGACGTCGTTCTGGCGTTCTGGGGCGATGAGCGCCTCCAGCAGCACGTGCGGGACCGCGCGGCCGGCGTGACCTCGAATTTCGAGGAGCCTCGGGAGCGGGAGACGGAATGGGTGGCCGAGGGGTTGATGATGATCCGGCGCACGGCGTTCGAGGAGCTCGGCGGCTTCGACGAGCGCTTCGTGATGGGCTACTCGGGTCCTGACCTCTGCCGGCGGGCGCGGTTGCGGGGCTACGAGGTTCGCTTCTCGCCGTCGGTGCAGGCAGAGCACCTCGCCGTTGACAGCGTCGGGCCGAAACTGCGGGCCGCCCATCGGCGGGCGTCGCTTGCGTACTGGTACCAGAAGCATCACGGCGTCCCCGCGGAGCTGATCGAGCGGTTCTTCCTGCCGCCCGCCGATCGCCGCATGCCCTGAGCTCGCCGAGACCGCTTGCTCGGACGCGGTCATGGGGACGGTCCGGCCTGGACGCGGCGTTTCCTCGCCGACTGCGCCGCGTAGAAGGCTTGGTCGCCTGCCGGCAATGGCGACTCGGACGCCAGCTCCCACTGCTGGCTGTCGAGGTGCGCGCCGCACGTGAAGGACCAGGCGTTGCGCCCGTGGCGGACGTAGATGAACAGGCCGTCGCCGGGGAGCCGCCGCAGGCGCGCCCCGTCGTGTCGGGCACGCGTGAGGAAGGCCGCGTCCTCGGCAAGGGAGGCGTCTGGATACGGGCCGGACCGCTCCCAGACCGTTCGCCGGTATACGAGCGTGCCGCCGTGCACGTCCTCGGCGAACAGGCGCCGGTGTAGCGACTGGCTGCAGCGCCAGAACTGCCAGGCTGGCACGTCGAAGAAGAGTGTCGATCCGAGCGCGGTGATGTCCGCCCAGCCGTCCAGCAGCGGGGCGACCTGGACCCGCAGGCGGCGGGGTGCGTACCAGTCGTCGTCGTCCCAGTGGGCGATGATGCTGCCGCGGGCCAGCTCACACGCCCGGTTCCGCTTGGCGCCGATGCTCAGGCCGGCCGGGGACCGCACGTAGCGGATGCGGTCATCGCGGGGAAGCCGCGCCGCCAGGTCGCCGACGCCGTCGTCCACGATCACCAGCTCCCGCGGCCGATAGTCCTGACGCTGGAAGTAGCGCACGGACTGCAGCGCCCATTCCGGCCGGCCGCCCGTGGGCATGATGCAGCTGACCAGGGGCTGTGCGGGGCTGGCCGGCAATGGTGGCGGCGCGAAGTGCTCGCAGTCGTCGCCGCGGCAGTGCGGCTCGTAGTCGACCCGCTCCCCCAGCCGCCGGAGCGCGCAGTGCCGGTCCTGATACCGCCGGCGGCTGGCGTCGAACCGGCGTGCTTCCTCGCGGGCCCGGCGGGCTGTGAACGGGGCACGGTGCACGTAGGCGCCTACTGCCCAGACGGCCCGGTAGCCCGCGCGGGCGGCGCGGACGTTGTAGTCCAGCTCCCAGCATGGCCCCAGCCCGTACCCCTCGTCGGCGGCGCCAACGGCGTCGACGACCTCGCGGCGCGCCGCGTAGCAAAAGTCGCTCAGGCTGTGCAGCGGTCCGAGGCTGCGCGTCTGGAGACCGAACTCGGCCGCCGCCCACGCCGCGGTCCGGGCGATCTCCTCCGGACGGTCGCCGCCACCGGGGAACGCGGCCTGCTGGTTCCACGCGTGGTTGGTGGAGGGGCCCGCCAGGCCGTTGCGCGGGTCGGCCCAGAGCGCGGCCAGGAGCAGGTCCAGCCAGCCCGGCCCGACCTGGGCGCCGCTCTCCAGCAGGACCAGCACGTCGGCACGGCTGGAAGCGACCAGGCGGTTGAAGCAGGCGGCCGTGCCCAGCGCCGGGACTGTTCCCGACTGCCGCACGGTGTGGAGCCCGGCCAGCACCTCCGCGGTCTCGCGATCAGGACCGTCCGGCAGCAGGACCAGGTCGATCGCTCGACCAGTGTTGTGTGTGAGGCTGGCCAGGGTGGCCAGCAGCCGCTCCGGCTCCGCATGGACGTGGACGCCGACACAGACGCCCGCGCGGGGCTCCGTGGCAGTCATCGGGCAAGTCGTCGGCGCGTCCTACTGGATTTGGCGCCACGTATAGGCGGCGGTCGCCATGGCGCTGTCGTTGTACCCGGCCAGCACACCCTTGGCCTTGACCAAGGTGGGCACCTGCAGGTTGCCGAACGGCACGTCGAAGAGACCCGTGTATTGCTTGGACGCGGTGGTCGGCTCGGTGCCGTCGAGGGTGTAGAAGATCGTGGCGCCCGGCGTGGCGTCACTGATGCTCACGTTAGTCACCTTAGAGGCAAAGCTGTCGGTTCCCGGGTTGATGACCGGAGTCGCCACCGTCGGTTTCGGCGATGGGGTCGGCGTAGGCGCCGGCGCGCACTGGCACAGCGCCATCTGTTGCAGCATCGCGGTGCTGTACAGCAGGCGGCGGTCGGCCAGGCTGATGTCGCCAGGCTGCAGCGCCGTCGAGGCGGCGGCGGGTGTCACGATCGTCGCCAGCACGACCCAGGGGTCGTCCGGGCAGCCCGGGCAGGGAAAGACACCGCCTTTGCACAGCTCCTCGCAGGTGACGGGACTGGGCGTGTGCGTGCCCGGCAGGCTGTCGAGGCATCCAAACTCGTACGCGTCGCGGATGCGGGAGTACTCGCAGTCGGCGTCGTCGCAACCGCAGCCGACCGGAGCCACCCGCACGGGGCGGCTCTGGCACTCCAGATAGCGCACGGCAAGGTAGACCGTGTGGCGCTCCTGGTCCACCGGCTTTGTGACCGGCGGGCAGGGGCGCGCGTAGGCACAGGGATCATGGCTCTGGACGAAGCACGTCGAAAGGTCGAACAGCGCCTGCTCGCCGATGAGGATCTCGTCGCCCTGGGGCGTCAACAGATACCCCGGGCAGATCCGGACCTGCCAGGGCTTCTGGCTCTCCGGTGCCGGCAGCACCTGGCACCCGCAGACGACGCCCCACCCGTGCAGGAAGCGCATGTGGCGGCGGAGCTTCTGGCGAAAGTAGTCCTGCTCCAGCCGCAGGTCCTCGGCGCCGAGGACCATGCGGGGAACGTACCGCACCCGCTCCAGTCCGGTCCCCGCCTGCTGGCTGGTCGCGCTCGTGCTCACCGGGGCCTCCTCAGTCGTTGGAGATGTCGAAGCGGTCGAAGAACCAGTCGTCGTCGTGCAGGCGGACCCTGCGGAGCTGCTCGCGCCTGGACCAGGTGTCACCCTCGGCCAGCCGGGCGAAGGCCGCCGGGAAGGCGGGGTTGGAGGTCAGGCAGGCGACCAGCCGCTCGAGCCGGGCCGGGCCGAAGTGCAGCACCCCCAGCCGCAGCGAGTTGTGCAGCAGGGTGGTCCAGTCCAGCTGGTACGGGAACCGGTCCCGGAAGAAGTGGGCCACCTCCACCTCGGGCACGAGCAGGCACTCGTAGCCGAGGAGCCACAGGCGCAGGGAAAGCTCGGCGTCCTCCCCGCCCCAGATCGACAACCCCTCGTCGAACCCACCGCAGGCCTCGAAGACGTCGCGCCGCATGGCCACAAAGCAGCCGGAGAGCAGCGGCACCGGGTACGGCTGGTCGCCCTGCCGGCCGAGCCAGTGCATGTTGAGGGCGGCGTCGCGCCAGGTGAACCCGTAGCCCTTGGAGGCCGGGCTGCCCATGACGCTGACCGCTGGACCGGCGGCACCCACGGCCGGCGGGTCGAGCGCCGCCCGGAGCGCATCGACCCAGCCGAAGCCGACGTCGACGTGGGCGTCGGCAAACACGATCAGCCGCCCGCAGGCGGCGGCCGCGCCATGGTTGCGCGCCCGGGGCGCGCCGAGCCGCTCGGCGGGCCTGAGCAGGCGCACGGCATGGTAGGAGGGGCCGAGGAAGTCGGCGCTGCCGTCGGTGGAGGCGTCGTCCACGACGACGATCTCGCCGTCCCGCGGCAGCGTGGCCATGAGCCCGTGCACGGTGCGGCGCAGCCGGTCGCCCTCGTTGTGGCTGACGACGACCGCGCTGACGCTATTCGACGACGAGCCTGAATCCAAAGTCGCCTCCTTCGTTGCCGTCGCCCGACGGCCAGGCCGCGGTCATGTCGCCGTCCAGGCGCAGCCCGGCCAGGGAGCGGATGGCGGGATCGGCGCTGGGGCCCGGCGGGCCGCCGATCAGCCGGACCGTGTAGGTGCCCCGCAGGCCGTCGGGCTGGTAGTAGCGCACGAGGTTGCCCGGCCCGGTCGAGACCTGCCCCAGGGGGAGGCCCGTCGGGCGCTGGACATCGATGGTGGCCGGCATGGCCACACTGTCCGGGTCGAGCGCACCGGTGAACTCGATCTCGATGACGTCCGGCTGCTTCGAGACGGACGCCGTCATGCTGGCGGTGGGCTTGGTCATCTCCGCGACGACGGTCGGGGTGACGGTGGCCGGGTCACCGCCGGTCGCCAGGACCCGGACCCGCTGGACGCGCAGGAGCTCGGGTGGCGGGGAGGGGGTGGGGCTGGGCGACGGCGTCGGGGTCGGGCTCGGGACCGGGCTCGGACTGGGGGAAGGGGACGGGGAGGGCGTCGGCTGCGGTCCGGGGCAGCACTCCTCGACCCGCTCGGCCAGGCAGGTCACCAGCTGGAGCAGCAGCCGGTTGGTGGGGACGACGGCGCGTGGCCGGCAGGCGTCGACCGTGAGCGTCCCGTCGGCTGCCACGGCGACGTTGGCCAGGACCACGCACGGATCGTCCGGCTCGGTCGGGCAGGCGCCCCCGCCCAGCAGGCAGAGGGCGGCGTGCAGCTCGCCCGCCCGGACGGCGTCGAGGACGCCCGCCGCGCAGTCGAGGTCGACGGCCGGCGCCGCGTCCTCGAGCACCTGCAGCCGGTAGCTCTCGATCCAGGTGCCGGCCTCGCAGCGCTCCGGCCCGTCGCACACGGGATCGGTCACCAGCGCCGGGGCGTAGTCGGCCGGGCACTCGCGGTAGCAGACGCTGACGTGCAGTGCGGCCGGCAGCGGCTCGCCGGCGGCTGGGGCCGGGTGGCCGCAGTCGTCGGTGAGTGCCAGGGGCACGAGGTCCACGTCGTCGGGGACGACGATCCAGCGTCCCCACCCGTCGAGGGCGACCCCGGCCGAGACCCGCAGGCCGGTGCCGGCGGCGGTCGTCACCGCGGTCACGTCCAAGCCGCACACCACCCCGCTGCCGAGGGCGAGGCGGTTGAAGAGCTGACGGTTGGCCCTGCCGTAGTCCTGCTCCATGGTGAAGTGGAGCACGTCCATGAGCTTGCCGTAGAAGATGTTGTTGCGCTCCAGCGGGTGCAGCTGCGTCAGCCGCCGATCGTCAGTACCAGGCTGCCCCATCGGTCCCTCCGTTCAGCCAAGACGGGTATCGACCCCGACGCGGTCGCGGGACCCGACGCTGCCCGCCGACCCGGGAGGGTCCCCGGGGAGCCGGGCGTCGAGGTTCAGGCTGGCGTGCTCGTCGAGGACAAGGCCGGGTCCCGGTCCGGCCACGATCGCGTCGACGCCGACCCGCGCCTGGGTGCCGACGCGCATGCTCGGCCCGGCCAGGCAGAGGTGGTAGTCGGTGTGCGCCGGCTTCTCGGCGTCGAGCACGCGCCGGATCAGGCGCTGGGCCCGTTCGTCGGCCGCGCGGGCGGCCGGCAGGACGACGGTGAAGCGGTGGGCGGCGTCGGCGAACAGGTCGCTGGCCCAGGCGCCGGCCGGCTCGGGCCGGCTTTGGCCGACCGTCGCCTCGCCGACGATCAGGCCATCCGGGGTGGCCGCGGGCAGCACGGTGTCGAACCCGAGCGCGGAGGACTCGTCCAGCACCCAGACGCCGCGGGCGCGGAACTCCTCGAACAGGTGCGGCCGCACGCCCGCGTAGATCTCCACCAGGTCGGCCAGCCCGGCCAGGGTGCCCCGTCGCTCGTGCAGCCCGGGCAGGCGCGCCAGCAGCGCGCGGAGCGCATCGGGCCGGCGGCCGTGGCCGAACCCGACCGGGACGTCGAACGCCTGCCACCCGGCCAGCCAGTCCAGCCAGCCGGCCGGAGCGGTGGCGGGATCGAACAGGCTCGGAAGGGCGGCGACCACGTTCTCGAGGCCGCCGAGCTCGACTCTGGCCAACTCCAGCAGGCGCGTCACGAAGTCGGCCGTAGCCGGCTCCCGCCCGTAGACCGCGGGCAGGTGGTCGAGGTAGGAGTCGCCGGTCGTCTCCGCCTCCACCTGCCGGACCACGGGAGAGCTGGAGGGATCGCGGGTCGCCACCGTCACCCGCACCCACAGGTACCGTCCGGGCGGCAGCAGCGTGGCCGTGGCCGCGGCCGCCGCCCACTGGGGCGGCCCGGACGGCTGATCGCTGGTGCAGGTCTCCAGGGTCACGCTGCCGGCCTCGCCGGTCGTGGCGCTGACGCCGACCCGCAGCCAGACCGAGTCCTCGCCGGCATCCAGCGGCGCCAGCGGCAGGAGGCTGCCAAGAGCGACGAAGGCGGCGTCGGATCGAGCGGTGAGCCAGCCGGCGCCCAGGTCGGGCTTGATATAGACGGTGCCGCCGGAGTCCACCGCCAGCGCCGCGACCGGGCCGCTGTAGCCGGCCACGGCCCCGAGCCGGCGCCCGTCGCGCACGGAGAAGAGGAGGACCTGCCCGCTCGCCGCGTCGGCCAGGTACAGCATCCCGGCGGCCACGGCCAGGGCGCGGCCCTGGAGGCCCGCCGCCAGCGGCGGCCCCAGGGACTGGCCATCCCGGTCGAAGCGGAAGACGGCCGCCGCGGCCGCGGCGGCCACGTAGACCGTGCCGGCCTCGTCGACCGCGATCGCCCGAGGATCGTGCGGCCCGTGCGCGGCCAGGGCGGCGTCGAAGCCCGCGTCCGGGCGCCCAAAGGGGTCAAACCGGCGCACCCGGCTCGCGCCGGCATCCAAGACGACCACGCCCAGGTCACCGTCGCCGGCCACGCCGGCGGGCCGGACGAGCTGGGCCGTCCACGCATCCCGCAGTCCGAGCGCTGGCGTGGTGAGCACCAGGATCCGGCCGCTGCCGCCGTCCGCCACGTACAGCCATCCGAACGGGCCGATCGCCAGCCCGGCTGGCGCGTCGAAGGTGCCGGGCAGCGGCGCCGGCGGGTTGCGGCCGGGTAGCACCTGGCGGTCGTGGCAGTCCAGCGCGACCCGGAGCACACGGTTCCCGCTGGTGTCGGCCACGTAGAGGCCACAGGAGGTGTCGACGGCCAGCCCGGACGGCGCCACGGCGCCAGCTGGTCGCAGGGACGGCGGGGCCACGCCCGGCACCCGGCGCAGGGTGAGGTCTCCGCCGGGCGCCGCCACCAGGCCGTACAGGTCGACGCCGGGCCACTGCTGACCGGCTCTGAGGAGGGCGTGGCGGACGGCGCCGCTGGTCGCGCTCATTCGACGTAGAGGTTGTAGGCGACCCTGCCGCCACCGGCCAGGACGCTGAACTCCAGGACGTGCTCGCCCTCCTCGACGGTGACGCCCAAGGCGATCAGGTCGACGGGACCGGTGCCGAGCTGGGCGAGCGGGCTGGCCGCGGTGCCGTCCCCGAGCTTTGGCCAGTTGCGTGGCGGACCGGTGATCAGGTCGGTGATGGGGCTGCCGTCCAGCTTCACCGCCAGGTCGTCCACGTAGGTGTAGGCGGGGCCGGTGCGCGCGCCCACGCCGGAAACGCCGGCGGGCGCGACATCGCCCTTCAACCCGTGGGCGTGGTCCGCCGCGCCGGCCAGAGGATGGCCGGTCTGGGTGGCGTCCACAGCGTGGCCGTGCTCCCCGTCCTGCTTGATGAACGGCGGCCCGGTCCGCTCGAACCCGGTGGCGAGGAGCGCGTTCGTCAGTACCGAGTTGCTCGGCGACAGCAGGACCTGGACATTGTGGCCGTGAGTTCCCGACGCTTTGGTGTTCACGTTCGAGAAATCGTGGATGTGGTCTGGCATCGAGGCATCCGCGGTGCTGCGCTTCTCCAGCGAGTGAGCATGGCTGCCGAGTTCTGTGTAGTAGTAGGGGGTGAACGGCTCGCCGCGGAGGTAGAGGATGACCGCACTGGGCCGCCCGCCCCGCACGTGGAACCGGAGCGTCCCGGGGTGCTGCGGGTCGATGTCCCGGCCGCCCTCCAGAGCGAAGGCGTGCACCTGGCCGGGCACGATCACCTGGGCCCATTGGCGTGAGCCGGCGTCGATACCGGCGATGGCGCACGAGCTGTCCAGGTCGACCTTGGCCAGCGCGATCGCGCAGTCCTCCGGGTGCCCGGGCTGGCCGCACAGCCGGTGGTTCGGCCAGGTCTCGGTCCAGCCGAGGATGGGCTGTTCCACGACCCGTGACGGCTGCATAACGCTCGGGGGAACCCGGCAGCCGTCGACCGAGCCCGGGACGGGCACCTCGCCATAGCGGATGGTGAGGAAGTACCCCCCGAGGCTTTTCTGCACCGGCGGCCGGTTGGGCACGGCCAGGCGCTGCTCCGACGCCAGCACCACCTCCCGGCCGAGGGGGTCCAGTGCCAGGCCGGCGGAGACCGCGACGGTGTGGGCGTCGGCCGCCGCGACCTCGAGGCCGTTGACCGCGCCGGGCCCGAAGAGTCCCCGGTTCAGCAGCCGTCGCAGCTCGATGTGGTAGCGCTGCTCCAGGCGCAGGTCCGAGGCGTCCAGGCGCTGGCCGTCGAAGAAGTTCAGGCGTTGGACGTCGCCGTTCATGCCGTTCATCGCGTTTCCTCCTCAACGACCGTGATGCGGTGCGCCGCGGGGGTGACCAGGCCGGTCGGGCAGACGGCCACCGTCCCGCAGCGGGAGGCCATTCCCTCGCCGGTCGAGAAGCTGACGCCGTCCACGAACCGGACCCCGGGGAGACCGCCCAGGACCGCCAGAATCTCGGTCTCCATCACGCCCCGCCCGAACGGCCATCCGGCTCCGTCGGCCCCGCCGTGCAGGGGGTCGAGGAACGCGTCCAGCGCCGCGCGGGCCCGATCGGCCAGGTCGCCGGCGTCGCTGCCGGCTTCGGCGTGCACCCGCGCCGCCACGCCAACCGGCGTGAACTCCGGCCCCGTGACGTGCAGCTCCGTCGCGACGGGGCGACGGCGCTCCAGGTAGCGCTGGACCGCCTTGAGGAAGTCGGGCCCGGGCACCGGCGGCGACCCGCAGGCCGGCACGACCACCACCGTCACGGCGCCGCCCACGTTGATGCAGGGGTAGGCGGGATGGTGGCCGGGCAGGCCGTGTGCGCGGGCGACGGGGACGCCCGGCGTGGCCAGCGCCAATGCCTCACAGTCAGCGGCGGTGACCAGCCGGCCTGGCCGGGCGAGCCGGTCCAGCGCGCGGCCGTGCACCCGCGACAAGGCCTCCGCGGCCGCCCCGCCCGTGGCCGCGAACGGCTGCACCACGCGCAGGCCGGCAACCGGCGCGAGCAGGCTGGTCAGCCGGCCGGCGGGGAGGTTGCCGGCCTCGCCGCCGCCCACGCGATAGGAGCGCGCGACGATGCCCGCCCCGGCGGGTGGCACCGCCCCCACCCGGCCGTCCCCGAACGACACACCGCCGGTCTCCGGATCCAGCCGGTAATGACGGTCGGCAGGGCCGGTGCGGTCCCATTCGAGCACCTCCTGCCAGCCGTCGTCCTGCTCGCCGCCCAACACCAGCCGCAGCCGTGTGCTGCCCGCCACCACCGGACCGTGCCGCAGGCGATACGCCTGACCGGCACGGCCGTCGCTGACCCCGACCGTCTCGGGAAGGCCGGCGGGGGTGGCGGCGTGCCGGACCGGGACAGCGTTGACGGCCACCGCGGCCAGCCTCGGCGGGCACTCGTAGCGTCCCCCCTCCAGCCGGCAGCGGACCCAGAACCTGCCATCCGATCCGGCCGCGTGGTCGGCCGGGCCGGTGAACCGGATGGCGCCGCTGAGGCTGAAGGCGCGGGTCTCGTCCTCGACCCCCGGCAGCGGCAGCCAGCCTCCCGTGGTGGCGGAGTACTCCCAGGTGGTCTGAGCGCTGTAGTGGCGCCACCAGCCGGGCGGGCAGGCGGGTGGCGGGCAGGCGGCGGTCGCGGCCAGCCATTCCTCCACGATGCGGGCTCGCTCCTGGCCCTCGCCGTCGTCGTCGGCGCGATCGGTGAAGGCGTAGAGGTGGGCCTGCTCGCCAGGCTCGGCGGGCCTGTGGTCGAAGCCGAGCAGCAGGGCATCTCCCGGCCGCGGCGCCGGCCCCAGCGGGAACCACGCGTGGCCGGGGATGGTGTTGTCGGCGGTGTGGTCGGTCGTCAGCCCGCCGGCGGCGACTACAACCCGGCCGCGGTAGCCCCCCGCCCCCGCCGGCGGCGGCGCCAGGTCCAGCCAGGCTGGCGACAGGCGAAGGCCATCCGCCGCCTCGAACACCGTCGGGCTCGCCTGGCTGCCGTCGGTGACCTGGACGGGCGGCGGGAGCGTCGCCGGCTGCGCCGCCTCGATGGCCACCACAGCCACCGCGCTCTGGGCGGGAAACGGGACCACGCCGACCGAGCGGAGGAATGCCCGCAGCTCAGCGGGTGGCACCTGGTCCAGCCGGTAGAGCAGCATCTCCGACAGCCAGGCGAACAGCTCGAGCAAGGTGATGCCGGGGTCGTGCAGGTTGTGGTCGCTCCATTGGCCTGCGTGCCGCGGGATCAGCGAGCGGCCCTCGGCGACGAGCTCGCTCCAGGTCCGGTTGTCCAGCTTGGGCAGAGGTAGCGCCATCGTCACCCCCCGAGCCTCGGCTTGATGACGTGCGGGCCGGCCGCCGGCAGGCTGTCGGGTCCGATCACGACGAGATCGCCGGCCACCAGGCCGTCCACGACCAGCTCGAGGTGCCTGGCGAAGTCGACGCCGGGCGTGGCGCGGACCACCTCGGCGACCTGCGAGAGGTAGACCGGCTCGCCGAAGCTCCAGCCAGCCCCGGCCGGGCCGCCAGTCAACGGGTTCAGGAAGGTGTCGAGCGCCTTGCGAAGGTCGGCCTCGATCTCGGCGGCCAGGCCCGGCTCGGTCACCACCACCTCGGCCACCACCGAGACGGGCTGGTAGGCCGGTGCCACAACGCGGACGCGCGCGCCGACGGCGGCGGGGGCCCGGGCCGACAGGTGGTCCTGCACCTCGCGCAGGAGCTGCTGGCTGGGCTGGGGCCGCGGCTGGTCGCTCCACGGCACGACCAGAAGCGTCACCCATCCCGGCTGTGGCGTGCCGTCCGGCCCGGTCAGCGACAGGCAGCGGGTCAGCGCAACCTCGGAGGACGCCTCCATGGCCAGGCATTCGTAGTCGGCGGCGGTCAGCGCCCGGCCGCGGCTGCGCACCCGCCGCGGCCCCCGCGCCATGACCCTGGCCACGGCTTCGGCGCTGGCGCCGCCGGCCGCGGGAACGGGATTGGTCACGCTCTGCACGAAGGGGACCGGACTGTGGATGCTGGTGATCGCGCCGGCCGCGACGTTGCCGACCGGGCCGCCGCCGAAGTCGTAGGTCGCCGCCACGACCGTGCCGGGCGGTGGGATCATGCCGGCGACGCCGTCGCCGAACTGGACCAGCCCATGGGTGCGCTCGAGCACGTAATGGCGGTCGTGGGGACGGGAGCTGAGCAGGTGGGGCCGCTCCTGCCAGGTGATCCACACCGCGGTGACCTGTCCGCGGGCGTCTTGGTCCAGGCGCATCGCGGCGGGCGCCACCTCGGGGAACAGGCTCTCCCACTCCCTGCCCGTGCCGTGCCATTCCTGGACCTCGATGCGCTGGCCCTCCAGGACCGGAGGGTGCTGCAACCGCAGGCCGAGGTGCTGGGAACCGTCGCTTCGCCCCAGCACCTCGCCGCGGACCGACTGTCGCTGCGTCGCCCAGACCGCGTTGAGGTAGAGCGCGTCGACCGGCAGCGGGTCGGGCGTGACCCCCTCCTTGAACAGCGCCCGCACCCAGTACAGCGGCCCGCTGGGACCGGGCGCCGTGGCCGCGTCAGGGGGTCCGATGAACTGCAGCACGCCGGCGCGCTGGAATCCCGCCGTCTCGTCCAGCACCTCGATCTGGGACCATCCCTCGGTGGAGAGGTACTCCCAGGTCAGGGTGGGCAGCGCCGGGGTCGCCTCGGCCTCGTCCCTGGTCGGCGTGGCGGCGTAGAGGCTGACCAGGCCCACCGGGAGCTGCCGGTCAAAGCCCAGGTGGATCGCTGGCAGGCGCTCGTCCAGGGGGTGGAAGGGCTGGAACGGCTGGCGTCCCCAGCGGCAGGCCTCGGTCACGTCCTGGAAGGCGAAGCCGTTCAGCGTCAGGCAGTGGTCGGGAACGAACGGGCCGGTCTGGTAGTCGTAGGCCACCGAGACCGTCTTCACGATGGGTGGCACCGGCTGGTTCTTGGCGACCACGGTGCCGCTGTCGATCACGTAGGTGGTGGGCCCGCCGTAGCCGCCGTCGCTGATCCGTGCGCGGAGCCAGTAGTGGGCGTCGCCGTCGATGGTGGTCTTCGCCCAGTCCGGCGGACGGACGAAGGAGATCGCGGGCTGCCCGTCGGGTGGTGCCTTGGTGAGGTACGCGGTCGCGTCGGTCAGGCCGGTCAACGGCTGCCAGCTCTTGCCGGCGCTGTACTCCCAGATCAGCCCGAGGTTGCCGCTCTTCTGCCCAGGTTGGGTGAAGCGCAGGTCGAGGCTGATGGTGGTGCCGGGGCGGGAGAAGGCCTCGTCGCAGGCAAGCAGGAAGGTGCCGGCCAGCGCGGGCTGGGCGCCGAACGGCAAGAAGTCCTTGCTGGTGTCCAGCCGGAGGCCATCGCTTGTTGCGGCGTCCAAGGGCAGGCCGGCGTGGTGGGCGCTGACCCGCCCGCGAACCGTCTGGAGCACCGGCAGGTCGGTCTCGTCGCCGCCGGTCAGTGGCAGCGGCTCGGTCACCCGGGCGCGGATCCAGTAGCTCTCGATCCCGTGCACCTCCGCCCTGCGAACGTCGGGACCGCACTGCTTGTGCAGCTTGACCTCGCCGGCGGACGACAGCCCGTTGGCCAGGTCCTCGACCGGGTCAAAGGCCAACCAGCCGTCCTGGCTCAGGTACTCCCACGCAAGCTCCGGCCCGGCCGTCACCGGGCGCATAGGGCCGGGGCTGATCTCAAGCGTCACCTCGCCGTGCCCCGACAGGTTGAGCAGGGTGTCGTGGGCGATGTACAGGTGGTGCGGGATGGCCTGGAGGCCGTCGAAGAAGCGGAAGCCGGTGCTGCGTGAGGCCGTGTGGTCGGCCCACCGGTCGGCGGTGGCGACCCGGCTCTGGACCGCGGCCAGCTTGGAGCGGCTGAGCGCGATCGCCTCCGTGGTCGAGAACACGACCGGGTCGGACGGCTGCGGGCCGCTCTGCGCCTGCGCCGACGGCAGGGCTGGCAGGCTTGCGACGGCCACCTCGCTATCTTCTGGCAGGGGCGGATCGATCGGGCTCTGGTCGGCCACCTCGAACACAAGCGGTGCGCGGGCGGCCCGAGGCGGCAGCAGGTTCACGCCCACGGCGTCCAGGAAGGCCAGGAAGGCCTTGCCGGGAACCTGGTCGAGCTGCCCGATGACCAGCTCGGCATAGCGCGCGAGGACGTCGAGCAGCGTCTGGCCGGGCCCGCTGGCGCGCGGCCTCCACTCGGGGGTGAAGCCGGGCCGGACCGCCTCCAGTGCAGCCGCCACCGCCTGCGCGTCGCGGCCGTCCAGCGTGGGGGGCCCGCTCATGTCCCGCCCTCCTGCAGGTAGAACGGGTAGACGAGGTTGTCGAAGGTGTTGGTCGCCCGAATCCGGTAGCGGATCTCGATGTCCAGGCGCCCGGCCGCGGCGTCGCCGGCGGTAACCTCCACCAGGTCCAGGGCGATGCGCGGCTCCCACGCGGTCAGAGCCTGCTCCACCCGGTGCCTGACCAGCGCCATAGTGCTCGTGTTGATCGGCTCGAAGACCAGCCGGCGCAGGCCGGCGCCGAAGTCGGGGCGCATGACCCGCTCACCCGGCTCGGTCTCCAGGATGAGCCGGACGGCTTGGCGGACGTCTTCGACGCCGGCGACAAGGGCGGCCTCGCCGGCGGCATCCGGCGCCACAGGGAACGCCCAGCCCTGGCCGAGGAAGTCCGGTTGCGGCATCCGAGGTTCCTAGCCGCCGATGTCGACGTTGGTGGCGCCCAAGGTGACCTGCGCGCCGCACAGCGCCGAGTCGCCCACCCGGATCGCCGGCCGGCCGCCGATCAGCACGCTGCCGCTGCCGGCGGCCATCGTCGTGGAGGGGTGGCCGGTCGGGAAGCCGCAGGCGTGCGGGTCCATGGCCACAGCCGCCGGCTTGCCTTGGATGAGGACGTTGAGCACACCCGGCCCGCTGATCACGCCGGGATGGTTGGTGGGGTCGCCCGCTCGTGCGGCAGCGCTCACGGTCGTCACCTTCCTGGTCGCCTAGTTGATCCGGACGGTCGAGCCGTTGATGGTCACGCCGCCCTGCCCTTTGAGGGTGGCGGTCTGGGTTGAGGTGATCTCGACGTTGCTGGCCTGCAGGCTGATCTTGCCGGCGGGTGCCCGCAGGGTGATGTCGCCGCTGGTGGCCTCGATGCTGATGGCTCCCTTGGAGACGTCCAGGGTGATGCTGAGCTTGCCTGCCGAGTCGGCGATGGTGAGCTTGGCGCCGCCCGAGGTGTCGTCCAGGACCACCCGGTGGCCGCCCTTGCTGTGCAGGGCGACCCGCTCCTTGCCGGCCAGGTCGTCGAACTGCAGCTTGTGCCCGCTCTTGCTGCGCAGCTCCCGGCGCCCGGCGCGTGGGGTGGCCTCGGGCGGCTTGGCCTTGGCGCTCCACAGGAAGCCGACGATGTAGGGGTGGCGCAGGTCGCCGTGGCGGAAGGCGACCATCACCTCGTCGTCCACCTCTGGCAGGAAGTAGCTGCCCATGCCCTGGCCGGCCCATGGGACGGCGATCCGCGCCCAGGCCGACTCCACCGTGTCCGACAGCCACGGCAGCTTGACCTTCACCCGGCCCAGGCCGAGCGTGTCGTCGGTGTCGGTGACCACCCCGAGGGTCACCCCGCCGAGCTGGGGCCGTGTCTGGTCCACCAGGCTGGGCTTGCCCTGGAGCAGTGCCAGCAGGTCGATGTCCATGGTCACACCAGCTCCTGTCGTACCTGGAACCGCGTCCGGTAGCCGCCCGCGTCGATGCTGTGGGTCACGCTGGTCAGCCGGTAGTTGCTGCCGCTGAACTGGCGGCCGAGCCCGCTCAGCGCGATCACCTGGCCGGCCCGCAGGCGGGGGTCGCCGATGGCGCTGCCGCTTCCGGTGATGCGGGCGTTGATCCGCCGCCGCATCTCGCCCAGCACCCACTTGATCGCGTCGACCGGAGTGTCGAGCGGGATGTCGGGCAGGCTGAGCGTCGCCTTCGTCTTTCGGTCCGTGGCCAGGAAGGCGGGCTGCACGCGCAGGGTGAGCCGCTCGCCGTCCCACGAGACGGAGACGGCGAGCTGGGTCTTGGTCGCCTCGACCCAGACCTTGATGGTGACGCCCAGAATCTCGCCGATGCTGGTGTGCTTGGGCGTGAACTCCAGCAGGGACGCGCCCCAGCGCAGCTCGACATCGGGGGGCGGCAGCTCGCGGAGCAGCAGCTTGAAATGGAAGACGTGGCCCTCGACCCACATGTCGAAGCCGTACTCCGCGGCGATCTCGCGAAGGAAGTCGTAATCGCTCTTCTTGTGCTGCGACCGGGGACGCTGGTTGAGGACGTTCAGCGCGCTGAGCCCCGCGGCGGCCGGGTCCGGGTCGGCGAGCAGGAAGTTCTCCGCGGCGACGATGGCCGCGATCACCGAGTCGGGCAGGTAATAGGGGAAGCTGCGCTCCTTGGTGCCCTTGGTGAGCCGCTGCATGAAGTCGTGGGCGCTGACCGCCAGCAGCGGCATCCCGGAGGACGGGAAGCTCGGCTCCACGCCGGTGATGTCGCCGATGAACGCGTCGCGAAGGCCATCCGGCCGGTAGCCGAGCGCCAGCTCGAGCTGGACGCCGAGCTGGAGCAGGGGATGGTCGAGGAAGCGCAGGTCGGGGTTGGCCAGGTTGACCTCGACCCGGTCGGCGCCTTCCAGCGCCTCCTCGAAGCTCACGCTGGTCACGCAGGCGCGCAGCTCGGCTGGGGCTGGCTGGCCGTCGAGGGTCAGGGCGAAGTCGGGGACGTAGACGTCGGGCAGCGTGGCCGTCATCCGCCGTACACCTCCCCGGTGGTGGGGCTCCGATAGGGGAGCGGGGGGATCTCCAGCTGGAGCCCGACCGGCAGGCGGCGCGGCTCGAGGAGTTGGTTGGCGAGCGCGATCGGCCGCCACATGCCTGGGTCGCCGTACAGGGCGGCCGCGACCGAGCTCAGCGTCTCGCCCTGGCCCACCGGGTGGACGCGGGTGTGGTCGTTGGTCTGCCGCTTGACCTCCTGGGCCTCCTGCAGCCCGCTCTTCCATTCGTTGAACGTCACCTGCAGCCGCGCCCGGACGGGCACACCGGTCTCCAGGAACATCGTGAAGTGCTGGGTGGCCTTGGCGAGGACGCCGGTGAAGGTGAGCCCTCCCCAGGCGAACAGCACCACCGGCGGCGCATGCGTGGCAGGGTTGATGGCGAGCAGGTCCACGACCTGCCGGGTCAGCCGCCGGACGTCGCTGCGCGCCGGGTTCAGCCGGCGCCCGCCGCGGCGGTGCTCCTCCAAGGTGTCGAAGAACAGCTCGAGGTCGAGCGTGCGCAGGTTGCCGTGGACGAACTGGAGCAGGGGGGAGCTGAGGCCGGGGACCGCCGCCTGCGCGAAGTTATTGTCCTTGCTCAGGGTGTACTGGTCGGGATTGAAGAGCACCTCGACCCGGGTGCCGGTGTCGAGATTGGTCAGGGTGGCGTGCTCCAGGCTCACGGCATTCGCCCCCGCCCCTGCCGCTCGTACTGGGCGACCGCCCGCCGCTCGATCCGCCGGATCACCTCGTCGGCGATGCGGTCGACCGCAAGCGGCGGCAGTGGGGCCAGGTCGGCGATGGACCCGCCCAATGAGGGTTGCTCGCGGCGATCCCGTGGCCGTTCACCGGGGACGGCGGGCGGGGGCGGGCTGGACTCCGCCGCCCGCCCTGCCCGCGCCGGGGGGAGGGCCACGACCGGCGCGGCCACGTCCCGGCGGCCGGGCGCCGGCTCGGCGTCGGCCTCGATCCGCCGGTGGCGCGTGACCTGGCGGGCCCACACGTCCGCCGGCTGGTACCGGGCCACCACGGCTGCCGGAGCTGCCCCGGGGCGGCCGCCGGAGGAGGAGACCGGCCGCGGCACGGCTGCCCACCCCGCCGGCGCGGCCGCGATCTCGGCGGGTGGGGCCGGCGGGGTGGGCGGCCAGCCGGTGCCGGCGCCGGTCGGGCGCGGCGGCTCGGACGGGCGGAGGGCGGCGGGCACCGCCGTGACGCGCAGCGCCGCCGTGACGCGCAGCACCGCCGGTCCCGGCTCCCGCCTTGGCCGCCAGTCACGCCGGCGGGCCAGCATGCGGCCGACCGGCAGGCCCCCCAGCTCCCGGCGGCCGCGGCCACGGAGGGGGCGGGTGCGGGTCAGCCTGGCCGCCCAGCGCTCGTGCCGCTCACCGAGGCGGCGGTCCCGCCGCCAGCTTCCGGCGAGGCGTGTCGTCCAACACTGGCGACCTGCCACGAGCGCGCAGGGGCGCAGCCGGTCCAGCCCGCCCTCAACCATTGGTCGCCTCGTTCACGCGCTGGTTCAGCCGCGAGATGTGCGCGACCCAGCGCCGCCGGTCGGCGTGCTCCAGGCTGGCGATCTGGTCGGCCGGCCAGTGGAAATGGTAGGCGATGAAGGCTACCTCCTCGTAGAGTTGGTCGAGGGGGTAGCCACGGACCCCCCCAGGCCGTCGACCTCCACCGTGAACTCGTGCTGGCAGCTCGGGCAGCTGGTCGAGACGCGCTCGGGCTCGGCGAGATTGACGCGGTTGTAGAGGTCCTGCAGGAACGACAGATCGCTGGCGTACAGCGACTCGATCACCTTGGGGGTCACCTGGGCCAGGCTGCCCAGGCGGGTGACCACTCGCGAGAGCAGGATGACGACCAGGTACGCCTGGTTCTGCTGGACCCGCGGGTCGCGCAGCGGCAGGATCTCGTCGGCCGCGGTCGCCCGCCGCATGGTGCCGTCGCGGTGCAGCGTCCCGTCGCCGTCGGCGTAGCCGAGCGGCAGGGTGAAGTCGAACTCGGTCTGGAACATGCTCACCCCCGCTCGAGGCCCTCGTGGGCGATCTCCAGCGTCTCGACGCTGAGGTCGCTCGCGCCGGCGTTGAAGCTCGGGCCGTCCCACTTGCTCGGCCAGCCGTCGGTGAAGTTCCAGCGGACCTTCTCCTGGCCGGTGTGGTCGAGCTGCACGATCGAGCCGTGCTTGCGTTGGACCCGGCCTTCCACCGCCGTCCGGTGCCAGTCGTACAGCTCGGTGGAGTCGGTCAGGCCCCACTTGAGCACGATGTTCGGGTACTTGGTGCGGCCCGGGATCTTGCCGATGACGCCGACGCCACCCTCGGGGTTCTCGGTCACGTCGATGTTCGACCCGAGCCCGGTGCACTCCCGGAAATGGGCCTGGGTGATGCCGTCGATCTCGACCCGGAAGGCGAAGTTCGGATACGGATCCACGCGCACGCCTGTCGCCATCTGCCTCTCCTCACGCGCGCTACTGCTCGGTGACCTCGGAGCCGCCTTCCCAGATCCCGATGCGGACGATGATGAATTCGGCCGGGTACGCCGGCCTGACCCCGATCTCGAGCGTGAGACGCCCCAGCGCCATATCGGCCGGCGGGTTGAGCGCCTCGTCGATGCGGACGTAGTAGGCGTCCTTGGCGGTCGCCCCAAACAGCGCGCCGTCGCGCCACACCCGGTTCAGAAAGGCGCTGATGGTGCGCTTCAGCTTCCCCCAGAGCTCAAGATTGTTCGGCTCGAAGACCGCCCAGCGGATGCCGGCGGTGATCGAGCCCTCCAGGTACAGGAACAGCCGCCGGATGTTCACGTACTGCCAGCTCGAGTTGACCCCGGTGGCGGTTGTCCGGGCACCCCAGACGATCGGCTGCGCGTTGGGACGGAACACCCGGATGACGTTGATGCCGTAGGTGAGGTTCAGCAGCCCCTGGTCGATGTCGCTGAGCTGGCGCTCGACGCCCAGGGCGCCGCGGATGCCTGCCTCCTCGCCAGCCGGCGCCTTGTGCACCCCGCGGCTGTTGTCGATGCGCGCGTAGATGCCGGCGACGTGCCCCGAGGGAGGTACCAGGATCGGCGCCGGCGGGGTCGCTGGCGGCGGGCTGCCCGCCGGCGGCGGGGCGGGCGGGACGAGGATCCAGGGGTAGTAGAGCGTGGCATAGCCGCCCACCGAGTCCAGCGCCGAGCGCTGGTCGATCACGCTGCCAGCTCCCGAAGGGGCGACCGCCGGTTGGGCGTCGAGGATCGCGAAGCGCTCCCCCACCCGGGGCGCCGTCCCCTGGCAATGGTCGCGGACCATGCCTTGGACGGTGGTGTCGGTCCGGTCCGGGATCGCGACCTGGTTGACGCCCCGTACCTGGTGGAGCAGGTCGAGCGCGGTCTGGTAGTCGTTGGGGCCGAGGTTGGCGAGGCTCTCGTCCTGCCCCGTGGGTTGCGGCCCGGTGTCGCCGATCGCGGCCGGGAGGTTCTGCGGCGGGGTGCTGGTGCTCGGCGGGGCGGCCGGGGAGACGGTGACCCATTCCGAGTCAGGGTTGACCCGCTGGCCGTAGTAGTTCGGGCTGACCGCGTTCATCGACAGGTGCGGGTAGCTCTCCGCGGGTGCGGTCGGCGGGGTGACGGTGAGGTCGAACTCCTGCGACTGGACGCTGACGGCCGGGTCGGCGGCACCCAGGGTGAGGTCGGGCAGTGGGTCCGCCACGGTCACCCGGTAGGTGGTCACGGTGGTGTTGTTGGCCAGCGTGACGGTCTCGGCCATCACGCTGGTCGCCGTGGCCGTCGCGGTGGTGGCGCCCTGGGTGATCACCAGCACGCTCCCGGGTGCCAGGTCGACCGGGTTGCCGGCGCTGACCTGCAGCCGCAGGACTTTGTCCCCCTGGGCGTGTGCCACGTCCGCGAGCTGCAGGTGGCGGCCGGGCTGGGCTGTGGCCAGCGGCTCGGTGAGCCGCAGGTTCACGTCGTTGATCGACAGGACCCGCGCGCGGGCCGAGGTGTCTTCGGTGACGGTCACCAGGTCGCCCGGGCGGAACCGCACAGCGTCGTCGCTGCTGGCGAAGGTCAGCTGGGTGGCGGAGACGGCCTGGATGGCGGCCTGGTGCCGGAAGGCGGTGGCGGTGATGGCGTTGCTGTGGGCGATCCGTACGCGCGCGCCGTTGGCGTCTGTCCCGGGCGTGCGGGCGGTCACGACCAGGGTCGCCACGCCGTTGGCGTCGTTGAGCACCCATCTGGCGGCCGAGGCGTTGCTGACCCGCACGACCCAGCAGACCTGGCCGCCGTTCTCGAAATAGCCGCGCACCGCGTACCAGAGGTAGTAGCCCTGCAGCGGCTGGTCCCCGAACGTCGCCTTGAACGCGTCCCAGCTGGTGAGCTGGACGGGTTCCATGAGCGGGCCGGCGCCCGCCGGCCCCAGGAACGCCGCCGTGCTGGTGCCGACACCCTGGATGGGGGCGCCGGGCGTGAACTCCTCGATGTAGACGCCCGGGTACGAAACCGCGACGGCCATGTGCAGCCCTCCCCGTTCTCCGCTCGGCCTCGCAGCATCGCGCGGGGGGCTCACGTCCCTGTCACCGCCGCGTCGCCGTGAGCGTCACCGAGGCGTCACCCCCGTCCCGGCGACGCGGTCAGGTCAGGGTGAGGTCGTAGTGGCCGCTGTCCGATGGGACCTGCAGCTGCACGGTGCTGGCCTGGTGGCCGACCGCGCCAGCCTCGAAGGTGTAGGTGCCGCGGACGAGTCCCTCGAAGAGGAACCGCCCCGCCGCATCGGCCGTCGCGATCTGATCCAGCTCCACCAGCCGGACCCAGGCGCCCGCCACCGGCAGGTTCGCCGACCGGACCACGCCCCCGATGGTGATCAGCTCCTCGACGGTGGCCACCGCCCCCCTCTGCAGGAAGTGGGCGGCGAGAGTGGTCACAGGCGGCCCGGCAAGGCGCGGCGCGGCGACCACGGGCACGGTCACCACCAGCTCGACCACCGGCTTCCACACCGTATCCATCCGCATCCAGAAATCGGGCAGCCTGGCGAACCCCTCCAGGGGCACCACCGTGGCCGGCGGCAACGGGTCGAGCAGCGCCTCGGGGAAGTTCGCCGGCGGCCCGCCAGGGCCGTAGATGACAGTGGCGTCCAGCGGCACGCTGTCCATCAGGACCCGCGCGGTCTCGTAGAGCAGGACGTGCTCGTCGATGGACGGCTCCACCAGCGGCGTCTCCGCCGCGGGACTCCAGGCCGAGATCAGGTAATGGCAGTCCAGCCGCGGCGGGGCGGGCGTCTCCCGGAAGCCGCCGTTGAGCGGCTCGCGGAACCGCTCGTTGGACCGCAGCGTGCGGTTCTCGCGCAGCTCAACCAGGTAGACGTTGAGCGAGCTGGCGTTCTGGTTGGCCACCTGGTTCCGCCAGTTGCTGTCGGGCGGCCCGAACCCGATCCGGGCTGGTGCGAGGCCCGGCACATTCGTACCCAACAGCCGCCGGAGCATGTCGTCAAGGAAATCGAGCATGTTCCTCCCTATTGCCGCTTAAGACGCAAGGTCAATGAATGCAACCAAAGCTTCAATTGCGTCATCGAATTCGCCGGGCACTAGGTTGGCTTCAAGCACTTCGCCTTCATCGTGATCCGGTCCCTTCCAAATATATCGCCCGAGGAGTTCATCCTCGATGAGGAATGCTTTCCACCCGTCGAACGATTCTAGCCCGCGCGGTACGGCTAGGAACCTTGAGAACTCGTCCCAATCGGCCATGACTTGTTGGTCCGAGCGCTCATCGTCCTCAAACAAAGCCCGATGGATGGTCTCAAAAGCCTCGACAGCGTTCATAGCCATGAGTTCTGGGGCGGCGCGGCCGCCTCTATTTCTTGCCAAATGGGTCACACTAGCTGCGGCGACGCTCAACGAGATAAGCGCATCACAGTTCCCTACTGTCTCAGGAAGCAAGAAGCATAAGCGCCCGAACGGCCCTTCACGGCCGTCCATGCCTGGGAAGCCGTCCAGGTCGCATCGGACTCGAAAGGTCGGTCCTAATCCGATTATCATCGTTAACGAACTCTTTCGAATCGGCGGCGAATCTCGATAGGAATGTCATCCAAGCGAATACCTTTCGGACCGCCTGGTGCACCGGGCCCTGTCATACCCGAGAAATGAGCGCCGCCAGCTCTATCGGGACTGAACCGGTAGATCTCGCCGTTGCTACCTCTCCCATACCAGACCCCATCTGGGCCCTTGACTGCATTGTCGTAGACCCTGCGAGCGTCAGTCGGCTCTAATGTCTTGTGTCTTCCGAAGCCTCGGCGGCCGGGCTGGCGAGCTGGATTAGGCCGAAATTCTGGCTTTGGGCCAGAAAGATCGCCTGAGCCACCACCGCCCCTCGTCGGCGACGGGGGCGCCCCCCCTACTTCTGGAGGAGGCTTCTTTGGCTTCTTTGCAAAGGCGATGGTAGGGGTCTCCCGTGGCGGCGCGGAGACCTCGGTGGCCTGGATACCCCGCGCGCCCGGTCCGGATGCGGCTCGGGCCGTCGGCGGCTGCGATGGTTCGATCTCGCCGGGGGCGGGCGTGGTCCCGCCTCGCGCGGGTGGGGTCGGCGGCTCCTCGCCGGCGACGGTGGGCCCACGCGTTGGCCCGCCCTCCAGGCCCGGCGTCGGTGGCTTGCGCCGTGCGGCCATCACGCGGCGCCCGAGCTTGGTCCCGCCCGAGATGGTCTCCGCGACCGCGCGCCCGACCACGAACTCCGCGAGCTTGCGTGCGATCGCTTGTGCCGCGATGTCCAACTCATCGTCGTTCCGGGCCCAGGCGGCGAGAGATGCGGTCTCGCCCAGCCAGAAACCGAGTTCGCCCGCCTGCAAGACCGCGATCCCCCTTGTCGCGAGCTCGCCGAGGATCCCCGTCAGCGCCTCCATGGCAATGCCCATCGCCAGCTGCTGGGTCGCCTCCTGGAGCGGGTTGTCCAAGATCCGGCGCGCCTCCGCCTGGATCGCATAGTTCAGGTGCCGCACCGCCCGGTGGACGGCGGGGGCGAGGTTGCGCAAGTTGAAACCGGCTCGGCCCTGCGAGATCGAGGAGGACACGATGATCCCGATGCCCCCGCCATCGTCGAGGGTCGCCCGCGCCTTCTTAAGCAGTGGGATGAGGTCCTGGGTCACCGTGGCGGGGAGGAGGTCGCCAAAGGCGACACTCGCCGACCCGTCGAGCCTGATGAGGACGTAGCCGTTGAAGACCATCTCGGAGTTCGGCAGGCCGAGGGCGTACCGGGAAAAGTAGTAGGTGCCCGGCTTGAGTTCCTTCGAGGTTCCGGTGAGGTTGAAGTAGAAGTCGCCCGGCACCAGATGGCCGGTGTTATCCAGCACGTAGACCCGGGTGGTGACGTACCAGATCATCCTGGCCTCGTCGAGGAGGCGACGGTCGCCTTTCGCGCCGCCGACCACCCGGACCCCACGCCATCGGGGGTCGCCCTTGGAGACCTCTTCCGCGCGCTGGCGAACCGCCAGCTTGGCCTCGCCGACCGTGGCGCCCCGGAGCGCCGCCAGGCCCTTGGCCACTTCCGCGCCGCCCCCGGCACCCGCGGCCTCCTTCTCGGTGGGCATCTGCGTCTGCTCGCGCAGCTGACCGCCCACCAGCCTGCTCAGCCCCTGTGTCTGCCCGGCGGTGACCCTGCGGGCGGCCTCCTGCACGACCGTCGGAACCGGAGCCGCCGGCGCCAGCCGCCCCGGCTTGCGTGGGCCGGAGGCGTCGGCAGGCGACCCGGCGACATCAACCTCCAACCATTTAGCTGCATTGTCAGGTGTAAACGGCCAGATCTGATCGAGCCGAACAGGCCGGTCGGCGGTCCATGGCACCGGCTCGGGGTCGGCGGTGGCGCGCCGCAGGAGCGCGCCGTCGGCGGCCTTGGGGCTGCTGCGCGCGCGCTCATCCAGCACCTGGCTAATCTGCAGCAGCGCACGGGCGCTGGCGAGCTGGGAGCGCGGCCCCTTCGGATCCTCGAAGGATTGTTGTAGCTTCCCGGCTCCCTTGATCAGCAGGTCGGTGTCCTGAGCCTGCGGATCGCCGTAGAACGCCATGGTCATCGAGGCCGCCAGCTCGTCGAGGTAGCTCTGGCGTTGCTGCTCGCCCGGATCCAACTTCTGGACGGCCGGCACCCGACTCTGGGTGCTGGCCGGCAGCGCGCCGCGGCGCCCGGCGAGCGCCGCCCGGTTGGCGAGCCGGGCCGCCACCGCCTGCGCCGCGCGCTCGAACCCGTCCCCGGCCGGGCCGGCGGCCCGGCCCGGGCTGCCGCGGGCAGCCGACTGCTGCGCCACGTGGGCGAGCTCGTGGGCCAGCACCCACCTGCCGGCGGTGCTGCCCGGGTCATACTGTCCGGCGGCGAAGACGATGTCCTGGCCTGCGGTGTAGGCCAGCGCGCCGGCCGCGCGGGCCGACCGGTCGGCGTCGACGCCAGTGTGGAGCCGCACCCCGGAGAGGTCGACGCCGATGGCCGTCTCGAGTTCCGAGCGGACGTCGACGTCGAGACGCCGGCCTGGACCGAGCAGGCGCTTCACCGCTTGGTTTCCGGCAATCCGCTGCAGGCCCAAGACGTCGTCGGCGATGCCGTCGGCATTGCCGTCCGCGGTGTCGTTGACAGGGAACGGTGGACGATCTGCCACCGCTTGCGCCCCCGGCGAGTGAAGGCCGGCGTCCTTGGATTGCGCGGCGCTCGATCCGGTCACGCTGGACCTTTCTATGGTTGGAATTGCTCGCGGACGGAATCGGTGGTGGCCTCGTCTGCGATCTGCTTGCCCAGCTTCTGGTATTCGCGGCGGACGGCATGCCGCAGGTGCCCCATGGTCACCTCGCCACCGTCGGCCGCAGCGAGGTAGGCGGCGGCGAGCACGACGTTGCGGATGTTGCCGCCGGCGAGCTTGAGGCGGCTGAGGGCGGCGAGATCGATGTTGTCACCGCGGGTCAGCTCCGGTGGCCAGACCGCCTCCCAGATGCGCCGTCGGTCGTCTTCCTCGGGGAGGGGGAACACAACGTGGAAGCTGAGCCGTCGCAGGAACGCCTGGTCAAGCTGCTGGCGCATGTTGGTGGCCAGGATCGCGACGCCGTCGTAGGTCTCCATCTTCTGCAGCAGGTAGGAGATCTCCAGATTGGCATAGCGGTCGTGGGAGTCCTTGACCTCGCTGCGCTTGCCGAACAGGGCGTCGGCTTCGTCGAAGAACAGGATTGCGTTGGAGTTCTCCGCCGCTTGGAAGACGCGGTCGAGGTTCTTCTCGGTCTCGCCGATCCACTTGCTCACGACCCCGGCCAGGTCGATCCGGAACAAAGTGAGGCCGAGCTCGCCGGCGAGGACCTCCGCCGCCATCGTCTTGCCGGTGCCCGAGGGGCCGGCAAACAGCGCCGTCGTGCCGGTCCCGCCCGACAGCCGGGCCGCGAAGCCCCAGTCGTCGAGGACCCTGCCGCGATGGCGGACGGTCGCGCAGATCTCCTGGAGCTGCGCCACGGTGTCGTCGGGCAGCACGATGTCGCGCCACCCGGCCCGTGGTCGCAGCTCGTGGCAGAGCGCAGCCAGGCCACGGCCGGAGACGGCTCGGCCACCCGCGAACAGGTCGGCCGGGGAGGGGCGGTCGCGAGCAGCGGGGTCGCGCGAGGCCGCTAGGCCGCGGGCATGCGCCAAGGCGTCGTGGATCTGCCCGGGCGTGAAGCGGAAGCCGGCGGCCAGGCCGGGAAGGCTCCCCTCAACGCTGGCCAGGAGGGAAGTGCTCACGGCGGCCAGGGCGTCGCGCCACAGCTCGAGCCGCTCGGCCGGACCGAGTGTGCGCAGGTCCACGCGCAGGAGTCCCGCGCCGGCCAGTGTGGCTGGGGCTTCCCAGCCTGCGGCCGCGCCGAGCAGGAGCGGGACCCGCGAGTCGAGCAGCTCGTCGAGCACCGCGGCACGCGCGGCGGCAACCTGGTCGCCTTCCGACCAGAGTCGGTCGGCGCCAGACCAGTAGATGGCCGCCCCCTGCAGGACCGCTTCGCGGAAGACCGTCCGCACGGTCGCGGGCGGCGCATCGGCCTGGAGGAGCCGCGCGGTGTCGACCACCAACAGCCCGAGGCCGATCCGGCGGCAGGCTTCCGTGGCGAGCAGCTGCTTACCGCTGCCGGTCTCGCCGGTCAGGACGGCGGCCGCCGGCTCGCCAGCTGAGGTCAGGCCGGCGGCCAGGCGTGCGGCCAGGTCCGCGAGCCGTGGGTTGACCGCCTCGGCGGCAGGCGGCCCGGGCGGGAGAACCGTGACGAAGGGGCGGAGGCGGGCGTCGGGCGCGTCGGATCCCAGCAGGTAGGCGACGATCCGTTCGTCCGCTTCGAGCGCACAGGCGAGCAGGGACACGCTCTTGTCGTAGCCGCTGCCACGCAGGGTCACCAGGCCACTGCGCCGCAGGGGCGCCTCTGGGCCGAACCGTGCGCGGGCTTCGAGGCGCTCCGCCATCACCGGGCTGAGGAGCCGCAGGGCGAGATCCACAGTCGGGCGCTTGCGGCCAACGTCGTCCTGGAGGTAGGCGTAGACGCGCTCGTAGCGGAGGTCGAGGTCCGGCGCAACGCAGACCAGCAGCGCCTTCAGGTCGACCGCGGAGAGGCCGAACCGATCCGCGAGGGTGGCCAGCCGGTCGCGCAGCGTCGAGCCGGCACTAGCCGGCCGGTCCGCGGCGGTCTCCACCCCAGCCAGCAGGCTGTCGACCTCTTGATCCTCGATATACAGGCCGCGGAAGGCGGCTCGGGGGTCGTTGCCGGCCGCCCGGAAGCGCTCCGCCTCCTCGACCAGGGTGGCATTCAGGCCGGCGAGCGGATGACGGCCCTGCTGTCCCCAATCGTCTGGATGCGCGGCCAAGGTCGCCCCCGGTGGCTCAGCGGGTCGGGGCGGCGACGAGGCGTAGCTCGACGGGCCGGTCGGACAGCAGTCCTTGGACGAGGTGTTGGATCTGGGGGGAGGGGGCCAGGTTGAGCTCGTCGTGGAGCAGCCGGCAGTAGGTGTGGTATTGGCGAAGCGCCTCGGCCCGGTTGCCCTCGGCCAGGTGGACGCTGATCAGCAGCTCATGGGCGCTGTCGCGCAGCGGCTCGCAGGCGACCGCGGCCAGCCCCGCCTGGACCGCCCTGGCGAAGCGCCCCGCGCGGGCCAGCTGCC
>WNFU01001614.1_pt1 | contig 31705 bp, 33 predicted proteins | sample 5400121 | NCBI WGS metagenome assembly WNFU01 (sample SAMN13153360, study PRJNA577476) | soil metagenome | isolation source: 100 cm soil or saprolite under grassland replicate 1 | place: USA:California | collected 2016-06-15
GTAGGGGCATCGGATCACCCGGGCTCGAGCTGACTCTCCCACCTGAAGGAGCTCGTGGCCCCGGTGCCGGCACACATTCGAGAAGGCCCGGAGCGCGCCTGATCCATCCCGGACCAGGAGGATGCCCTCGGACCCGATGTCGAGCGCGAGCTGTTCGCCCGGCCCTGAGATTTCGTTGGAACGGCCTACGCACACCCACGATCCCTCGAAGAAATGACGCCGCTCCCAGGCGAGGACCTCCTCGGAGACATACGCTCCGGCGGGAAGCGTGCGACTGAACCCGATGGGTGCCACCACGGGCTCCAGGTCAGCGCGGTCGAGAGGACAGGTCTTGCAGCTCATCGTCAGCAACGACCTCCGGCCAGAACGCTACCAGGAGAGGTCCCGCTCCAGATATACGGGCTCGCCCTCGACCAAGGTCATGATGACCTTTACCAAGCCGATCTCGTGTTGACCTCGAACAGATCCCGATCCATCACGGCCAGGTCGGCGAGCTTGCCCACCTCGATCGTGCCCGTTCGGTCGTCGAGATGATTCACGAAGGCGGACCCTGCTGTGAATGCCTTCAGCGCTTGTTCCATCAAGAGCCGCTCGTGGGGCAGGAAAGGTTCGCCGTCCTCATTGCAGTGAGGGAGGCGAGTGACCGCCCTTCGATCTCTTTGAGCGGATCCGGACTGGTAACCGGCCAGTCGCCGTCCGGATGGATGTGGGCGTCCTGAAAGCCTGGAACGACCATTCGTCCCTCGAGCGGGACGACCCGGGTGCCAGGTCCGATCCCCCGTCGACCTCGTGCTGCGAACCAACGGCAACGATGCGGTCGGCTCGGAGGGCAACTGCCTCGGCCGTGAGGCCGATCGACCGGCCGTGTAGATCCGAGCCTCGGTAAGGAAGAGATCTGCCGGACTTCCACCGCGTTCATTTTCGCGGCGCTCACGCCACGCGTGCTCCGACCATCCCCAGGGCGAGCAACACGATCCCGGCGGCCATGGCCCGAAGGGCCGCTTCCGGCGCATGCCGGAGCACCGATTCGTCCAGAGGCACCTCGACTCCATCTTCCAGCCGCATGCGCCCCTCGACCGCGACGACGGTTCGGCGAAGCCGGCGAACTGGAGTCGAAAGACGGCGCTGGGCAGCCGACAGGACCAGACAAGCCAGTGTCACGGGGATCACCGGCCACCGAAAGGTCCCGCCCTGAGCGAAGAACCCCGTCGCACAGGGAAACGCGCCCCAGGAGACGGCGAACCAGGTGTCGGAGTGGAACCGCCCGCCGTACAGCTCGAGGTTGTAGGCCAGCACGATGAACGCCCCGAACGCGATGAACGGCGCCAGGACCAGAGTGACCACCACCGCTCCGATGAGGCCGAGGAACACCGCTCCGATCAACCCTACGCCGGCCAGGACCTGCAGCGCCCGATCCGAGATCCGGGTCTGTAAGGGGCGGCCCGCGTACTCGTCGAGCGCATGGGCCGCGACCCCTACGGCGAGGAAGAACCCAACGATGCTGGCCACCAGCCTCGCAGTGGAGAAGTGAGGGGCCACGGCCGCCCCGATGGCTACGTACGACAGGTGCCAGGCCGTGTAGGGCGGGTGGAGCAGGGTCACGTAGTCGCGCCAGCCTCCCGGCTTGAGCGCGTAGAACGCCGGTCGGTCATCCCCACCCATCGGACCCTCGCTTCGACCCCTTCTGATCTCCTCCTCGACGATCCGCCCCTGGCGGATCGTCGACGAGCCAAGGGGTCCGCAGCTGCCTCGCTTCGCTCGTTGCCGCTTCCCCCTTGGATCCCCAGATCACGATGCCGCCCCCGAGGCTCATCAGTCGGGCTTGAACATCGGACAAGCCTGCCGCCCGCCACATCGTCAGCTGATACCCCAGCGGATATCTCTCATAGAACTTCGAGATGCTCGGGCCGAGGAATCGGCCCACGTCGTACCACGACCTCGAGACGAGGCGCCCAGCCAGAGGCATGACCCCCCGCGTATACAGGCGCCAGGCAGCCCGCCACACAGCGTTACGAGGGACATGGAACTCCAGATTGGCCAGCGTCCCGCCCACCCTCAGCACCCGGGCCAGCTCGACCAGCGTCGAGGCCGCATCGTCCACGTATCGAAGCAAGTAGGTGAACGTGACCGCGTCGAAGGTGCTCTCGGGAAAGGGCAGGCGCTCTCCCTGTCCGAGGACGAACCTGATCCGGCCGTCCAGATCCGGACGACTCGCTCTCTCGATTGCACCCCGAATCATCGGTTCGCTCTGGTCCAGGCCGACGATCCCGGCGCCCGTCCACCGAGCGAGCTCGATGGCCACCGCGCCCGTACCTGTAGCCACATCGAGCACCCGGCCTCCGGCCGGGACGGAGACCCGAGAGACCATGAACTGCCGCCACCTGGGGTCCTGACCGAAGGAAAGGAACGCTCCCATCCGGTCGTAGGTCCGCGGCAGCTCGGAGAACATCTCTCGTGCCTGCCTGGATCGGGCAGAGGGCTCCGTCTGCACCCCGTACATGGCGGGGAGCCTACCCCGTCCGGTCGGATGCCACCTGCTCTCGGGTGCGTCTAGGATGGGGGTCGAGGGGGGTAGCAGCAACAGCGAAGCGAGGCAGCTGCGGACCCCATGGCGTCGAGCGATCCGCGACCAAGCGGATCGCTGACGGAGGTGAAGGGAGAGGATTTATCCCCGTCGTGAGGTGGCCCGCCGGGGTTCACAGTTCCCGCGCGCGGAGGTGCAGAAGATGGCACAGAGAGTTCGGATCACCTACGCCACGATGTCGGCCGACAACGAGGAGCTCCAGGCCGACTACGACCGTGGAATCGAGACTGCCAAGTCCTGGCTCGGACAGAAGCACCCCTTCTACGTGAACGGTGAGGCCCGGGACGGGGATGGCTACGACGAGGAGCGCTCTCCGGTCGACCGGGACATCCTGATCGGCTACTTCGGCACGGCCACCAAACAGGACACCCGGGACGCGATCAGCGCCGCCAAGAAATTCTTCCCAAAATGGTCGGGCACGCCCTGGCAAGACAGGGTCCAGATCATGCGCCGAGTCGCCGACGTGATCTCCGATCACGTCTACGAGTTCGCCGCACTGATGGCCATCGAGGTCGGGAAGAGCCGGCTCGAGGCCCTCGGTGACGTGGAGGAGACGGCCGACCTCATCCGCTACTACTGCAAGCAGATGGAGGACAACCAGGGATTCGACTTCCAGATGGGCGCGCTCTCGGAGAAGGAGCACAACCGCAGCGTCATGCGTCCTTACGGCGTGTGGGCCGTCATCAGTCCGTTCAACTTCCCGATGGCTCTGGCCGGCGGGCCGGTCGGCGGGGCCCTGGTCGCCGGCAACTGCGTCGTGCTCAAGCCATCCCACCAGGGTTACTTCACGGCCCTGAAGATGTATGAAGCGATCCGGGAAGGCGGCGTTCCGGCCGGGGCGTTCCACGTCCTGACCGGTCCCGGCTCCGTGGTGGGCCAGGAGCTGTGGAAGAACCGGAAGGTGGACGGTCTCACGTTCACCGGGTCCTACGCCGTGGGCATGGAGATCTACAAGAAGTTCTCCAAGGACTATCCCAAGCCGGCGATCTGCGAGATGGGTGGGAAGAATCCCGCGATCGTCTCCCGCAAGGCCGACCTGGACAAGGCTACGGAGGGGGTGATGCGATCGGCCTTCGGCTTCTCTGGCCAGAAGTGCTCGGCGTGCTCTCGCGTCTACGTGGAACAGCCCGTCTACGAGGAGTTCACCAAGCTGCTGGTCGAGAAGGCTTCGAAGCTGAAAGTGGGCAATCCTCTCGAGCGCGACACGTACACCGGCCCGGTGATCAACGAGAAGGCGGTCCAGACCTTCCAGAACGCGGTGGCGGACGTCAAGAGTGGCGGGGGCAAGGTGCTGTTGGGGGGCGATCGGATCAGCGAGGGCGACCTGGGCCGGGGCCTGTTCGTCGAACCCACCATCGTGGAGGCTCCGCTCGACAACCGGGTGTGGAAAGAGGAACTGTTCGTGCCCTTCGTGGCCGTGGCGCCGGTCAAGTCACTCGACGAGGCGCTGAAGCTCGCCAACAAGACGGAGTACGGGCTGACCGCAGGGTTCTACTCGGAAGACGAGCGCGAGAGGAAGAAGTTTCTCGATGGCATCCAGGCCGGCGTGGTGTACGTGAACCGCAAGGCCGGGGCCACCACCGGTGCGTGGCCGGGGATGCAACCGTTCGGTGGATGGAAGGGCTCCGGGACCACAGGCAAGGCCGGGGGCGGGCTCCACTACGTCCAGCAGTATCTGCGCGAGCAGAGCCAGACGGTCATCGAGGACTAGTGCCGGTGAAGGCCGAGCGGCGGGCCCGCCAGGACGAGGCCGGTGTGGATGCCGTCGGGCCGGAGGTGGACGACATCCCCTCCCAGGCCGAAGCCGAGATCCGGGCGTTCCTCGACGGCTCCGGCCCGCTGAGCGCACGCGGCCGGGAGGAGCTCGGGGCCATGGGCGCGCCGCGGCTCGTCACGGAGATTCCCGGGCCTCGGACCCGGGCACTGATCGTGGCCGACCACAAGGTGACCAGCCCTTCGCTTCCCAGGGCCTATCCCTTTGCCCCAGCCCGAGGTGCCGGCTCGATGATCGAGGACGTCGACGGCAACGTGTTCCTCGACTTCAACGCTGGGATCGCGGTGTGCTCCACCGGGCACGCCCACCCGAAGGTGGTCCAAGCGATCGAGGAACAGGCGGAGCGTCTCCTCCATTACTCGGGGGGAGATTTCTACCTTCCGATCTACGCGGAGGTCTGCGCGGAGCTCGACCGGATCACCGACGTGGGCGGCCCCGCGCGGACGTTTCTCACCAACTCCGGGACGGAGGCGGTAGAGGCAGCCATCAAGCTGGCCAGGAATTCCACAGGCCGCCAGTACCTTCTCGCGTTCATCGGAGGGTTCCACGGACGCTCTTACGGAAGCGTCTCGCTGACTGCCTCGAAGGCGAAGTACCACGCTGGGTTCGGACCTCTTCTGCCAGGCGTGCTCCACGCTCCCTTCGGCGTTTCGGTCTCCGAGTTCATCGAGCCAGTGATCTTCGAGCGGCTGGTCCCACCCGACGAGGTGGCCGCGGTCGTCGTCGAGCCCATCCAGGGCGAGGGGGGCTACGTCGTGCCACCAGATGGCTGGCTGGCCGAGCTACGCGAGATGTGCTCGGCGCACGGCATCCTGCTGATCGCGGACGAGATCCAGTCGGGCATGGGCCGGACGGGCCGGATGTGGGCGTACGAGCATGAAGGAATCACGCCCGACATCGTGCTTGCCGGCAAGGGTATCGCCAGCGGGATGCCGCTCGGCGCCATGATCGCCCGGCACGACGTGATGACATGGGACAGGGGCGCGCATGGATCGACGTATGCCGGAAACCCAGTGTGCTGCGCGGCGGCGCTGGCCACGATCGGGCTGCTGGAGAGCGAGCTGATCGACAACGCCGCAGACGTTGGCTCGTCTCTCATGGAGAGTCTGGGAAACCTCCGGGCGCGCGAGCCCCTGATCCGGGACATCAGGGGGCGCGGCATGATGATCGGTGTGGACTTCGAGGACGGCGAGACGGCGGACGCGGTGGAGATGGCATGCCTCCGAAGAGGATTGTTGGTCCTCCGAGCCGGCGACTCCGCGGTCCGGATCGCCCCACCACTGGTTCTGCGACACGATCAAGCCCGAGTGGGTGTTCGAGTCTTCGAGGAGGCCTGCGCGGAGGTCGCGGGCACTTCGTGAAGTACTCCTCGGTCAGGTAACGGATGGCCGCTGGAGACAAGGTCACCTCGATGCAGGACGCAGTCGCCGAGCTGGTCAGCGACGGGGACACCGTGGCCATCGAAGGGTTCACCCACCTGATCTGCTTCGCCGCCGGCCACGAGATCATCCGACAGCGTAAGCGCGACCTCACTCTGTGCCGGCTGACGCCCGATGTCATCTATGACCAGATGATCGCGGGCGGGGTGGCGAAGAAGCTGGTGTTTTCGTGGCTGGGCAACCCTGGAGTTGGGTCGCTCCATGCCATCCGCAGGCGGGTGGAGGGGAAGGAAGGCAACCCTCTGGAGCTGGAGGAGTACAGCCACTTCGGCATGATCTGCCGGTACGTGGCGGGCGCGGCAAATCTGCCGTTCTTTCCCATCCGAAGTTACGCCGAGAGCGACCTGCCGAAGGCGAATCCTCGCATCGTCCCCATTGAATCCCCCTACGGGGGCGAGAGCATCTATGCGGTCCCGCCGCTCAACCCGAGCGTAGCCATCGTTCACGCGCAGAGGGCCGACGTGAACGGAGACACGCAGATCTGGGGCGTGCTGGGGTGCCAGAAGGAAGCGGCCTTCGCGGCGGACCGGGTGATCGTCGTGGTCGAGGAGCTGGTCGACGAGCCGGTGGTCCGGCGCGACCCGAACCGAACGGTGATCCCGGGGATGATCGTGGACGCCGTGGTGGTCGAGCCCAAAGCCTGCCACCCGTCCTACGCGCAGGGGTACTACGATCGGGACAACCGCTTCTACCTCGACTGGGAGGGCATCTCCCGGGATCCAGACACGCTGGAGGCGTGGCTGAAGGAATGGGTGTACGACCTTTCGACGCACCAGGAATACGTGGAGAAGCTCGGCGAAGAGCGCTGGTCCGCCCTGACCCCCAATGAGTCATGGTCTGATCCAGTGAACTACGGAGAGTACGCGTGACCGCCCGCTATCACGGGCAACTGTCAACTAGACCTGGTCGAAGCCAATGGTGACACGACCGGCTCGCTATCCAGCGAAAGGTCTCCACCTCACACGAGCGTTCAGAATGTCACTCGAAAATCAGACGCCGATGAACCGCCTGAGATCTCGCGCCAATCGTTCAGGATTAGGTGGCTGACAGTGCCAGAGGCTGCGAAGAGACTGGGTCGGAACCCCGAACCATCCGTCGATGGATCCGGTCGGGGAAACTGCGCTCCCAGAAGATCGGGACACAGCATCTGGTCGACGAATACGACCTGCAGGCCCTCGACGAACAGAGCGAGTCCCTGCCAGTACCTGACGAGTGGAAGCACTTCGCCTCTGGACGCCCTCAGCCAGATTGGGTCCGGGTCGTTCGCAGATCCAGAGACAGTCACTGATGCTTGTCCTGGACTCCAACGTCGCACTTCGTTCGTGTGGCGCAGCCGACGGGTTCGCCCATTTCGGAAGTGAGGACCTGATCGCCCCCCCAGTGATGTGGTCGGAGTTCAGACCGTCGCTTCACGAGGCCCTCTGGCGACGAGAGGTCGCTTCCGAGGATGCGCGTTCCACACTGGAACGACTGGGCCAATCCCCCATTCATGAGAGGTCGCACCGGCGACTGGGAGAAGAGGCATGGCGGATTGCGGACGAACTCCGGTGGGCCAAGACCTACGACGCGGAGTACATTGCCCTCGCTCGGCTCATGCGGTGCCGACTGGTCACGCTGGACGGTCATCTCCTCCGCGGCGCCAGGAGGCTCGGATTCGTCATCGCGCCGGGCGAGCTATGAGCCTGAAACCGGCTTCCTGTCGCGTGCCCGCGAGGGCTCACGAATGATCAATCAGCCTTTCACGCCGGCCGAGATGATGATCGTGGCCTCGGCCCGTCAGCTCGCGGAAGAGCGCGTGTGCTTCGTCGGCGTGGGACCGCCGAACATCGCCTGCAACCTGGCTAAGCGAACCGTCGCCCCAGACCTGGAGCTCGTCTATGAGTCGGGCGTGTTCGGGGCGGTCCCGGCCCGGCTTCCGCTTTCCATCGGCGACCCCACGCTAGTCACCGGCGCCGCCCTGGTCACGAACCAGTTCGAGCTGTTCGCCTATTTCCTTCAAGCTGGATTGATCGATGTCGGTTTTCTCGGCGCCTCCCAGATCGATCGCTACGGGAACATCAACACGACTGTCATCGGGGGGTACGACACCCCGAAGGTGCGACTGCCCGGATCCGGCGGAGCTTGCGAGATCGCCATCAACGCGAAGAAGGTGTTCGTGATCATGCCGCAGTCGAAGCGCTCCTTCGTCGAACGGATCGACTTCGTCACCAGCCCCGGGCACGTCGGCGGGAGGCGGCCACCCGGATGGGGCGCCGGGCCGTCCGTCGTCGTCACGAACCTCGCCGTGTGTCGGTTTGGGGAAGAGACCGGGGAGATGGAGGTCGCCAGCCTGCATCCAGGCGTGACCACCGACCAGGTTCGGGAGAACACGTCATGGGACATCAAGGTCGCCGAGGAGGTCGGAGAGACGCCGCCCCCCACCCAGGAGGAGCTCCGCCTGATCCGCGAGGAGCTCGATCCCGACGGAACCTACACCAGATGAGGACCCCGTGAGCAAGGTCTTTCCGCGCGTGTTCGGTCGGGACCTGCCCGCCGTAGCCCGGGCGGAGGGAGCGGTCATCTGGGACACCGAGGGAAGGCGCTATCTCGATGCGGCAGGTGGGGCCATCGTGGTCGGCATCGGCCACGGCGACCACGACGTGGTGCAGGCCATGGCGTCCCAGGCGCGTTCGATCGCCTACGCCCACGGGACGCAGTTCACCAGCAAAGCGCTCGAGGCCTACGCGGCCGAGCTGGCTCCCTTCCTCCCGATGGCCGACGCGCGGATCTATCCGGTGTCCGGCGGGAGCGAGGCAATGGAGACGGCACTGAAGCTAGCCCGGACCTATCACCTCGCCCGAGGGGAACCGGCCAGAGACCGGGTCGTCGCCAGGTGGGGCTCCTATCACGGCAACACCTTGGGGGCGCTGGACGCCTCCGGCCGGGAGCCCCTCCGGCGCCCATACGAGCCCTGGCTCGGTCGCGCGCTGCACGTGCCAACCCCCTACGAGTATCGCTGTCCGAATCCGGCTCATGCGGAGTCGTGTGGAGCGTGGCACGTCGATGCCCTCGAGAAGCAAGTCCGAGAGGCTGGGCCGGAGACCGTGGCCTGTTTCGTCGCCGAGCCCGTGGTCGGCGCCACGCTCGGGGCCGCCATCCCGCCGGACGACTATTGGCCCGGGGTCCAGGAAGTCTGCCGCCGCCACGGAATCCTGCTCATCGTTGACGAGGTGATGACCGGCTTCGGGCGAACCGGGCGTTGGTTCGGCTCCGACCACTGGCAGATCCGCCCCGACATCCTCGTGGCTGGCAAGGGTGCTTCGTCCGGATACTGGCCGCTCGGCCTCGCGGCCTGCACCGGCGACGTCTTTGATGCCGTTGCCGAAGCGGGGTTCGTCCACGGGTTCACCCATTCGCACTCCGTGGTCGGAGCGGCGGTTGGCCGGGCCGTCCTCGCCAGGCTCCACGACGGCTCGCTGGTGGAGGCGAGCCGCGAGAAAGGCGAACGGCTCCTCAAGGAACTGACGGCATCGCTGTCCGATGATCCGCACGCCGGTGACATCCGTGGGCTGGGGTTGATGGTTGGAATCGAGCTGGTCGATCACCGGGAAACCAAGCGACCCTTCCCCCGAAGCGCAAAGGCTGCCGAACGTGTGGTCGCGGCGGCGAGGGAATCCGGCCTGCTTCTATACCCGTCTACCGGCTGTGCGGACGGGACCGACGGGGACCTGGTGATGCTGGGACCGCCCTTCGTGATCACGGATGACGAGCTGGGCGAGGCGGTGGACAAGACCAGGGTTGCCGTGGCTTCACTTCAAGCCGCCTAGCTCGGGACGCGCGTTTCGTCATCTCGGGCCCACGGAGGCCGATATTCACCAAGCATGGACAATTCAGGCGATCTGAAGTTGCTCCTCGACTCCCGATATCCGCTGCTCATGGCGGAGGAGCGGGATGAGCAGCGATTCCTGACCCTCGTCCGAGAGGCAGCCTCGGCCCTGATATCCCCGTGTGGACGTGGTCTCTCACCCGCGGACTGACCCGGGATGGAGGGGATCCTCAGTACCAGACCAGGGAGCCATCGAAGGCGCTTGCCTTCGTGGCCCAGCTCGAGACAGAGGAACTCGAGGAAGTCGTCCGGCGAACCATCGACGAACTCGGCGCCCGGAACGTCGCGGGTGCGCCTGGACACCGCGGACCGGCGAGCGTTGGTCCACGCGATGCGGGGGCTCCCCGTCACGCAGGCCGGGCGACTCATCCAGGCAAGCTGCACTGAAGGACGGCGTACTGGACGGCACCGACGTCGCCTTCCTCCACACGGCGAAGGCCGATCTGCTCGATTCCGGGCTCGCGCTCGAGGTGGTTCCTTCGGGCGTGACCCTCGACTCGGTAGGTGGGATGGATCGGCAGGGGACGAGGGAGACGGGGGCGCCAGCCATAGGCTTCTGGGAAGGTTCTTGCGATGGATGCAGGACCGCCCCCCTGGGGTGTTCGTGGTCGCCACCGCCAACGACGTGGCTTCGCTTCCAGCTGAGTTCCTGCGAAAGGGACGGTTCGATGAGATCTTCTTCGTGGACCTCCCCCGCCTCGACCAGCGCAGAGAGATCTTCCGGCTCCATCTGACGAAGCGGCACAGGGAACCCCGTCGCTTTCGATCTGCCGTCACTGGCCGCCGCTTCAGAGGGCTTATCCGGAGCCGAGATCGAGGCCGCCGTGGTCGGCGCGCTCTACCGCGCGTACGGAGCCGAGCACGAGTTCACCACCGAAGAGATCCTGGCCGAGATGCGATCGACCCTGCCTCTGTCACGGACTCGTGCCGAGGAGATCGGCCATCTCCGAGCCTGGGCGTCCGACCGAACGATACCTGTCTGAAATCCGCGAGCGGTGTGGGCTTGCCATAGGCGGGCCGCGCGCGCGGTTACGCATGCCGCGAGCACCGGCGGTAGACTTCGGTCCTCCAAGGCAAATCGGCGTGTTCGGGGAAGGAGGCGTCCGATGCGACATATCTCCGTCACCGTCAACGGCACCCGACACGAAGCCGATGTCGAACCCCGACAGTTGCTCGTCTATCTCCTGCGAGAGCAACTGGGACTGACAGGCACCAACGTGGGCTGCGACACGACTTCGTGCGGCTCGTGCACGGTGTTGGTCGAAGGCAAGTCGGTGAAGTCCTGCACGATGCTGGCGGTGCAGGCCGACGGCCGTGAGATCACCACGATCGAGGGGATGGCCCGAAACGGTGAGCTACATCCGCTCCAGAAGGCTTTCCACGAGCACCACGGCCTGCAGTGCGGCTACTGCACGCCCGGCATGATCATGGCCGCGGACAGCCTGATCAGGGAAAGCCGGGACCTGACCGAGGAGAGCGTCCGGTTCGGTCTCGAGGGCAACCTGTGCCGCTGCACCGGCTACCAGAACATCGTGAAGGCGGTCCTGGCCGCGGCGGAGGAGACACGCTCCGCCGATGCAGCCGCCCCGGCCAAGTGAGGGGGCGGAGATGGCACAGGTGGCTGATCGCTACATAGGCGCCGAGGTTCGCCGGAAGGAGGACCCGGAGCTCATCACCGGAGAGGCACGGTACACGGATGACATCTCGGTGCCCGGGATGCTCTGGATGCATGTCGTTCGCAGTCCCTTCGCTCACGCCCGGGTCACCAGCATCGACGTCTCGAAGGCGCTGGCGATGGAGGGTGTGTTCGCAGCCTTCTCCGGGCAGGACCTCGCAGGCGATTGGGCCGGTCCTATGCTCATGGCGTGGCCGGTGACGGAAGACATCAACAACCCGCCGCACTGGCCGCTGACGAAGGACACGGCTCGTTATCAGGGTGACGGCGTGGCCGTGGTAGTGGCCGAATCCAGGGCAGTCGCGGCCGACGCCGCCGAGGCCGTGGAGGTGGACTACGAGCCCCTCGACGCGGTGGTTGACATGGAGGCCGCGCTGAAGGAGGGAACGCCTCTCGTCCACGCTGAAATCGGCGCGAACAAGTGCTTCACATGGACGCTGACCAACGGCGATATCGATGCGGTATTCGCCCGAGCTCCAGTGAAGGTGAAGGAGCGCTACCGGATCCAGCGGCAGATCCCCAATGCCATCGAGCCCCGATCCGTTCTGGCGGACCCCACCCCGTCGACTGGCGAGTTCACCCTGTGGACCTCGTCGCAGATACCCCACATCGTGAAGGTCGGCATGGCCATCACCACGGGCATCCCTGAATCCAAGCTCCGGATCATCGCGCCGAGGGTAGGCGGCGGTTTCGGGTCGAAGCTCCAGGTCTACCCGGAGGAGGCGCTGGCTCTGGCACTGGCCAAGCGGCTCCGCCGCCCCATCAAGTGGACCGAGACCCGATCGGAGAACTATCTGGCCACCCACCACGGGCGGGATCAGATCCAGGAGATCGAGCTGGCCGCGGATGGCAACGGCAAGATCCTCGGATACCGGGACCGGATCCTGGTGAACATGGGGGCATACCTCATGATCATCACGCCGGGCACGCCCCTCCTGGGAGCCTTCGTGTTCTGCGGACCGTACGGGGGTGAGGCCTACCACATCGAGTTCACGGGAGTGTTCACCACCACGGTTCCCACGGATGCGTATCGTGGCGCGGGCCGGCCCGAGGCCGCGTATGCCATGGAACGGTCTATCGATGCGCTGGCCCGGCAGGTGGGGCGAGACCCCGTGGAGATCCGACGGATGAACTTCATCCCCGCCTTCACCGAGCCGACCCCGTCACCCGGCGGCCTCACCCTGGACTCGGGAAACTACGAGTCCACGCTGGACAGGGCTCTGGAGCTGGTGGGGTACGAGCAACTCCGCAAGGAGCAGCAGGCCAGACGGGATTCTGGCGACATCAAGCAGCTCGGGATCGGGTTCTCCACGTACCTCGAGATGTGTGGCCTGGCCCCGTCCCGGGTCCTCTCCAGCCTGCGATACGCCGCGGGCGGGTGGGACGCCGCCAGCATCCGGGTCCTGCCCACCGGGAAGGTGACGATGGCCATCGGCACGACTCCGCATGGCCAGAGCCACGAAACCACCTTCGCCCAGATCGCTGCCGACGATCTCGGCGTCCCGTTCGAGGACATCGAGGTTGTCTTCGGCGACACCGAGCTGGCGCCATGGGGCATGGACACCTACGGGAGCAGAAGCCTCGCGGTGGGGGGCGTGGCCGTGCATCGGGCCGCCCAGAAGATCGTGGAGAAGGCACGGAAGATCGCCGCGCACGAGCTGGAGGTCTCAGAGGAGGACCTGGACTACGAGGACGGCAAGTTCATGGTCAAGGGCGCTCCGGACAAGGCGAAGACGATCCCGGAGCTGGCCTTCTCGGCGTGGACGGCCCACGACCTCCCAGACGGCATCGAGCCAGGACTCAACGCGCTGGCCGTCTACGACCCGCAGAACTTCGTGTTCCCGTACGGTGCGCATATCTGCGCGGTGGAAGTGGACACCGAGACCGGCGGCGTCGACGTGCTCAGGTACGTCGCCGTGGATGACGTCGGCACGATCATCAATCCTCAAATCGTGGACGGCCAGGTGGTAGGTGGCGTCATCCAGGGCATTGCCGAGGCGCTGTTCGAAGAGGCCACCTACGACGAGAACGGGCAGCTTCTTACCTCGTCCATGACGAACTACCTGGTCCCGGCGGCACCCGACGTTCCCGAGGTGATCGTGGGGCGCCACGTCACTCCTTCCACGACGAATGAGCTGGGGGTCAAGGGCGTGGGGGAGACCGGCACCATCGCTTCCCCGCCGGCGGTGGTCAACGCGGTCATCGACGCGCTCTCGCACCTTGGCGTTACCGACATCGAACGGCCCATGACGCCGGAGCGCGTGTGGCGAACGATCCAGCAGGCGAAGGGGGGTGGGTCCAAGTGATCCCGGCGGCGTTCGAATACGAGCGGGCGGAGTCCGCTGAGCACGCGGTCAAGCTCTTGGGCGAGCACGGCGATGAGGCCAAGCTGATCGCGGGTGGGCATTCGCTCCTCCCGTTGATGAAGCTCCGCCTGGCCCGGCCCTCGGTGCTGATCGACATCGACCGGCTCTCGGACCTGGAGTATGTGCGAGAGGCCGGGGACAAGATCGAGATCGGGGCGCTCACCCGCATCGCCGATGTAGCGGCGAACGCATTGCTGGCACAGCACAACCCGCTGGTCGCCTACGCGGCCGCCGAGGTGGGAGACCCACAGGTCCGGCACCGGGCCACGATCGGAGGCTCCCTTGCGCATGGCGATCCGGCGTCGGATCCCCCCGCCGTGATGCTCACCCTCGACGCCGATCTGGTTATTCGCGGTCCCTCCGGCGAACGTACGGTCCCGGCCTCGGGCTTCTTCAAGAGCCTGTTCGAGACCGACCTCGGTCCCCAGGAGGTCCTCACCGCAGTTCGGGTTCCGAAGCTCGCACCGGGGGCGGGCTGGTCATACGTGAAGTTCCACCGGCGGGCTCTCGATTGGGCGATCGTCGGCGTCGCGGCGGTGGTGCAACCGGACAACGGCCAGATCGCGAAGGCAGCTATCGGGCTCACGAACATGGGCAGTACCCCGCTTCGGGCGTCTGGCGTGGAGCAGGCCCTGGCCGGTTCGCAGGCATCCGACCAGGCCATCGCCGCGGCCGCCGAGCACGCGCCGGAGGGAACCGACCCGGTCAGCGATACCAACGCCAGCTCGGAGTACCGGACCGAGCTGTCCAAGGTGCTGGTCCGGCGGGCCATTCGAGAGGCTCTTTCGCGGTAGGCAAACTCAAACCGCCGGGTCGTTGAACAGGGGTTTTGGCGACCTGATAATCCCTCTGGGTCCGACCCAGGGGGATGTGGAATGAGCGAAGAGATTTCGAGGCTACCGAAAGGGCTGTTCGGCTACCGGCGCGCGGTGGTGAACCAGATCCTCGAGGACCGGGACATCATGGTCCGCATGGCGGAGGAACGGGTCCGCCGGTCCGAGTCCAGGGGCATGGAGCTCGAGGGCGAACTCGAGTCCGTCAAGACGCACAACGTTCGCCTGGAGGCGCAGGTGGCCAGGCTAGGCGAGCAGTTCGATTCCCTGTCCGCGCGGGTGGACCAATCGATCGAGACGTCCAGCCCCGACCCAATCTCCCCAGGTGTCGAAGAGCGGCCGCCCGCCGTGGAACCCAAGGTCGCTTCGCCGGAGCCCTCGACGGAGCATTCGACGGCCTCCAAGCTGATGGCCGAGGAACTGACCTCGATCCTCATGGCCGGGCAGGATGCCGCCGCCAGGATGATCGAACGGGCCCGGGACGAGGCCCAGCGCCAGATCGTCGAAGCCAACCACCTCCTGGGGGAAGTCCATGCCGGAGTGAAGCAGTTCGCGTCCTGGCGGGACGACGTGCAGCCGGTGATCGCCCGCGTTCAGGCCATGGTGGACACGGTGAGGAGCCACCTCGCCCAGACGCCCGAGCGCGTCCAGCACGCACTCGCCCCGCTGGCGGAAGCGATGCTCGCCGTCGATACCGAGCTGCTCGAGCTTTCCGCCGCTTCTCAGTCCCCCTTCCCCGAAGGCACCCAGGGTCTTGGAACTGAATCAACCGGGGAGCACATCGAAATCCCCGAAGCGGGCTCTCCGGACGACGAAAGCGACGAGTCGATCTGGCTCACCGTCGAGGAAGATCAGGTGACGGTCTCCGAGTCCGACGAGGATCAGCTACACCTGGAAGCCTCAGCCGGCTAGCTGCTCTTATCGAGCCCTTGTCTTTGGGTTCGCCGAGGCCAGGGCGTAACAGGGGCTTCCGCTGTCTCTCCAACGTGAAGAGGGTAGGGCCAAGGCCCTACCCCCTTCCGCCGAAGCGATCCTTCTCCCGGTCCTCTGCCTCAGCAGGGGAACAGGCTGGAGAAGGACCGACACACGTCGGCCAAGTCGGCGCTCACGTTGTTCGTGGTATCGGTGAGCACGATGTTCGAGTACGTGACCCTCGCCAGGATGCGCGTCTGTCCAGACGGGCATTGGAAGCTGGGATCTTGCAGTGGGCCAGCTTCCAGGCTCGCTTGGACGCGACCGTTCTTCGCCTGGAACGAGCCTCCCGCAGCCACCTGATCTGCAACCGTCTCCTTGTTGGCCGCCTTCGGGTGGTGCCCTCCGTTGTTGATGCAGGCATACGTTGCGGTGGCGTCCGCCGTCAGCGTGTAGTCGATGTTCTCATTGCCGAGACCGGCCTCGTCCCAGTTCACGACCAGTGCACCACTGCTGTTGATCGATGCCGACGCTGACATGAAGTGCGCCCCGGAAGTGCTCGCCAGGGCGGTCTGAACGCTCAGCCCCATCAGGGCCAAGACCAAAACCGGAAAAAATACTCGCCGCATCTGCGTCTCCTCCTTCCCTCATCGAGAAAAGTGCTGAATGTGAAGCGACCTCGAATGGATGCCCTCACCCCCCTTCCGCCGAACGTCTAAGTCCTCATGGTTCTAATGAGCTAGGCCATTTGAGCCATAAGTGGAACGCAGCCGTCGGTAGATTGCATCCCCCATTTAGGGGAGAGGGGGGGATCAGTTTGGCCTATGGTGCGCTTGGCAAGCAAGACCCCGGCGGGTCAAAGTCTCAGGCTGGCTGTTGTTGCCGCGTGTCCCACAGGAGGAGAAGGGAGACCGCCTCGACTCGGGAATGAACCCCGAGCTTGGCCAAGAGGCTCTTCACATGGCTCCTGACCGTCGCCGTGCTGATGCCGAAGAGCTCCCCGATCCTCCTCGTTGAGGCCCCCAGGGACAGCGCTCGCAGCACCTCGTACTCCCGCGGGGTGAGGAAGATGAGGCCCTCGAACCACGGAGAACCAGCCTCAGAGTCGACGGTTCCTGGCTTGGAATCGGTTCCCTCTGCGACCCGACCCAGGTCAAGCGCAAGCAGCTGGATCTTGCGCACCATGGCCCTGCGCGCGTGATGCTCCATCTTGTCCCACTGGGTGGAGATCGCGTCGGCCAGGTTCGCGAGGACGCCCGCCTTGTCCCTTATCTGAGACGACACCTGGCTGGAAGCTGGGGTCGTCATTGTTGCCCGGGGAAGAGGGACGGCCATGACCATCACTGTGATGGAACCGGGAGCGGAGAAGGGTGATGCACGCCACATTCTCGGCCTGATTCTTGGCACGCCCGCTGTGTGTCGTCCGGCACATCAACGCAGTCAGGCTCCCGAGGAAGGTCACGAGGGTCCGACCCAGCTGGGCTGGCCAGCGCTCCCCGTCTAGCCTGTAGCCAGTGTCTGACGGGATCAACGTCATCGTGGTGGGGGGTGGGATCATCGGCTGCGCTACGGCCTACGAGCTCGCCCGGCGAGGAGCCAAGGTCACCCTCCTCGAGCGCTCTGAGCTGGCCGCGGGAGCGTCCGGCCGGAATCACGGGCTCCTGCTCTCACCCCTCGACCCGCTGATGGTTCCGATGGCCAGGGAGACGGCGGCCGCGTACGACGAAATCAAGGACGTGGCGCCGATCCCCTTGCGCCTGGACCCGGGTCCGATCGGGTTCCTGCTGGCGGCCGGGGACGACCGGGCAGAGCAGGAGGCCGGCCGGGAGGAGGCTGAGGCGGCGGCGGCGTGCGGAGTGGCCATCGAGCACCTGGACGAGGCGGGCGTGAGAGACCTCGAGTCCTGCCTGGCCACGGACCTGACCGAAGGATGGCTTTTCGAGGATGGCCGACGGCTCGATCCGGCGGCGCTGACCGTGTCACTAGCACTCATGGCTCGAGCCCACGGTGCCGACGTCCGGACCCATGTGGCCACCCGCGGGCTGGTGTTGTCGGACGATCGTGTCACCGGCGTGATCACTGACGATGGCCCCTTCCATGCGGACACCGTGATCGTGGCCGCCGGCCCCTGGACGGCCTCCCTCCTTCGCCCAGTGGGCGTCCATCTCCCGGTGACGGGGGCCCGAGGGTGGCTCGTCCACCTAGCTGGACCCGAGCCCGCGGTCAATCGTCTGGTGGGCAGGGCTGGGTGGCACATCCAACCGAGCTCCGAGCCGGTTCCCCCGGCCCGGGCGGACGAGGTGGCCGAGGGCAACCCGGCGGTCGATGCCGGCGTGTTGCTCCAGCCAAACCAAGACGGGACCATCCTGGTGGGCGGGTCTCGCCAGCCGGTGGTCACGCCGGAGCCCGAGGACCCAGCGGTGCCGCAGCGCCTGCTTCGAGAGGCCATCCGTCTGGCCCCGCCCCTGGGCGAGGCCGAAGTCCTCGGAGCGTGGTGGGGGATCCGACCGGTCACCCCGGACGGCCGCCCGTTCGTGGGGACCGTCGCCGACGGCCTGATCGTCGCCGCCGGCCACGGCTCGCTGGGCGTGATCCTGGCGGGCGGTACAGCGCGTCTGCTCGCGGCGACCCTATTCGACGAGCCTCTCCCCTTCGACCCTCAGCCATTCGATCCCTCGCGGTTTGCCCGTAACATGGCCACGTGAGCGGTATATCCACGCCGTTCTCCTCGGTGGAGGAGCTCCGGGCCTCGTTTCGCCAGCAGGCGTATCTGGCCGATCGTGGTCTGGCCACCGCCATCTACCTCGCCGTGTCCCTCGACAAGCCCCTGCTGTTGGAGGGCGAGGCCGGGGTGGGCAAGACCGAAGTGGCCAAGGCCCTGGCCGGGACGCTGAATCGCCGGCTGATCCGCCTGCAGTGCTACGAGGGCATCGACGCCAGCCAGGCGCTGTACGAGTGGAACTATTCGCGGCAGCTCATCGCCGTGCGGGCCCTCCAGACGGCGCAGCCCCAGGCTTCGGTCGCGGATCTGTTCGGGGAGGAGTTCCTCGTGGAGCGACCTCTCTTGGCCGCGCTCCGCGCCGGCGACACCGCGGTGTTGCTGGTCGACGAGCTGGACCGAGCGGACGACGAATTCGAGGCGTTCCTGCTCGAGGTCCTCTCGGAGTTCGCGGTGACCGTGCCCGAGATGGGAAGGATCGCCGCCGTCCGGCCGCCCGCCGTGGTCATCACCTCGAACCGGACCCGAGAGCTGCACGACGCGCTCAAGCGGCGGTGCCTGTACCACTGGATCGACCACCCGACCATGGAGCGCGAGGTCGAGATCATCCGGGTCCGCGCCCCCGAGGTCCCCGAGAGACTGGCGGCCCAGGTGGCCGGGGCGGTGGCCAGGCTCAGGGGCCTGGACGTGGCCAAGCGGCCCGGCGTGGCCGAAGCGATCGACTGGGCGCACGCCCTGGCCTTCCTCGGCGTGGGTAGCCTGAACGGGGAGGCGGCCGAGGCCACCCTGGGGGCCGTGCTCAAGGACCACGACGATCTGGAGCTGGCTCGCTCCTCGATCGCCAAAGTCCTGGATCCGAGGGCGTAGGAGCACCCGCCAGTGACGGCCCCAGCGGCAGCGTCGTCCCTGGTTGGCGGGCAGCCGTTCGAGCACCTCGTGGGGTTCGGGCGGTACGTCCGCTATCAGGGACTGGCGGTTGGAACCGGCAGGATCCTTTCGTTCTGCCGGGCAGCCTCGACCCTCGACGTCTTCGACCGCACCGACCTCCACCTGGCCGCTCGGACCACGCTCGTCTCCCGGCCTGAGGACTTCCCCCTTCTCGATGAGGCCTTCGAGCGCTATTTCGGCCCCGCCGGCCTCGGAGCGACCGAGGAGAGCACGGTGGAGATCATGCCCGGCGGACCCAGTCGGGATCGTCCAGAGCAGGCGACCTCGGAGGAAGGGAGGATCGTGGCCGCCGCCCGCTGGTCTCCGGGCGATGCGACGGAAGAGCCCGAGGGCGAGTCGGCCATCCGGATCGTTGCAAGCGACGCCGAGCTCCTGAGGGCGAAGGACTTCGCGGAGATGTCAGAGGAGGAGCGCCGGGCTGCCCTGGCTCGTGTCAGGCGGATCGCCCTGATCGCGCCGAGTCGCCCGTCCCGCCGCTACCGATCGTCGGACCGGGGTCAACGATTCGACCTGCGTCGCACGCTCCGCCGTTCGCTGAGGACGGAAGGTGAGCCCTTCCAGCGCGCCTGGAAGGAGCGCCGGCGCAGGCCACGGCCGATCGTCCTGATCCTCGACGTTTCCGGATCGATGGCCCCGTACGGCCGCCCGTTGGTCGAGTTCGCCCACGCTTCGGCGAACGCCGGGCGCAGGGTCGAGGTGTTCTGCTTCGGCACCAGGCTGACCAGGATCACCCGGGCGCTGAAGACCCGCGATCCCCAACAAGCGTTGGCCGCGGTCGGATCCGCGGTGAGCGACTGGGAGGGCGGAACGAGGATCGGCTCTTCGCTGAAGGAACTGCTGGACCGGTGGTCGGCGAGGACGGCGCTTCGGGGCAGCATCGTCGTGCTCTGCTCGGACGGCCTGGAGCGGGGAGACCCGGACGTGTTGGCCGAGCAAATGGCTCGTCTGTCCCGACTGGCCCACCGGGTGCTGTGGCTCAACCCCCTGAAGGGGAGCCCTCGATACGAGCCGCTCGCCAGAGGCATGGCCGCGTCGCTGCCCTTCGTCGACGTGTTCCTCCCGGGCCACAACATGGAGAGCTTGGAAGACCTGGCCGGTGCGCTCCGTCTGGCCTGAGGGATCGGGCCACAGGAAGGGCTTCGCGCGCGAGCTACCCAGAGGGCCAGTCGGGCTTCGGCTTGGGTTTCTCGGCGAGGAGATCGTCCAGCGACCCCTTCGCCTTCGACTTCTCCTGGAGCAGCTGCTCCAGCCTCGACCCCGATTCCAGGTCGCCCGCCGCCGTCAGCAGATCCTCCAGGGACTTGCCGGGATCACCCTTCAGGCGGATGCGCAGAGCCGCCAGAACCGAGGCGTGCTCGTCGGACAGCCCGCCGGCCACCTTGATCTCCGTCAGCGCCTTCTCGGCCCGGCGGAGCAGCTTCTCGTCCCCGCGCAGGCGCCGGCGAAGCTCCTCGTCCATGAGGTCAGTCTCTCACGCCCCCGTACCGACGTAAGCTGAAGGCTCGGCTTCGAACTTGCCCAGGCAGCCGGTCGAGCAGAAGTAATACGTCAGTCCGTCGTGTACCGACCGATACCTCGCGGTCGAGACCTTGACTATCATGCCGCATACGGGATCCACAGCCTCGTGCACGGCCGAGGCGGACGGCGCACTGCCAGTTGGCCCGAGCCTCCCCCGCGCCTTGACCTGGACGAGTTCCGCCAGAATGGCCACCCCGATCTCCTCCACCGGGAGACTGCCAAGGTCCAGCCCCGCCGGGGCTCGCACGCGTTGCAATTGCTCCTCGGGTACGCCTCGGCCTCGGAGGAACGACTTCACCGCCTCTGCTCGTTTGCGGGAAGCGATCAGGCCGACGTAGGCGGCAGGCGTGGCGAGTGCTCGTTGGAGCGCCTCCTCGTCGTAGTGACCCTGTGTGGCCACCACGACAAACGAACGCTCTCCGATCACTCCGGCGTCCAGATCATCCGCCAGCACGGTCTTCCATCCGAGGGCCGAGCCAAGCGCCGCCAAGGTCTCGGCAGCGGGCGAACGGCCGATCACAACCAGATGGGGTAGGGGGAACACCGGTTCCACATAGACCTCGAGTGCGCCCTCACTCTGACACGCGATCGGCACGAGGACTACGCCCTCCCGGTGGTGCTCGGCAAGCTCTTCGGCGGTGCCGAGGAACAACAGTCGAGGTGTCCCCTCGGCGAGCGCCCGCTCCGCCTGCGCGATCACAGCAGGCTCCGCGCAGGCGCCCGCGACCCAACCGCTGATGCTGCCGTCCACGGTGACGAGAGCCCTTGACCCAAGTTGGCCGGACGTCGGCGCTCGTCGCCAAACCACGGTGGCGAGGACATATGCCTCACCCCGCTCGGAAAGCTCCTCGGCCCGCCCGAGGATGTCGTTCCTCACCTGCTCAGCCGCCGGCCTCGGCTCCCACGGCCTGGATGGCCTCCCAGACTTTGGCGGAGGTGAGCGGCATGTCGATGTTCTTGACTCCCAGGTGCACCAAGGCGTCGATGACGGCATTCACGTACGCGGCCGGCGATCCGACCGTGGCCGATTCGCCCACACCTTTCGCCCCGATGGGATGATGCGGCGACGGCGTCACGGTCTCACCCAGCTCGAACCTCGGGGTCTCCCAGGCGGTCGGGAGCAGGTAGTCCATGAAGTTCGATCCTATGCAGTTCCCCGCCTCGTCGAACGTGATGAGCTCCATGGCCGCGATGCCGAACCCTTCGGCCAGGCCACCGTGGATCTGCCCCTCCACGATCATCGGATTGATGCGGACGCCGCAATCGTCGACCGCCACCACGCGGCGAACCTTCCACTCCCCGGTCTCCCCATCGACTTCCACGGCCACCGCGTACGTGCCGAACGGGAAGGTCATGTTCGGGGGGTCGTAGTAGTGCACGCCCTCCAGACCGGGCTCAAGCCCCTCAGGGAAGTTCGTGTACGCGGCGAAGGCAACGTCCTGGATCGTCTTGGCCTTGTCGGGCGCTCCCCGCACGAAGAAACGGCCCTTCGCGAAGTCCACGTCGTCCTCGGACACTTCCAGGAGGTGGGCGGCGATCTTCTTCCCCTTGTCCCGGAGCTTCCGGGAGATCACTGCCGTTGCCGCGCCCGCCGTCGGCGTGGATCGAGAAGCGTACGTCCCCAGTCCATACGGCGTGTTGTCCGTGTCTCCGTGCTGGACCAGGACGTCTTCCGGCGGGATTCCCAGCTCCTCGGCCACGATCTGAGCGAACGTGGTCTCGTGTCCCTGCCCCTGGGTCTTCACGCCGATCTTCAGGATTGCCTTGCCGGTGGGATGGAGACGAAGCTCGGCCGAGTCGAACATCTTGAGGCCGAGGATGTCGTAGTCCTTACTCGGGCCCGCCCCGACGACCTCGGTGAACGACGCCAACCCAACCCCGAGCAACCGGCCCTCCTCCCGCGCTCGCTCCTGCTCCTTGCGAAGCTCGTCGTACCCGATCTTCTCCAGTGCGAGGTTCATGGCCTTGTGGTAGTCGCCTGAGTCGTATACGAACCCGGTCGCCGATTTGTAGGGGAACTGGTCTTTGTCGATGAAGTTCTTCAGTCTGAGCTCGGCGGGGTCCATGCCGAGCTCGTACGCAGCGTTCTGGACCAGCCGCTCGATCAGGTACGAGGCCTCGGTGACCCGGAACGAGCATCGGTAGGCCACCCCACCGGGAGCCTTGTTCGTGTACGCCCCGTCGGCCACGACGTGGGCCACCGGCAGGTCGTATGAGCCGGTCACGATGTGAAACAAACCGACCTTGAACTTCGACGGCTGAGCATCGGCGTGGAAGGCGCCCTCATCGGCCAGCAGGGACACGCGAAGTCCCAGCATCGTCCCGTCCCGCTTCAGGGCCAGTTCGCCGTGCATGTGGAAGTCGCGGGCGAACCCCGTGGAGATGAGGTTCTCCGTTCGTTCCTCGATCCACTTGACCGGCCTGCCCAGCAGCAGCGAGGCGGCCGTGGCCACCACGTAGGCCGGGTAGACGGGCACCTTGTTCCCGAACCCTCCCCCGATGTCGGGAGAGATGATCCGGATGTTCTCCTCGGGCAGCCCGGTAACCAGGGCGAACACCGTGCGGATGGCGTGCGGGGCCTGCGACGTCATCCAGATCGTGGCCCGGCCGGTGGCGGGGTTCACATCGGCCAGGCAGCCACAGGTCTCCACCGGTGCGGGATGGGACCGAGGGTAGAACGTGTCGAGCGAGGCCACCAGGTCTGCGCCGGCGAACGCCTTGTCGGTCGCGTCCTTGTCGCCAGACTCCCAGTGATAGATGTGATTGTCCGTCTGGCCTTCCTTGTCATCCCGAATGAGGGGCGCGTCGGGATCGAGGGCCTGCTGGGGGGTGACCACGACCGGCAATGCCTCGTAGTCAACATCGATCAGCTCGAGGGCGTCCTTGGCAACGTACGGATCTTCGGCGATGACGCAGGCCACTTCCTGACCCTGGAAGCGAACCTTGTCGGTGACCAGGACGGCCTGGGTGTCGCCGGAGAGCGTGGGCATCCATGCGAGGTTGTGCTGGGCCATCAGCTCTCCCGTCACCACCGCCACCACACCGGGAAGGGCGGTGGCCCGCGAGGTGTCGATCGAGCGGATGGTGGCGTGGGCGAACGGACTTCGAAGCACGGCCATGTGGAGCATCCCCGGGAGCTTGACGTCGTCGACGTAGGTTCCCTTTCCTCGGATGAAGCGGTCGTCCTCCTTGCGCTTGACCCTATGGCCGATGCCCTGGATCTCGGTTACCTCGGTCCCCATCGTCGGACCCCCTTCATCTCCTCGGAACCCCTCCGCCTACGGCGGATCGCTTCGCGAGCCGGGGGGTTCGCATCGCTGCGCTTCGCTTCGCGACTGCCACCCCCCTGGACCCCCGTCATCTCGAGGTCGTCGCGGGAGCCTTCTCGGTGGCCATGGCCTGTCCCGCGGCCTCGATCGCCTTCACGATGTTCATGTAGCCGGTGCACCGGCAGATGTTGCCGGAGATGGCCCACCGAATCTCCTCCTCGGTGGGTTGAGGATTTCGATCGAGCAGCGCGGCGCCCGTCAGCATCATGGCTGGGGTGCAGAACCCGCACTGGAGACCGTGTTCCTCCTTGAACGCGCTCTGGATCGGATGGAGCTGCCCGTCCTGCGCCAGCCCCTCCACGGTGGTGATCGAGCGGCCGTCGGCCTGAACCCCGAACATCGTGCAGGACTTCACCGGAACGCCGTCCAGAAGCACCGTGCAGGCGCCGCAGTTCGAGGTGTCGCAGCCCACGTGCGTGCCGGTGAGCCCGAAGACGTCCCTGATGAGATGAACCAGGAGCAAGCGGGGCTCGACGTCGGCCGTTCGCTCCGCTCCGTTGACGGTCACGGTGATCTGCATGTCGCCCCCTATCGCTCTCGTGCCATTTCAAGGGCCCCGGCGAGACCGCGCCGGACGAATACCTCCACCACATGCCGCTTGTAGTCCGCACTTCCTCTGACGTCTGTCATCGGGTCGGACGCAGCCGCCGCTCGCCGGGCCGCCTCGGCGAAGGCTTCCTCGGTCGGCTCCGCTCCAACGAGAGCTTCCTCGGCCTCGCGAGCCCGGACGTTCGTGGGACCCACCGCGGTCAACGCGATCCCGGCCTCGCCGACGCGGCCGTCGTCGAGGGAGAGTTGCACGGCCACGCCGACGGTGGCGAAGTCGCCGACCTTCCGCTCGAGCTTCAGGTAGGCACCTCCTGACAGAGCAGGGGGTGCGGGAACCCTGACCTCGGTGAGGATCTCGTTGGGCTGCAGAGTGGTCGTGAACGTCGTCTCGAACAGCTCGTCGATCGCGATGGCTCGCTCACCCGACGTGCTGCGAGCCACCACTTCGGCCCTCAGTGCGAGCATCACTGACCCCCAGTCACCGGCCGGATCGGCGTGAGCCAGCGCGCCTCCAACCGTCCCTCTGTTCCGAACGATGGGGTCAGAGATCAGTGGCGCCGCCGCGGCCATGGTCGGGTATCGCCTTCGGAGGAGGTCCGAGGCCTCCAGCTCGCTGTTGCGGGTCACCGCGTTCACCCGCAGCCCATCGTCCGACTCCGACATCCCGGACAGCTCGGCGATCCGGTTGATGTCGACCACGTTGGCCGGGGAAGCGAACCGCAGCTTCATCATCGGGATCAGGCTCATGCCTCCCGCCAGTACTTTGGCCTCGTCCCCGAATCGATCCATCAACTCGAGAGCCTCATCAAGGGTTTCGGGCCGGTGGTAATCGAACCGTGCGGGAAGCATCCAGTCCTCCTTTGCCAAGGCGAGAGTGAGAGCCCTGTCGCGGCGAAGTCGCCGCGAGGGGGACACTCAGGGCCAACTCCTTTTACGCCTGGGGTTTCCGAAACGCAACCCGGAGATGCGCGTTAGTCAGAGCCTCAGCCGAACAGCCGTCTGAATGCTCGAACGAGGGCCCGCCACAGAGCCCACACGGCCAGGCGGAAACCCTTGACCGGCTTCGCCGCTGCCGGTGTGGAGGCCCCAGCCGATGCGGCTACGGGTCCTGCCGGGTCGGAGGAGCTCCTCGGCTCTCCCCCGGCGCTGTCACCGCCTCCAACGGACCCTCGGGCTCCCATGCTCGCTTGGAGGCATGACGCGAACTCTCCGGTGAGTCGTTTCGAGACATCCCCGATCATGCCCCGACCGTACTGGGCGGCCGCTCCGGAGATGGTCAGGTCAGTCGAGATGGAGACCCTCGTTCCGCCTTCCACCTCTTCGAGCCACGAAGTGACGATGGCCGAAGCGGCGCCCCTTCCCCTCTGCTCCCGTCCTTCAGCTTTCAGAATCGCCCGATGAACGGCGTCGTCTCGCTCCTGCAGCGTGACCGTCCCAGCGAACGACATCGCCACTGGACCTACCTTCACGTTCATCTTGCCCTTCCACGTCCGGTCGTCGACGACCTCACCGAGCTCGGCCCCTGGGGCGCAAGGAGCGATCTTCTCGACATCCAGCAGGTAGGCCCACACGCGATCGACAGGGGCGGGGACCACGAACTCGTTGTCGATCTTCACAGGCGTACTCCATCACTGCCTCGAGGCCCGCGCAAGCAGGGACTATCGCCTGGCAGCCGCCCGAAGCTCTGCGGCCCGATCCCGCAGGGCCTCCAGCTGTTCCGGTGGAGTTCTCCGCATCCCCAGACGCACCGGGTCGTACCGGGTGCCATGGCAGTCCGATGATCCCGTCCAGAACAGCCCCCGCGCTTCGGCCAGCGCCACGTAGTGGGCTTCCAGCTCAGGCGGGTGCTCCGGGTGGAGGGCCTCGATGCCGTCGAGCCCCGACTCGATAAGCTCGTCGATCACTTCGTCCGGCACCGGCGCCGCTTCCCGCCAGGTTCCCGGGTGAGCCAGCGCGCAAGCCCCACCGGCACGATGGATCAACGCGATCGCTTCCAGCGGATTCAGGGCGCGCTTTTCCACATACCCTCTGCCGCCCGAGCCGATCAGCTCATCGGTGAACGCATCCTTCAACGTGGGCACGACACCGACCTCGACGAGAGCTTGGGCCACATGCGGCCGAATGATGTTGCCGCCCCTGGCGATCTCCCTTACTCGCTCGAACGTGATCGGATAGCCGAGCTCCTGCAGCCTGCGGACCATTCGTTCGCCACGGCTGAATCGATCGTCCCGAAGTCTTTGTAGCTCGGCGATGAGCTCCGGGTTCGCGGGGTCCATGAAGTAGCAGAGCACGTGAACGCCCTCGCTCTCGCGGACGGTGGAGAACTCGACCCCGGGGACCACCTCGATATCTAGCTCGGCCCCCGATGCCGTCGCTTCCATCAGTCCGTTCGTCGTGTCGTGGTCGGTCACGGCGACGACGTCCAGGCCCCGGTCGCGAGCCAGCTCGAGCAGCTCTCGTGGTGTGAACGTCCCGTCCGAGTAGACAGTGTGCGTGTGTAGGTCGATCCCTGGCATCGGCCGATGTTCTCACACCCCATCGGTTCCTCAGCCTCGAGGGGTTCCCGAACCGCGACCGCTCAACCGCTGGGCCTTTTCGGACGAGCCTTGAGTAGGCGGTCCAACCACGGGTGCCGCCCAGGCGCACCAGAGGGAGCAAGAACGACATGCCTCACCAGCCGATTCCGGAATCTGTTGCGCACGGCAGCAGCGAGCTGGATGCGAAGTGGTGGCCGGCCCACAACGGCAAGGAAGCCGGCCACGGACACGCTGCTCATCCTGCTTCCAGGCTCGCCGACCGGGCCCAGCCCGGCGGCGACCAGGCAGCCGAGGAGATCTGGGGAACCCCAAGGGTCCCTCGCACTACCACAACTACTACGCGATCGGGGGAGGGACAGACGTCGGAGGAGATCTGGGGCGCGGCTCGGCGCACTTCGGTCTCGGACGCCGCTGCCCTCGAGTCGATCTGGGACGATCGGCCCAGCGTGGCCCCGCTCCCTGCATCGCCTCCGGCCGTCCACCGGCGACTCTTCCTCCTACCGGATGCCTGGGCCGCCTCCCCTCGCAGGCCCAGGTGGCGGAGGCGGCTGGACGCGTTCGGCCGCGTCAGTCGCCGTACTGACTGATCTCGGCCTTCTCGAACAGGATGGCCAGCGCGGGCCGCTCCGCGACGGGTCGGTGCCGCCGCCCTGCCGGGATCGTGACCACGTCTCCCTCCTGGAGGGCCACGTCGGGAGCCCATTCTTGCTCGATCCGGAACCCGCCCTGGATGCAGTAGAACAGCTCGTCCTCTCCTGCGTGGACGTGCCACGGGAAGGTCCCGTGCAGCTTCACGACCTTCATCAGGAAGCCTCCCACCTCGGCCACGATCGTGGGCTTCCACGGCTCGGTCAGACGGGCAGCCAACCCCTTCACGTTCTGCATGTGCCCTCCTCTACGAACGACCAGGGCAGGTAAAGCCTCCTCCGCCCGCGCCCGATCCTTACCTCAGGCCCGCGAGGGCATTGGCCCGCAACCCACGAGGAGCCCTATGGACGAGAACGACCACCCCTTCTCCGCCTTCAGCGGGGAGGATACAGCCGAGCAACCACAGCCCGGAGCGCCGCCCCTGGTCGGCGCCACCGACCACCAGGAGCCTCACGCGGTCGGGAACCCGGCGACGACTCCACCGGTCCCTGCGGTGCCAGGGTCGAACGTGGATGGGGCCTGGAACTTCGGCAAGCCGTCTGTCAGCTCCGGCCTGCCAAAGGTGCGCCGGCCGATCGCACTGGCCATCGTGGTCGTGCTGGTGGCCGCCGCGGGCGGGTACTTCTTCCTCGACCGACGATCCTCGTCGGAAGGGACCGCCTTCGCCCTGGCCCTCAGCCGGGACGCCACCTACAGCTACGCCGTGCATCTCGGCATGCAGGGAACGATCTCGGCGCGGGGCCAGCAGATGCCCTTCAAGATGCAGATAGACCAGTCCATCTCGTGGCGCGTGCTGTCGACCGACTCGGACGGTACGGCCACGATCGCCGTCTCCGTGACGACCAACTCAGCGCAGTTCAACGGTCAGCCGGCTCCCTCCATCCCGGCCGAGACCACCAAGATCCGCGTGGCCAAGGACGGCCGGATCCTTTCGGCGGGCTTCGAGATCCGCGGGTTTGGCTCCCACAGCGACCTTGGGTCGCTGGTGCCCGGCAGCGACCAGTTCATGCCCCTGCTCCCCGATCATCCGGTCAACGTCGGCGACGACTGGACGAAGAAGTTCGACCAGCAACTGCCCTTCGGCATGGGCCGGCTCCGTTACAACGTCAAGAGCAGCCTTCTTCGCTACGAGGTCATCGACGGGAAACGCATGGCCGTGATCTTCAGCACCCTCTCGCTGCCGCTGGACATGAGCATCGACCTCAAGAAAGTCCTGGCCGCGTCGGGGACCCCGGGCGGGCAGCTTGCCCTTCCCGGTGGAAGCAACCCGAAGATGAACTTCGGTGGGTCGATGAACATGCAGCAGACCGCGCGGTTCGACCAGGCCCACGGCGAGCTGTATCGCACCTCCGGAAATGCCACCTTCGACATGGCGATCGAGTTCAAGGACTTCCCGCAGCAGGCCAGTGCTCCGTCGGGGCCCCTTCATTTCACCGGCACCATGAATCTCCAGGTCCAGCGGCTGGAGTCCGCACCGAAGGCAGGTCTCACTCAGATCTCCCGAGGACCCTCGCCGGTGATGGTTCCGGCTAAGACAACAACTGGTCCAGGGCCGCGATGAACGTCTTGACGTTCTCGTGCGTACAGGACTCGCCCATCACACCGACCCGCCAGACCTTCCCGGCGAATTCACCGAGACCGCCGGCGATCTCGATGCCGAATTCGTCGAGCAGACGCTGACGGTTCGGTCGATCCTCGAGCCCTTCCGGTAGCCACACGGCTGCGAGCTGGGGCATCCGGAAACCTTCTGGAGGAACCGGCCGGAATCCCCGGTCCTCCAGGGCGGCCAGCAGCTCGGCTCCGACCTCCCGATGCCGGCGCCACCGCTCCTCCGGTCCCTCCTCTAGCACGAGCCGAAGGGCCTCATGCAGCGCGTACAGGTTCGAGACCGGCGCCGTGTGGTGATACAGGCGCTGGCTCCCAACGTAGCCCTGGATGAGCAAGGGGTCGAGGTAGAAGCTGGGAGGCGGCCGCCGCCGTGATTCCATGGACCGGACGGCTTTCGCTGAGAACGTGATCGGAGCGAGCCCCGGCGGGGCAGACAGGCACTTCTGCGAGCCCCCGTAACAGATGTCGATGCTCCAACCATCCACGTCCAGCTCCATCCCGCCGATCGTGGCCACGGCGTCGACGCCGAACAGGATGTCTCGACCGCGGCAAAGGTCCCCGATCTCCAGGAGATGCTGATGGAGGCCTGTAGAGGTCTCCCCATGGACGACAAAAACTGCCTTCGTCTCAGGGTGCTCATCCAAGGTTCGAGCCACTTCTTCCAGAGACACAGGCTCGCCCCACCGATCGCCCAGCGAGATCACTTCCGCCCCCAGGCGCTTGGCGATCTCCCGCATCCTCGCGGCGAAGAAGCCGCTCACCAGGATCATCACAACGTCATCGGGCTCCAGAACGCTGGTAAGAGCGGACTCCATCCCAGCGGTCCCGGTCCCCGACACCGGATAGGTGAGCTCGTTACTCGTTCGGAAGACCTCCCGCAGCATGCCCTGGATCTCGTTCAGCATCTCCAGGGTGCGAGGGTCGAGGTGCCCGATCACCTGCTTCGACATGGCCTGGAGCACGCGGGGGTGCACCATACTGGGGCCGGGCCCCATCAACAGTCGCTCGGGGACCTCGAAGGGCGGCGGGATCTCGGTCATCGGAGCCCTCCGGGCGCCGGAGCCACCAACGAGCGATGGATGTGGGACACCGTGGGACAGCCGCACAATGCCATGGCCAGCGCGAAGTCGTCCCTGAGCAGCTCCAGCACTCGCCGGACCCCGGCCTCGCCATCCACGGCCAGCCCCCACAGGTAGGGGCGACCGATCAGCACCGCCCTGGCCCCCATGGCCATCGCCTTCATGACGTCGCTCCCCCGGCGGATCCCGCCGTCGATGAGGACCTCTGCCCGTCCCTCGACCGCCTCGACCACTTCGGGCAGCACGTCGATCGTGGCTGGCGCGCCGTCGAGCTGCCGCCCGCCGTGGTTCGACACCACGAGGGCCTGAACCCCCGCATCCACGGCCATGCGGGCATCGTCGCCACGAACGATACCCTTCAGGACGACGGGCATCGGAGTGAGGGACGCGAGCCACGCTACGTCGTCCCACGCGAACGAGGCGTCGTGCCGCTCCACGAAGAAGGCGAACAGGCGCGAGCCCTCGGACTCGGGAAGCCCCATCCCCTCGAGGTTGGCCATGGCGATCCCGGGCGGGAGCGAGAACCGGTTGCGGTCGTCTCGGAACCGACGGGCCAGGATCGGGGCGTCGACCGTGAGGACGAGCGCGCCGTACCCCGCGGCGTGGGCCCGCTTGACCAGCTCGGCCGTGAGGTCGCGGTCCTTCAACACATAGAGCTGGAACCAGCGCCGAGCTCCGGAATTCGCGACCTCCTCCATGGATGCGCTGGACACCGTCGACAGCACCATGAGAGCTCCGACAGAGGCGGCCGCCCGCGCGGTGGCCAGCTCGCCGTACCGATGGGCCATGCGCTGGAGGGCGGTGGGCGCCAGCAGGATGGGAAACGCCACCTCCTGGCCGAGGACGGTGGTTCGAAGGTCGATCTCCGAGACGTCCACCAGAACGCGAGGCCGCAGCACCCACCGCTCGAAAGCTCTGCGGTTCTCGGCGAGGGTCCATTCCTCGCCGGCCCCTCCCGCGTAGTAGTCGAAGACCATCCGGGGCAACCGGCCTCGGGCGGCGTCCTCGAACTCGTCAACGGTCAGGTACGCCCCGAGATCGGCCACGGGGGGAAGGTCGGGGCGGATCCGTTCGTTCGCGCTCAAGATTCGTCTCTCAATGCCTGATCAGGACCTCGATCTCGCCTTCCTTGCGGGGAACCTGGGTGGCCGTCACGCCGTCCCGTGACGTGAACACCAGATCGAGCCTCGCCGTCCCCACCCTCATGCCGATGATCTCGATGCTCTCGAGCCAGTCGGGGAGCCGGGGCCGAACGATGTAGAGCTTCCCATCCGGGGCGTCCGCCGTCATCCCACCATAGGACCTCAGCATCAACAAGGGGG
>WNFU01001615.1_pt1 | contig 31702 bp, 28 predicted proteins | sample 5400121 | NCBI WGS metagenome assembly WNFU01 (sample SAMN13153360, study PRJNA577476) | soil metagenome | isolation source: 100 cm soil or saprolite under grassland replicate 1 | place: USA:California | collected 2016-06-15
GCGCGAGGTCCTCGCGCTGCTGGGATTGCGAGAGTGCAGAGCGCAGGTAGGCGATCGACGACTGCGGCCGGCCGCTGGCTTCGAGATGCGTTGCCAGCGCAGCCGTGAGATCGGCCCGCCAGTCGGCGATGGTGAGGCGAGCGGTTTGGACAACGCCAGCCGCGCCAGCCCTTCCGCCGCCGATCTGAAGCTCCAACTCGTCAAAGCCGGGCAGAAACTCCCCAGTTGTCGCCTCCAGCAATCTGCTCATCTCGTCGGCAAGCGAGGCGTCGATCAGCCCCTGGCGCCTGCTGACGCGAAGGCTCAACTCGGAGAGGGCCAGGAAATCGACGTCGAGCCCCTGGAGGTTGAGGCGGAGATGCGTACTTGTGCTCCGGATCAACGGTTTGAGTTCGGTGCCCAGTGCCTCCTGCAAGGCGTGCAGCGCCTTCCGCAAGCGATCGCGCTGGCTGCGCGCCGTGATATCTGGATTGATCTCGACCGCGACAAGGGAGCGGTCGACTGGGGTGTCGTATCCGTAAACCGCTCGAGCGATCAGATAGGAGAGCAGAAACTCAAGCCGTGGCTGCTCGTGGACTCGTTGGGTCCGATCGTGCCCGTCGACCTCGATGGCAAGAGAGCCGATAGTGCGCAGCCGCACTCGGTTAGAAGTGCTGGCAACTACAGGTGCAGATTCGGCAACTGCTACCTGACCGTTGCTGGGTGCGATCTCTGGGCGACTCAATGAGGTTTCTTCGATCGCATGCTGGCCGTCAGAGCCGGCTTCGATTCGAACCTCAAGTTTTCTTGAGGTTTCTCCTGCGGTAGGGCGGGCGGGCACCGGCTCGAATTCGGCTGAGCCAGCCTGAAGTTCAAGTTTTCCTGAGGTTTCAGCTGCGTCACTGATTGCCGGCGGGAGGACTGAGATGACAGCGAGCACACCGGCGAGTACGACGATTATCCAATCGGCACCATCACCTGCGGTCGCCCCCAGTACGCCGCCGGCTCCGACCGCCAGCCAGACCGTGGCTGGCACAAGGCGAGTCTGGAGGAAGAAGTAGCCGAGCCCGGCAGCGACCAAGTAGGCGAATCCAACCCAGTCGCCACCGACCAGGGCGGCGAGTGCGAGGGCGACGACGGCGACAAAACCGCAGGCGAGGACAATGCCGCGCGGGTCCTTGGGGATCAGCAGCATCTCCAGAAGGTCGAGCGACCCAACCCGCCGGCCTAACCCCTCCTCCCTGGGGTTTGGCGCCATGTTTGCGCTAGGTTTATCCGACCGCCACGTGTCAGGCAATCCTGTTTTTCCATGAGGGCGCCTCATGGATTTCCGGCGACTCTGCCGGCGTCTTCCGAGCGACGCCTGTTGCGCACTCATCGCGGGAGACCCTCGCGCCATTCCGAAGACACCTGAAGCCGCCGGGTGCGTCCCTCACGCGCCAGCCAGCGGAGCACCCGGGTGTAGGCACGCGAAGCCAGTCGAAAGCGAGTCTGCAAACCGCTCTCGAGCAAGGGCACGGTGGCCGCGGCGTGCAAGGCCTCGGCGACCAGCTGCTGGCGGATCTCGGGCTCGTCGATGGTCGGCGGCACCGGCCGCAGGCCTTGGAGGATCACGACCAGTGTCGGGGCCAGCAGGTCGAGGATCACCGGGCCCCAGGTCGGCTTGGGTCCGGCCCGATAAGCGCAAACCGCCTGCGCTAGCAGACGGTTCCGCTCGACGGCTTCCGTATTGATTGGATCGCGCGCGCGAGCGACCATCGCGCGGTCCTCGTTGGACAGACCGCCGGCGACTCGCAGGTATCCCTGCTTGGCATGGGCACCTCCTTCGGTTTGGTGCCCGCAAGCTCTCAGGAGCCCGTCCTCTAGGCGTCCTCTGAGCGTCCTCCAGCGTCCTCTGGAACCGGTCGGCGCGAATTCCAGCTGACGTCGCGCGGAGGCCCAACGTCCTCTGAGCGTCCTTTTTCAAAGAAAGGACGCCAGAGGACGCTTTTTCCACACCCCTCGATGTCGTTTAGGGGAGATGTGAGCGCAAAACGCCGCATCCACTTCCAGCTGCCGTCGGAGCTTGAGGCCGAGGTCAGGGCTATCGGCCGCGAGCACGGCATCGGCCTGGGCCCTGCCATCCGTGTGGTCCTCCGCCGTGGCATCGACCGAGGTCCTGTAGCCGAAGCCTGTCGCGACTGCGCGAGCGGGCTGGCCGCACTCATCGCCGCCGAGCAGACGCTGCTCGTCGTCGCCTCGATCCTGCCTCAGGGGCGCAGCCTGGTCGATGGGTTGGCCGCCGATGCGGCGACCGCCGCAGAGCAACGCCTGGCGGCTGTCGACCAGGGCGAGCGCTGCAGCGAGGCGATGGAGTGAGCGACCGCTGCATCGTGGCTGCCAGATTCACCCCGGCCGGCTCGCCCGGCCAGGTCCGCAAGGCGGTCGGCGGTTTCCTCCGTTACGTCCAGCACCGCGACCTCCACCCCACCGAAAGCGACGCTCGGCCGACCAAGCCTGAGGTCGCCGGCCTGCTCAAGTACGTCGCCTATCGCGATCGCGCCAGCGCCCGGGCGGAGCTATTCGGTCCTGCAGGCAGGATGGGGAGCTCCGACCGAAAGGTCTTCGCCGCGTTCGTCCTGCGCTCGCTGGAGGAGTCGAAGCCGCAGCTCTACCGCGCTCGCTCTGGCGAACTGGTCGATCGGCGCCGCGCCGTCTATCGCCTGGTCATATCGCCCGAGCGGGCGCGCGGGCTCGACCTCCGCCGGCTGACCGCGGCCGCAGTGGCGGCGATGGCGAGCGAGCTCGGTACCGATCGCCTGCGCTGGATGGCCGCCATCCACCGCAACACCGCCCATCCCCATGTCCACCTCGTGGTCGCGGGCATGCGCGAGACAGAGCAGGGGTTCCGCCGCTTTGAGCTGACCAAGCTACGACTGGCGGCAATCAAGGTCGCCGTCGCGAGCGAGATCGTGCGCCAGCGGGCAGAGCGCCAGCCGGCGGTTGTCCCAGAGCGACCCTCCGCCGCGGTTTCCTGCGACATCGGCGCGACTCGAGCTGACCGCGGCACGCCGATCCGAGTGCAGCCAGTCTCGATTCCGTCCGCCCCCCGCTTAAGGCCGCCGCTAACGCTACGCATCCGGCATCGCCATTCGCGTGCGACGCCGACCTCAGCGCCGTTGCTTCGACTCCGTGCGGCGGCCCGTCGCTATGCGTGGCAGCTTGCCGATGACGCGGCCCGGGAGGCACGCCAGCGGGGATGGGAGCACGCGGCATGAGGCGACTGCTGATAGCCGCAGCGCGACTGATTGCTGAGATCGCTCTCACCCTCTGCCGAGAGTTGCTTCCCAGCTGGCTGCTTGGAGCCGGATCGCCGGACAGCCATGGTGCCAGCCGCTGGGCGCGGTCGTCCGAGCGGCGACAACTGGGGCGGCCATCGAAACCGGCATCGGTGTTCGGCGACGGGATCGTCCTCGGCTGGCACGACGGGTGCTTGCTCGAATCGCCGGCCGAAGACAACGTGATCCTGTTCGGCGTCCAGCGCTCGGGCAAGACGTCAACGGTGGTCGTGCCCACGCTTCTCGGTTGGCGCGGCGCCGCGGTGGCGACCTCGACCAAGGAAGAGCTGGTCGCGCTGACAGCGCATCACCGCACTGGTATCGGTCCCGTCTCCGTCTTCGCGCCGCTCGACCGCGACCATGCCTGGCTTAACGACCTCGGTCTGGAGCCGGCGACCTGGAACCCGATCGATGTCGTCGATTCCTGCGGATCGGCGGCTGAGCTGGCCGATCACTTCACGGCCTCGGGCAAGCACGGTCACTCTGCGCACTGGTATCTCGCCGCGGCGAGCCTGATCACGGGCCTCGCTGTCTGCGAGCGCGAGCGCGGCGGCGACATGGCGACCTTACTCGCCCGGCTCAACCGAACCGCGCTCGTCGAATACGCCGGCCTGGCCAAGGTCGTGGAAGACCAACGCGCCTCTGACCTCCTCACCGCTTTCGCCCTCACACCAGATCGGGAGGCAGGCTCGATCGCCTCTACCGCGCGCTCGTCGCTCTCGCTTTGGACTGACGAGCGGATCGCCGAGGCGACGACCACATCGGACCGAGCGCTTGACCTCGACCGGATCCTGGGCGAACGGGGCACCCTCTACCTGGTCGCGCCGGCTGAAGAGGCCGAGCGCTGCCGGCCGCTGTTCTCCGCCCTACTGCTCTCGCTGCTGCGACGCGCGACCATTCGCGCACGAACTCAGGGCGGAGTTCTCTCACCAAGGTTGCTGATCGCGCTCGACGAGGCGGCCAACTTCGCCCGTATCCCGCGACTCGCGGGATATGCATCCAGTGGTCCTGGGCAGGGAATTCAACTTCTCCTCTGCTACCACGACCTCGCCCAGGTCGAAGCTGGCTACGGCGCCGAAGCGGCGCGGACGGTTTGGAACAACTGCCGGGCGCGCCTGCTGCTGCCCGGCCAGGGCGACATCAAGACGCTCGAACAGTTCAGTCGCGCCATCGGCGACGAGACGCGAGTCTTCCAGGCTCGCCATTCCGACCGCTGGCGGTCGGGTTCTAGCGAGCAGCGCGTCGGCCGGCCACTGACCAGCGTCGACGAGCTCCGCCGGCAACAGCGCGCGGTCCTGCTCTACGCCAACGCGCCGCCCGCACAGCTTGAGCTGCGTCGATGGGACCAGGTTCCCCCTTGGCGCCGTCTTGTTCTTCACCCTCCATCGGTTTCCGCCGGCTCTGCCGGCAAAGGAGAAAGCGAGTGACGCGAATCCTCAACGACATCTCGGTCACACCCGACTTCAACGGCCTGCCGCCCAGCGTCTATCACGGCCTCATCCACCTCACCAACAACGCCGCTGCGGTCCTCACCCAGGTGGCCGGGCTTGGGCTCGTCGCTTCGCTGATCTGTCTGGTGCTTGCGTCCTTCACCGGCAATCGGGACATCGCTGAGCGCGCCAAGAGCGGAATCGGGATCTCGGTCTTCTCGATCGCCCTCCTCTACCTGGGAGTCGCGGCTGCCAACTACGCCGGGCGCTTGTTCAGCTGATGGACGACTACAGCACGCAAGCCGACCAGCTCGTCAACCAGGTCGCGATCTCGGTCGCCAACTGGTCGACCGCGATGGCGGTCGAGAGCATCAAATGGCTGCTGGCCACTCTTGGCCGGTCAACCGAGCCCGACCTGAGCACGATCGTGCCGGTCTACGAGCGCATGCTCGCGATCTCGCTCCTGGTCGTAGGTGCGATCGTCGCGTTGGCCCTGATCGAGCGGATCGCCTGGGGATCACTCGGTACCGGTCTGGCGATCGTGCCCCGAGTCGTCGCGGCGACCTTCTTCGCCTACTCGGGTCTGGCCCTGGTCAAATACAGCGCTGGCTACGCGGCACTCCTGGCCACCACGTGGTCACCCGACTTCATGCAGCTCAGCGACAGGCTGATGCGCAGCGTCGCCGCGAGTGATGCTGCGATGGCTTCGGCGACGAGCGGCCCGCACGTGAGCACCTTCGGTCTGATCATCACCGCGCTCTCGCTCAGCTGTCTGACCGTGATGGTTCATCTCGAGCTCGTCGTCAGATCGGCGCTCATCCTCACCCTGACGGTGTTCGTGCCGCTGGTCAGCGTGATGTCCATCTGGCCTCGCCTGGCCAAGGCCGCGACCAGGCTGGCCGAGTTCCTGATCGGTCTCCTGCTCTCCAAGTTCGTCGTCGCCACCGCCGTCTACGTCGGCTTTCGCCTCGTCGTCTCAGCGCTGGTTTCGCCGACCGACAGCGACACGACTGAGAACTGGATGGCGTCAGGCGTCGCTGTCTTGCTGATCGCTGCCTTCTCGCCGGTCGTGATCTTCACCTCCCTGCGTTTCGCCCACGCGCAAGCGGGAAGCGTCGCCCGGAGCTTGACGGGCGCTGGCCTCTCCTTGATGCCCACCGGCAGGGTGCTTGGCAATGCGACCAGGCTCGCCCAGCCACTGGTGCGATCTGCACGGACGCGACTCGCTTCTCGAATTGTTCGTTTTCGGTCTCGCCCATGACGGCGCATCGTCTCCCAGCCCACTCAGCTCCTGCTTCTCCTCTGCGCCGCGGAGGGGGTGCGGGGGAACCGGCGGCGCATCCGGTTCCCCCGCCCGACGACCACTCGAAGACCCGCAGTCCTCAGGACCTACCTCTCTTGATCGATAGCCGGGAACTGTCGCGCCTTCTCGGCATCGGGCGCACAAAGGCGTTCGAACTCATGGCTCGAGGCGAAGTTCCAGTTGTTCGAATTGGCCGCTGCGTCCGCATTTCGCGGACAGCCCTTGAGGACTGGGTGGCCGATCGTGTCCACGTTGATGTCTGGACCATCCGCTGAGGAAGACGAAGCGCGGCAACGGCGAAGGATCGATCTATCGGCGCCGCGATGGCAAATGGGTTGCAGCCATCTCAATGCCAGGTCGGAGGCGGAAGGTGCTTTACGGAGCCACTCGCGACGAGGTGCGACGCAAACTCGGGATCGCGTTGGGCGCCGCGGAGGCCGGGACCCTAGCGGATCCCCGCGGCATCACTTTGGGCGCTTTTCTCGATCAATGGCTCGAAGAGGTCGCTAAGCCATCCGTCCGGGTGTGGACCTATCACGGCTATGAGGTCCATGTCCGGAAACACATCAAGCCAGTGCTCGGCAGGTATCCCATCGAAAAAGTGGGACCGCAGGAAGTCCAAATGCTTCTCAACAGGAAACTTTGCGAAGGCCTATCGCCCAAGTCGGTGCGCTACATCCGGGGAACGCTGAGAACCGCATTGAACCAAGCAGTGCGGTGGGGAATAGTCGGCCGCAACTCAGCCGCACTTGTAGACGGCCCTCGCGTGGAGCAGTACGAGATTCGGCCCTTTACTGTCGAGGAAGCGAAGCGCTTCCTCGCGGCGATCAAGGGTGATCGCCTTGAGGCTCTGTATTCGGTTGCTCTGACAATGGGTCTGCGCCAGGGAGAGGCCCTGGGACTGAGATGGCAGGATGTCGACCTCGATCTGGGGTACTTGCGGGTCACCAAACAACTCCAGAGAATCGACGGCAGGTTCGTGTTGGTGGAGCCGAAGACGGCTCGGAGTCGCCGCACCTTAGCGATCCCGCCGGCGATAGTTCCAACGCTGCGCGACCACAAGCTGCGCCAGGACCGCGAATACACGCCCCATCCCGACGCTAATTCGCTGCGTCTCGTTTTCACTAGGCCAGATGGCGAGCCCTTAGATGGAACCGTAGTGACACATCAATTCCACCGTCTGCTCGACCGGGCTGGGATCGCTCAGCGCCGGTTCCACGACCTCCGCCACTCATGCGCAACGCTATTGCTTGCTCAGGATGTGCCGGCTCGAGTTGTAATGGAAATCCTCGGACATTCGCAGATCTCGTTGACCATGAACACCTACACGCATGTCCTGCCTGAGCTCAAACGAGAGGCGGCCAATCGGATGAACGCCGTAGTGCTGGAGCGGTAACCAAGACAGCAGTAACCGGGATCGTCAACTCCGTGAGCCTGTCTGATCCGATCGCGAGCCAACAGAGTTGAAAAACGACTGAGCGGATTCGATGAAGGCAAGCCAGTCGCCCGCAAAAGTCCGGCTGGCTATAGCCAGAAACGCTGCGGTTACCACTAGGAAGGCGACTGCCCCAAGGAACACGAGGTCGTTGTTGTCGCGCCGCAGTTCATATGGGTCGGAGCATGAACAAGAGCGGGACGGATTGTCGGTCTCGTACCAAACGGTTATGGACTGGCCGATCCTCAGGGATGCGGCGTGGCCCTCTGGTCCGTCTGCGAACCACACCCCTTCGAGGACTTGGCCCCGCGCTACATACCGATACTTGACCTGGTCGTGGTCGGATGGATACGTCGCCTCAACAGTCCCGACCGTTCGTGTATATCCACCCGACGGGACCAGCTTTTACCCGGCACGAGTGGCGAAACGATCCACGAAGAAGCCCCCAGCGTGATGAGGTAGGCGAGCACGAGCAACCAGGCAGCCGCAATCCGGCGTCCGAAGGGCTTACCCATTGACGCTAACCGCCAATTCGGCGGTTCCTGGTGGCTGGTTCGCGGCTGTGGCGGAGACGCGCCGATCAGACACGGCCCGTCCACCATGCCGGCTCCCAGATGTGGACGACTGTAAGGGTGCATTCGTACGCCAGACCGCTTCCGCGGGGCGGGCATGTCACCACTTGATGCGTGGGCGAAAACATCGCCGTTAACGCCAACGCCAGGGCGAGAATCGTCGCTGCTAAAAGGCCTCGCCGGACTCGAGGTGTTGCCAGGGCGCCTGTCACGCGCGGAAGACTACTGCCATCGGCTCACGCTGCGACTAGCTGGTAGTGCCGCCTCTCGTCGCCACGTTACGAGCGGTGGAGGGTGGCCAGCCCCATCACTGGGTGATAGGGCGCGCGTCGAGGATTGACGCAACATAGTTCCTCAGCCACCTCGCCTGCCACTCTGAACCCAGAGGTTCAGCAAGGCCACCACGATGACGCACACTGTCAGGAGAAGCGCTGGCGGGATGACCGAGTAGCCGAGAAATGACCAGGCGACAAATGTTGGGATGGCTGCCAGAAGCAAGAACGCCAAGGCGAGTAGAGCTGAACGTTTGAACTCGGTCCTATAGCGCACCGTCGAGCCGCGTCCTGCTTCTTCGTGCGTGCCAACCACACGGATCATCGTCCGGCCCCGTTTGCTGATACCAAAGCGGGACGGTTCGGCGTAGCTGGCTCGGGAGGACGACCGCAGGTTTTGGCGCAACCGTTGCGCACATTCGCCAGGAGACAGACCTGTATCGAATTGGTCCGAAGAACCGATCACCATCGGCGCGATTGTCGATGATGGCCGACTGCCTAGCGGCTCGGAGCAGAAGGTTGCCTCGATGTGAGGAACCGGTTGCTACACGGGTTGCTACACGGTTGCTACATAGCAGTAAAGCCCCACTGGACGAAGCCGACGGCCTAAGTTCAGAAATTGGCTCCGGGACAGGGACTCGAACCCTGAACCTTGCGGTTAACAGCCGCCTGCTCTACCGGTTGAGCTATCCCGGAACAGACCTCGAATTCTAGGTGCTGCCGTCCGCCATCCGCCGCGGCCCAGGCCTGCCGCCGCTTCGGCTCGCACTCCACGACCAGGTCCTCACCCTTCCGTAGATTCAGCTCAGCGATCATCTCCAGTGGTTCAAGGTAGCAACGAATGACAACCACCATCCGCACCGCGCGCCTGGAGCTCGTGCCGCTCGAGCCGACTGTGATCAGGCACTTCCTGCAGGGCCATCGCGCGGCCGCCGCAGCGACCATCGGCGCGTCGCTGCCCGAAGAGTTCCCCTCCGCGGACGAGCTCGGGGGTTTCCTCCCGATCCAGCTCCATCGCATGCAGTCGTCACCCGACCGACGCGAGTGGATGGCGCGCCTGATGCGCACGATCTCGCAAGGAGACCTCATCGGACACTGCGGTTTTCACGGGCCGCCCGAGGTGATCGGCCGTGCCGAGATCGGCTACACGGTCTTCACCGCCTTCCGCGGCCAGGGCTTCGCGAAGGAGGCCGCCGGCGCGCTGGCCCGATGGGCCTTCGAGCAAGGCGAAAACGATGTCTTCGCATCCATCGCGCCCGGCAACGCGCCGTCCCTGGCCGTCGTACGCAGCCTCGGCTTCAGGCAGGTCGGGACGCAGGAGGACGAAGTCGACGGCCTGGAGCTCGTCTTTGCTCTCCGGGCCGGCGAGACAGGCTGACCAGACGCTTCAGAAAAGTCGCCTGCCCCCGCTCGATTTCCTCCGCCACGGCGAGCGCGACATCCACGAAAGCCGCCGCCGCGGGTGGCCGGTAGCGTTCGCGATGCCAGACGATCACGAGGACGCGTGGCGGCACCGGTTCGGCCAGCGGGAGCAGCCGGACGCTTGGGTCATCTTCCTCGACGGCAAGCAGTGGCGCGAGCGCGAAACCCAGGCCGGCGGCGACCATCGCCTGCACGGTCCCGTTGTCGTTGGAGCGAAAGACGACTCTCGGCCGGGCGCCGTTCCTGCGAAGGAACTCCTCTGTCCGGTCCTGGTGCTTCCCGTGGTGGAAGGCGACCATCGGCTGCCCGTCGAGGTCGGCGACCGCCGGCCGGGACCGGGCCATCGGCGAGCCCGCCGCGGCCATCAGCACGTACGGATCACGCATCAGCTCGCGCACCTCGAACGGGCCCTCCGGGGTCGGCTCTATGGCGAAGCTGAGGTCGAGATCGCCTCGTTCCACCGCGGCGACGAGGTCGTCGTCGTCCGCCTCCTCGGTGACCTGGACGTCGACGCTGGGCCACTGCTCCTTGAAGCGATGGAGGGCACCGGGCAAGACCTTGTTGGCGACGCTCTGGTAGATCCCTACATGGAGGCTTCCGGATAGGCCGGCGGCGAAAGCGCGAAAGTCGGCCTCGGCCGCTCGCAGCCGGGACTCGATGGCCTCGGCGTGCCCCAGGAGCACCTGCCCGGCCTGGGTCACCTCCACCGAGCGCCGGCCCCGCGAACGCTCGACCAGCCGCTGCCCAACCAGGGCCTCCAGCGCCGTGATGTGGTCGCTGACCGTCGAGAGCGATTCGCTCAGCTCCTCGGCTGCCGCCCAGAACGATCCGGTCTTGGCGATGGCGCTCAGCGCCCGCAGGTGTTTGATGTCGACGCTCCGCCAATTATCCGGCATGGCGATATTTTATGAGGCAAATGCAGGTTGCTTCGGAGTTTCCCGGTGGGAACACTGAATCCATGGAGGTTCTGATGGCAGCCCTGATCCTTGTCCTGGTGGCGATGCTGGCCGCGGCGTGGGGCGTCGATTCGCGCCCGACGGACGCCGAACGCGCCACCCGCTGGTGGCCCGCGACGCCGCGCGATTGAGCTTGACAACCAGGCCGGTCGCCGCATAAGTTCGATCCCTGAACCGCGCGTAACCCGCCGATAACGGAGGCCGGGTTATCGTCGGCGGGGCGGGCCAGGCGGGGGCCCGCTTGCACGCAGTCGGCGCGTCTGCAACAAGGGGGTTGGAACGGTGAGACGACTGATTCGGCTCGCGGCCGCCGCGGCGCTTGTGGCCACGCAGACAATGGTCCCGGTGAGCTCCGCCGCGCACGCACCGGTGGCCACCGCCTCATCGGCCTGTTCGTTCAACAACGGCATCCAGCACGTCATCAACATCGTGTTCGACAACACGCACCTGTTTCGCGACCGCGACACCGTGCCATCCGACCTCGAGCAGATGCCGAACCTGCTCAACTTCATGACCGGCAACGGCACGCTGAGCGACAACCACCACACGATCTTGATCTCGCACACCGGCGGAGGCATCCTGAGCTCGTTGACCGGGATGTACCCCAGCCGCCACGGCCAGACGGTCAGCAACACGTACGGGTACTTCAAGCCCGACCAGACCACCGCGTTCAGCACGTCGTTCAAGTACTGGACCGACCTCGTCGACGATGCGACCGGGACGAATGACGCGTTTCCGAACATGGTCACGACGGGCGGAGTCACCACACCCGCGCCCTGGGTTCCCTACACCCGGGCCGGATGCGACTTCGGCGCGGTCGCGACCGCGAACGTCGTCCTCGAGAACACCGGCACCGGCACCTACGGCGACATGACCAAGGTCTTTGGCCTCAACTCGGCCGAGTGGAACGAGGCGGTCGCCTCCAACGCCGCACCACGCGGCACCAAGGAACGCGCGCTGGCGCAGACCGATTTCGTCGGCCTGGGGATCCACTGCGCCCAGGGCGGCGGCATCTGCAACGCCAACAGCGCCAACGCTCGAGCCGACTCGCTCCCCGATGAGCCCGGCGGCTACGACGGATTTCAGGGGCTGTTCGGCGCCAAGTACGTCAACCCGGCCATCACCGGCGGCCAGAACGTCGTCAAGGACACGACCGGGGCCGACATCACCGACCCCTTCGGCCAACCCGGCTTTCCAGGCTTTGACGGCATGCTCGCGAAAGTGAGCCTTGGCTACGTCGCGCAGATGCAAGAAGCCGGCATCCCGGTCACCTACGCATACATCTCGGACGCCCACGACAACCACCAACTCGCGCGTGCCTCGGGACCTGGTGAGGCCGACTACGTCGCCCAGTTGCACGACTACGACCAGGCCTTCGGAGCTTTCTTCGACCGGCTGGCGGCCGACGGCATCAACAAGGCCAACACGCTGTTCGTGTTCACCGCGGACGAGAACGACCACTACGCCGGAGGCAACTCGACCGACGGCACCTGGAGCCACACGTTCTGCAACGTGACCGCCGGCGACACATGCCCCGCCAACCAGATCGGCGAGGTCACCCAGAACATCAAGGCTCTGCTGCCGGCGGGGTACACACCGCCCACCTTCGACATCCACTTCGACTCGGCGCCGACGGTGTACGTCAGCGGCAACCCGGCCCGGACCGACCCGACCCTCCGCCAGCTCGAGCGAAACCTCGCCGCTGCGCAGAGCGTCGACCCCTACGTCAGCTCCGCACCGACGCCGGTCATGCTCTACATGGCCGACCCGGTGGAGCAGCAGGCGCTGCACATGATCAACGCCGACCCGGCGCGGACGCCGAGCTTCACCTACTTCGCCAACCCCGACTACTTCCTCACGACGTCGAACACGAACTGCCCCGACTCCTTGCACCGGGTGCCCACCTGCGTCGACTACCACTTCGCATGGAGCCACGGCGACGCGACCGACGACATCGGCCGCACCTGGCTTGGCCTGGTCGGGCCCGGGGTCCAGAACTTCGGTCGGACCAGCGCCACGTGGTCAGACCACCCCGACATCCGCCCGACCATGTTTGCGCTGCTGGGGTTGAAGGACAGCTATGAGCCCGACGGCAACGTGCTGTTCAACTTCCTTTCCACCTCAGCCCTGTCGAGCCAGTTCCGCGCGAACCGCGACACGGTGGTCAAGCTGAGCCAGACGTACGACGCGATCTCAGCCCCGTTCGGGGCTTTCGCGCACGACACGCTGGTCGCTTCCACCCACGCCATCGCGAGCGGCTCCGACGCGGACGACAGCCACTACCTCTCAGTCGAGGACAGCATCGCCTCGCTGACCGCCCAGCGGGATGCGCTCGAAGCGCAGATGAGAACCGCGCTGTTCAACGCCGAGTTCGGTGGCGGGCCCGTGCCGAGCAAGGACGACGTCAAGAACATGAACGCCATGGCCAGGCAGCTGCTCAGCCAGGCGGCGGCACTCGCCGCAAACTCGGAATAGTCAGAGTCGGTTCGGAAGAGCCCTCCCAGTGCGGGAGGGCTTTTTCTTTTCTAAGAAGATGCGTTCGGCTGAAGGAGCTCGGCGATCGACCCTTCGAACTGGGAGAGCTGCTTGTGGACTTCGATCACCTCATCTGAGGTCACGGGGTCGGTGGGGTCGATGTCGGTGTGGTGCTCCGTCCATTCGGTGCCGCACTCGCAGCGGTGGAACATGAACCGATCGGTCCGCGAGCGGTAGGTGTAGATGGCTGCGTCCTGCAGGCGCCTACCGCAGGCGCACTTGCCCTTGTCTGGTTCCAATCGCGACCTTTGCAATGACGTAAACCTCGATTCGTATAACGAACCAGAATCCGATTTCGTGGCAGCTTACACCCAGCGCCTTCGATTTGTGAAGGTCAACACTATGTAAATTTCAGCCGGGGGCGTTCAACTCTTTGAGCAGTCCCGGCAGGTCGCGCAGCCGCTCGGTTCGGGCGGCATGTTCGAGCGTCTGGTACTGGGAGAGCACGTCGACGAAGCCGTCGCCCGTGTCGTAGCCGTGCCGGCGCAGCAGCTCGCGGCCACGATCGCCAAGCACGGCCAGCACCTCGCGAGCCTTGCTGTCGGGGCCGAAATTCTCAGGCACTCGGCGCCGGCGGTTCGAGCTTCTTGAGGATCACGCGGTGTCCGTGCCAGGTGGCGGGCAGGCCGGCCGGCTCGTCGCCCTGGTAGCTGAGCTCGAGGCTCCAGACGCCGTCCACCTGGATGGGGGCGATGCCGAGCTTGACCTTCGGATTCTTGCGTTGCAGCCCCTGGAGGAGGGCCACGCCGTAGATCACCAGCGCGCCCGGAAGGTTGATGGTGTTGATACGCCCGCCCTCGCTCGAGCCGTCGACGCCGGACGTGCGCGAGCCGAGGGAGTGGATCATCTGCGACGGCTAGGTTACTGGCCTGCGGCCCTGGAGCGCGGCCACGACGGCGTCGACGGTCGCCTCGTAACCCAGCCGGCCGGTGTCCAGGACCATGTCGTAGTGGGCGGGGTGGTTCCGGTCGTGCCCGTAGACCTGCTTGATGTACGAGGTCCAGTTCTCATCGCTCAGCTTCAGGCGCTTCCGCGCCTCGTCCTCGGACTGGATCTTGAAGCGGTCCATGATCGTCCTCACACGGACATCCTCCGCGGCACGCAGGAATACGTGCAGCGCGCCCGGAAACTTGCTCAGGATGTAAGCCCCGCCGCGACCGACGATGACGACGTCGCCGGCGCGCGCCGCCTCCTCGATCACGTGTTGGGTGATCTGGAGAACCGCCTTGCGGGTGTCGAACGTTGGGGCCGCGTTGGGCGGAGTCCAGGCCGCCGCCTCGGCCGGGATCAGTGGCTCGGTGCTGGCCGAGCCCAGGGCGACCAACAGTCGTGCAAGCAGCGAGCCCGGCTGCTCGTCCTCGGCTTCGACCTCCTCCTTGGGCAGCTGGAGCCGGCGCGCCACCTCGTCGATGATCTTGGAGTCGAGGAAGTCGGCCTTCAGCCTGGTCGCGAGCATGCGGCCGACGGTCGCGCCTCCCGCCCCGAACTGCCGCCCGATCGTGATGACCGGCATCGCGGCATCAATCTACGTCACCAGATGGGCGTGTAACCGGCGGGGAATTGCAGGGTGGAAGCCCCGTCGATGATCTCGGCGACCCGCACAGGCACAAATGAGTCGCATGCCTCCCGACGAAGGCATGGTGGTGTCCTCCAAATCGGATTGTCTCCCAGGGCAACGGCAAACTTGCGCCCTCCGGGTTCGGCCAACAATCCGTGGATTGACCAACGACCGTCGTAAGTCCACAGCGTTTGGCCCGACCGCCAATCGATGGTCGCGAAGGACGAGAGCATTGGATCGCCAGTTGGCTCCGAGACCATCGCGATCGACGCGTCTCCGCTGAAGGCAATTACGTTGACTGGATCAGCAAGCATGCCCACGGCGCTCCAATCAGAGAGGCTTCGGATGATGGTGTGGCTCCGGAGGTGCGGCTTCGCCGCCACGGAATTGGGCAAATAGTTCTCGGCGAGGTAGGCGGCGTCCGACGTGGCTGCGGCGCTCGCGACTTCATAAGGCCTGTACGACCGGTGGCTGATCACCGCGCCATCGCTGAGCCTTACGACCCAAATCTCAGTGACGCCAGCGTCCGCGGTCCGAACGAGGATTGCCCGATCTGAACTGAAGCTGCAGGCGATGACAGTGATGGATGTGTAGATCACGTTCGGTAGGGCGATGACTTTCTTCGCGAGGCCGGGGAAAAGCGTGGTCAAAACCCAAATACGCGTGCTCGAATCGAAGGAGGTCACGCAAAGGTGACGGCTGTCGTCTGCCCATATTCCGAACACGGTGCGGGCGGGAAAGGGCGAGTTCTGCAAACGCTTCCCCAGGCGATCCATGAATTGGCCCATAGCCTGGCCGCTGCCGTTGCCGAAGATCTGAAACTGCTGACCGTCCGGTGCCTGCTGGAGCGGGCAGGATGCACGCGGTGGGCACAGCCCATCCAGCTTGATCGTGCCGCGAGGGTTGCGGTTCCAGTCATAAGCCTGGAGCCAACTCGGATGGGTTGGATCGACGACGTAGAGGAGCGGCACCCCCGCCGGTGGCATCCCGTAGTCGCCGCCGGCCGGGACGACCGGTCTGCTCGAGAACCTGACTGCAATCAGGCCTGCCACAAGCGCGGCCGTCAGTAGCAATGCGGCGGCCACCGCCAGCCAGTGCAGGTTTCCTTCGCGGACGTGATCCGCATGTCCGGCACGGCGCACCGCAACCGCTGCCGTGACGTGGAAGCGCATCGAGGCCGGCGGCGGATAAGCCGACTGCTCCTTTTCGAATGCTTCACGGATCTCGGTGCGCAGGTCGCTCATGGCTTCAGCTCCAGTCCAGGGCGCAGCTTCTTCGCCGCGCGGTAAACGCGTGTCTTGGCGCCGGCGGCGCTCACGCCAAGCACGGCGCCGACCTCGTCCAGCGGGAGGTCCAGGTAGAAGTGCAGGAAGAGGGCGAGGCGATCCTCGCGAGGCAGCCTCGAAAGGGCACGCCCGATGTCGGTTCGCTCCGTCTCGATGCCGCTTTCCGGCAGTTCGACCTCTGCGACCCGCAGGGTCGACCACCACCGGCTGCGGCGGGCGCTCAAGCACTGGTTGGCGACGATGGCAAGAAACCACGCCCGGGCGGAAGCGGCGTTTTTCAGCTGACGCATCCGGCGCCAGGCTTTGAAAGCGGCCTCTTGAACCGCATCGTGAGCTTCGTCCGGATCGCGGAGGATCGCGAGGGCGGTCCGATACCCCGCTTCGAGGTGCGGCCCAACGAGCGAATCGAAGTCGAGCTCCGCCGGCGGAGTCGCGCTCACCACGAGGTTCTGCACATTGCCCTCGCCATTAAGACGCGGGCAACTAAGTTTTGGTTTCCAGCCCGCCCCATCCCCGGCCTCCGGCCGGGACTCCCCCATAAATGGGAAAGAGTCTTACTCCAGGTAGTCGCGCAGCTTCTTCGACCGCGACGGGTGGCGCAGCTTGCGCAGTGCCTTGGCCTCGATCTGGCGGATTCGCTCCCGGGTCACGCCGAACCTCTTCCCGACCTCTTCCAGCGTCCGCTGGTGGCCGTCGATCAGCCCAAAACGAAGCTGCAGCACGCGCCTCTCTCGAGGCGTCAAAGTGTCCAGAACATCCTCGACCTCGGAGTGGAGCATGGTCAAAGACGCGGCGTCCGACGGCGAGACCGCCTCGCGGTCCTCGACGAAGTCGCCCAGGTGCGAGTCCTCCTCCTCGCCGATCGGCGTCTCCAGCGAGACGGGGTCCTGCGACACCTTGACGATCTCGCGCACCTTCTCGGGCGTGATGCCCATCTCCTCGCCGATCTCGTCGTCGGACGGCTCGCGGCCCAGCTCCTGCAGCAACCGGCGCGAGACGCGCACCAGCTTGTTGATCGTCTCCACCATGTGCACCGGGATGCGGATCGTCCGCGCCTGGTCGGCGATGGCGCGCGTGATGGCCTGCCGGATCCACCACGTCGCGTAGGTCGAGAACTTGTAGCCCTTGTGGTAGTCGAACTTCTCGACCGCGCGGATCAAGCCCATGTTGCCTTCCTGGATCAGGTCGAGGAAGGACATGCCGCGGCCGATGTACTTCTTGGCGATCGAGACCACCAGCCGGAGGTTGGCCTCGGTCAGGCGCTGCTTGGCCTCGTACGCGCGCTCGTAGCGCTCCGTCAACCTGTAGCGCGCGATCCGGTACGACTCGAGCGCCTCGGCGCGCACACGTGGCCGGGCTCCGTTGGCGATGCGCCGGCGTTCGGCGGCCGCGGCGTCCGTCAGGTTCGGCAGCTTGGCAAGGTCGCCGAGCCCGAGCAGCTCCTGGGCGATGTGTGACTGCTGCCCCTTCCGCTTGACCGTGGCCAGGCGCTCGATGACCTCGGGCAGCAGCTCCTCGACCGAGCGCTGCCGGCCGTCGACCTCCTCGGTCACGTTCAGCGCCTTCATGGCGTCGTGCAGCGGCTTGGCCTCGATCGCCTGCGCCAGCTCGACCTCGTCGTTCGCGGTCAGCAGCGAGACCCGGCCGATCTCCTTCAAATACATGCGCACCGGGTCGTCGAGCGAGACCGAGTCCATCATCTCGATGTCGAGCAGCATCTCGTCGTCGATCTGCTCGACCTCTTCGAAGTCCTTCTCGCCGTCGGTGACCTCGATCCCGATCTCTTTGAAGGCGGCGAAGATGCGGAAGATCTGGTCCGGCTCGGCGTCGATCTCCGGGAAGCCCTGGAGGACATCGTCGGGCGTCAGGTAGCCCTGCTCTTTGCCCTTGACGATGAGCTGCTCGGCGACGGCCATCAGCTCGTCTTCGAACTTCGGCTCCGGCTTCTCCACCACCTTGGTGGCCTTGACCGTCTTGTTGTTGTTGTTCGTCTTCTCTGGTGCTTTGAGCGCCGGCGCCGGTTTGGTCGCGGCCGGCGGCTGCTTCACTACACGCGCGATCTCTTAGCTTCTCCTTTCCATGTCCGTGATGGCGCGGGCCAGTTCCCTGGCTTCAGTCTCCAACCGCGCCACCCTCTCCGAGTCACGGCCCCTTTCAGCCTCGGAAAGCTCGCGGATTATCCCACTGTGCATGCCTTTCATGTGTTCCAGGCGGATCCTTTGGGCAAGCTCGACCGCCACCTCGTCGTCCACATTCGGCGGCGGTGCCGCCCACGCTCGTCTGATCAGGTCTTGGTCCTCCGTCGGGTAATCGGCCAGATCGGCCTCGAGCCCGGCTGGGCCCCCGCTCTCGTAGCTCTCCAGCATACGGACGAAAACGCCTCGATCGCCTTCCTCCAACTCCTGAGCCGTGATCTTTGTTCGCACCTGGTCAAACGCGGTGGGCCGCACCGCCAGTAGCTGGACCAGGTAGCCGCTCGCGGTCAGCTTCCGGGTCGCCGGGATTCGACGTGGGGCGCCGTTCGTGGCGGCGCGCGTGGGCTTCGGCTCGGGCTCCTCGAGCAGCAGGTGTCGCGAGATGCCGGTGTGGCGCTCGGCCGCCTCCGCGTAGCCCTCGTGCAGCGTGGCCGGGAACTGGCGGATCCACTCCCGCAGCCGGGCGGCCACCCGCTCGACCTGGTTCGGGTTGCTGGGGTTCAGCCCCGCCGAGTCCTCGGCCATGCCCGCCTCGAAGCCCGAGGGTGCACCGGCCACGAGCTCCTCCCACCGTGAGACCGCGTCCGGGCCCGCGCCCCGCAGGAACTCGTCCGGGTCCTTGGCGCCGGGGACCGTGACCACGCGTGTCCGCATCGAGTGCTGCGCCGCCAGCACGGCGGCCTTGCGCGACGCCTCGCGGCCGGCGCGGTCGGAATCGAAGACCAGCAGCAGCTCGTCGGTGAAGCGCTTGAGCAGCCGAACCTGCTCGTCGGTCAGCGCCGTCCCCGAGCTGGCCACCGCGTTCGCGACCCCGAACTGGTGGGCGGTGATCACGTCGAACTGGCCCTCCATCACGGTCGCGTGACCGCGACGCGCGATCTCGTCCCGGGCCAGGTCGAGGGCGAAGACGACTCTTCCTTTTATGTAGGCGGGTGTCTCGGGGGAGTTGATGTACTTCTTCGGCTCGTCGGGGCGGACGGTGCGGGCGGTGAACGCCAGCGGCTGGCCCCGCTCGTCGCGGATCGGGATCACCAGCCGCTCGGCGAAGAAGTCGGTGCCGTCGCGCCGCATCAGCCCGGCCTCCTGGGCGTCGAGCAACGACCGCTTCTTGGCCCGCAGGTATTCGGCGAAGCCGCGGCCCGCGGGCGCGTAGCCGAGCTGGAACTTGCGGGCCGTCTCCTCGCTGACACGCCGCGACTCGAGCAGCCGCCGCCCCGGCTCGCCGGCCGGGCTCTTCCACAGCACGTACTCGTAGTACTGGGCGGCCAGCTTGAGCATGGCCAGGACACGCTTGCGCAGGTCGGCGCGCTCCTTCTGATCCGGGCTCAGCTGCCTCAACTCGACCCCGGCCCGCTCCGCGAGCAGCATCAAGGCCCCGCGCTTGTCCGTCCGGTCGATCAGCTCGACGAAGGTGAAGACGTCGCCCTTGCGCTCGCAGCCGAAGCAGTACCAGGACTGCCGCAGCGGGTTGACGTGGAAGCTGGGGCTGTCCTCCTGGTGGAAGGGGCACAGGCCCCAGTAATCCTTGTTGCGCTTCGTCAGGCGGACGTGCTCGGAGATGACCTTGACCAGGTCGACCTTCGACTTGACCTCCGCGAAGGCGTCATCGGACGACAGGGTGGGCACGACGCTATTGTGCAGCGCGCCCGGCCAAAGCGCCCACGGCTTTACTACTGGACGGTGACCGGGATCTCCGCTCTATCCCGTTCGGCCAGGTGCAAGGCGATCGGGTCGAGCCAGGGTGCCGGCGCAACGCCGAGGTCGCCGATGCCGATCCGGTCGTAGAGCCGGCGCAGCGGCTTCGGCGCCCACCAGTTGACGTCGCCCAGCAGCCGCATGATCGCGGGCACGACCAGCGACCGGACGATCGTGGCGTCGATGGCGACCGCGATCGCCAAACCGATGCCGATGGCCTTGATGATCACGACCTCGGCCAGCCCGAAGGCCATGAACACGGTGAACATGATCGCCGCGGCGCCTGTGATGAGCCGTCCCGTCTTCTCCAGGCCGCTCGCCACGGCGGCGGTGTTGTCGCCCAGGCGCACGTACTCCTCGTGCATCCGGCTCACGAGCAGGACCTCGTAGTCCATGGAAAGCCCGAACACGATCGAGAAGAGGATCACCGGGATGCTGGGGTCGAGCGACTGCGGGGTGAAGCCCAGCAGGCTCGCGAAGTGCCCCTGCTCGAAGATGAACACAAGCGCGCCAAAGGACGCTCCGATGGAGAGGAAGTTCAGGATCACCGCCTTCAGCGGGAGGACGACGGACCCGGTGAGCAGGAACAGCAGGACGTAGGTCACCACCACGACGGTGGCGACCGCCAGCGGGACCTGGTCGTAGATGAACTGGATGACGTCGACGTCGATCGCCGTCTGGCCTCCGACCAGCACCTGGCCGTCGGCCACGCCCTGGTCGCCGCGGATCGCCTTGAGGATGTCGCGGGCTTGATCGGAGCTCGGGTCGGCGTTGCTGTGGGCCTGGATCAGGACGATGTGACTGCCGGTCGTGCCCGCGAGTAACTGGCGCGCCCCTTCCTGCAGGTTGTTGGGATCACCGGTGTACAACTGCTCGTACTCGTAGAGGCCGAGCTTGGGGTCGAGGTTGTAGATGGACGACACGTCCAGCACGCCCGGGATGGCGGCGACGCGCCTTGTCAGCAGGAACTGGTCGGTGATGTGGTTCGCGGTCAGGGGTGAGCCGTCCGGGTAGTCGACGACGACGTTGAAGGTCGTCGCGTTCTGGCCTGGGAAGTCGGCCACGAGGCGGTCGTACCCCTGGCGCGCCTCGAGGCGGTCGGGCAGCATGTCCACGTTTCCGTTGGCGAGCCGCAGCTGGAGAAACGGCGTGGCGGCGATGACGAGGAACGCCACGGTCGGCACGAGCACGACGACCGGCCGCTTCATGACCCAGCTCGCAAGCGCACCCCAGAAGCCGCGGGAGCCGGTGGCCCGCCGCGGCCACGGGATCCGCAGCCGGTTGACCGCCGGACCGATCAGCGACAGCACGGCAGGCAGGATCGTCAGCGCGTAGAGCACCGCGACGGCGACGACGATCGCGCCGGCGGCGCCCATCGAGGCCATGAAGGTCCCCTGGAAGAACAGCATCGCCGACAGGCCGACGGCCACGGTCAGCCCCGAGAAGGTGATCGCGCGGCCGGCGGTCGCCATCGTGGTCGCGACCGCGTCCTCGCGGCCGGCGCCAGTCGCCAGCTCGTCGCGGAACCGGTTGACGATGAACAAGGAGTAGTCGATCGAGACGCCAAGCCCGATCAGCGTGACGATGTTGATCGCGTACTGCGAAACGTCAGTGAACCGGTTCAGCAGGAACGTGCCGCCGATGCCGCCGACGATGGTCAGGATGCCGATGCCCAGAGGCAGGCCGGCTGCGACGACCGACGCGAAGATGATCACCAACAGCAGCAGCGTCACGGGCAGGGTCACGTACTCGGCGCGCTGCAGGTCGGACTCGAGGGTGCTGTTGAAGGCCTGGTTGATCGGCACGAAGCCGGTGCCGGTCACCGACAGCGTTTCCGAATGGACCTTCGACCGCAGATCGTCGTAGACAGGCCACGCCTTCTGGCCTGTGGCATTGATCTCGACGAGAACGAGCGCCTCGTGGCCGTCCTTGGACGTCAGGCTCTGCGCCGCGGCGGGGCTGGGCACCTTGTAAGGCGAGACAAGGCTGACGATGCGCGAGTCGCCCTGGATCGGCGCCAGGGCCGCGGTGAGGGCGTCCTTGTACTGCTGGTCGCTGACCGACAGGCTGTCGCTCTTGAAGATCAGATCGAAGGTCGAGGTGGGCGCCGTCTCCGTCGAGTTGCGACCGAGGTCGGAGGTGATCAGCTTGCCCGCCCTGGCGGCCTCGAGGTTGCTCGTCAGCGGCCCACCGCTCGTGAGCGTCCCGCCCATAACCAGGAACACCACCGAGCCGGCGAGCACGGCGCTCGCGGCGATCAGCGTCGGCAGGCGGTGGTGATAGACGAAACGACCCCAGCGTCCGAACACCCGACTCTTCCTCCTCTACTGTTGGGTGCCCTGGGCGGGCGGGTTGACGAATGAGAGTGACATCGCGGCGAGGGTGTCGATGGCCTCGTCCGCGTCGAACTCGGGGTCGACCAGGCTCTGGATCATGATTCCGAGGATGGCTGCCCAGACTACGCCGGCGATGCCTCGGGCCGGGCTCGGGTCGGCGTTGCGCTCGACGAGAACCGTCCGGGCGATCTCTTCCACGTGTGCCCGGTCGGAGCGGATGAAGTCGCGCACCCCGGGACCGATCACCGGGTCGTGCAGGCTCACGCCGATCAGCTGGACGTAGAGGGAGTTGGTGCCGCGGCTTTCACGGACCGTGGCCTTGGTCTGCTCGAAAGCCTGCACCGCGCCGGCCTCGCCCGAGACCGCGCCCATCTCGACCTTCTGGCACACGTACTCGAGGACGGCCAGCACCAGCTGCTGCTTGGACTTGTAGTGGTAGTGGATGAGGCCCTGGGCGACGCCGGCCTCCTCGGCGATGTCCTTGACCGAGGTGTTCTCGTAGCCCTGGCGGGACAGCACGTTGAAGGCCGCCTCCAGGATCCGGGTCCGCGTGTCGGGCGTCTTGGTTGAATGCTCAGTCAACATTTGATTGATCATTCAATCAGATGCCGGCCGCCGGTGTCAAGGGTGGGCTTGCTGATCGTCTCGCGGACCTGCTCCGTTAGGGTGGGAGCGTTTCGGCGTCCGCGACCCGTTTGGCAACCACCTCCGGATCGTCCAGCTCGTGCCGACCTCGCCACAGCTGGGCGCCAGGAAGGTCGCCGAGGCGAAGCGGTAGCCAGCTAGCCCTTTTCCGCGGCGCGGACCAGGTCCTGCAACGACTTCTCGGGTCCGCGCCGCAGCTCGCGGCCCAGCAACAGCCGCACGAGACGACCCCGCCACCCGGGCGGGAGATGGAAGTCTCAATTGAACCGGACGAGCGTGCCCCGCGGAGTCTCGGTGAGGGTGATCCGCTCGTGGTTTTCGACCCCGAAGGGCAGGTAGGCGACGAGATCGATCCAGCGGCGCGCGGGGTCGATGTCCACGACGTCGATTCGGACCGGCCACTCCCGACCGAGCTCCGGCGCGCTCAGCTTGAGCACCTGACCCGGCCTGGCCGGCCCTGGCGGGTCGGCCGACACGAAGCGAGCGTCCGCCCACTCCTCGAATCGCTCGGGCGTGGTGACCACAGCCCAGATTCGCTCCGGCGCTGCCGAGGTGAACGCCGCCGGGCACACATTGACAATCACGGCCGCATCAAGCCTAGGCCGGAATGCCCGGGCCACTTCCTGGGTAGATTCAAGTCGTGGACGTCACGGAGGCGACCTTCGATTCCGCGGTGCTCGAGCGGTCACGGTCGGTCCCGGTCGTGGTCGACTTCTGGGCCGCCTGGTGCGGTCCTTGCCGCATGCTCGGCCCGGTCCTCGAGCGTGAGGTGGCACGCCGCGACGGCGCCGTGGAACTGGTCAAGCTCGACGTCGACGCCAACCCAGGCCTTGCCGGAACGTTCGGCATCCAGGGCATTCCCGCCGTCAAGGCGTTCCGCGACGGTCGGGTCGTGGCCGAGTTCGTCGGGGCGCAACCGGCGACGGCCGTCTCGCGATTTCTCGACTCCCTGGTCCCCTCGCAGGCGGAGATCCTGGCCAAGCAAGGCGATGAGGCTTCTCTGCGCCGGGCGCTCGAGCTCGATCCGGAGCGCCCCGAAGCCGCGGTGCCGCTCGCACGCATCTTGATCAAACGCGGCGAATCCGAGCAGGCGCTCGAGGTGCTCGGCAAGGTGCCGGGAAACTTCGGCGCCGACGGGCTGGCGGCGCGAATCAGGCTCGAGAAGGCGGAGGTCGCCGACCTGGCGCCGGCGTTTGCCGCGCTCGACTCCGGCGACAGGCAGCGCGCGCTCGAGCTCTTCATCGCGGCGATCCGGCCGACGAGAAAGGAACGAGACGACATTCGCCGCGTGGTCGTCGGCATCCTCGACGAGATGGGAGCCGACGATCCCCTCGTGCCCGCGTCGCGCTCGAGGCTCGCGTCCGCCCTGTACTGACCCACAACCCCGGATAGGGGCTACTTGTCCTTTGCGGTGTCTCCGATCGCCGCCTGGGCGGCCGCCAGCCGAGCCACCGGGACCCGGAACGGGCTGCACGACACGTAGTTGAGTCCGAGCTTGTGGCACAGGTGGATCGAGTCGGGATCGCCTCCGTGCTCGCCGCAGATCCCGACCTCGAGGTCCTTCCGCGTCTTGCGGCCCTCGGTCACCGCCAGCGCCATGAGCCGGCCCACGCCCTTCTCGTCGATCGTCTCGAACGGGTTGCGCGGCAGGATCTTCTTCTCGAGGTAGCGGACGATGAACGCGCGCTCGGCGTCGTCGCGAGAGAAACCGAAGGTGGTCTGGGTCAGGTCGTTGGTGCCGAAAGAGAAGAACTCGGCCTCCTCGGCGATCTCCCCCGCGGTGAGCGCGGCGCGCGGGATCTCGATCATGGTCCCGAACTTGTACGGCACCTTGATCCCCGCCTCCTTCTGGACCGCCTCGGCGACCGGCTTCAGCTCGGCGTGCACAGCTCGCAGCTCGGCGACGGCGCCGGCGAGCGGGATCATGATCTCCGGCCGGGCGTCGATCTTGCGCTTGCGCAGGTTGCAGGCAGCCTCCATGATCGCGCGCACCTGCATGCGCGGGATCTCGGGGTAGAGGATCGACAGCCGCACTCCACGCAGGCCCAGCATCGGGTTCGCCTCGTGCAGCTCTTCGACGCGCGCGAGCACCTTCTCTCGCTCGGCGAGCAAGGCGGGGTTTTCGCCTGTGTCCTTGAGGTGGGTCGTCTCGCGGATCAACTCTTCGAGGCTGGGCAGGAACTCATGGAGCGGAGGGTCGATGAGCCGGATGATCACCGGCAGCCCGGCCATCTCCTTGAAGATGCCCTCGAAGTCGCGACGCTGGATGGGCAGCAGCTTGGCGAGCTGCTTCTCGCGCTCGGCGGTGGTGTCGGCCATGATCATCGCCTGCACGACCGGGAGCCGTTCCTGCTCCATGAACATGTGCTCGGTGCGGCACAGCCCGACGCCCTGCGCCCCATTCTCGCGCGCCTTCACCGCATCACGCGGGTAGTCGGCGTTCGCCCACACCTCGAGCCGCCGGATCTCGTCAGCCCAGCGCAGGATCGCGCTCGCCGCCGGATGCTGGTTGAGGGAGCGCGCCTCGATCGTCGGCACGTTGCCGACGTAGACCTCCCCGGTCGTGCCGTCGATGGTGATCTGGTCGCCCTCCTTGATCGTGGTCCCGTTGGCCGAGAAACGGCGCTGGCGGACGTCGACGTCGATCGAGCTCGCGCCGACGACGCACGGCCGGCCCATGCCACGCGCGACGAGCGCCGCATGCGAAGCGGTGCCGCCGGTCTGGGTGAGAATGCCCTTCGCCTCGACCATCCCGTGCACATCGTTGGGGTTGGTCTCGACGCGGACCAGAATTACCGCCTTGCCCTGCTTCCCCCACTCCACCGCCGTGTCGGCGTCGAACACCGCGCCTCCGCTCGCAGCTCCAGGTGAGGCCGGGACGCCTTTCGCGAGTGGCGACACCTTGGCCGCCGGGTCGACGCGTGGGAACAGCAGCTGCTCCAGCTGCCGCGGCTCGACGCGAGCCACCGCCTCCCTCTTATTGATCAGCTTCTCCTTGACCATCTCGACGGCGATGTTCACCGCCGCCTCGCCGGTCCGCTTGGCGGAGCGCGTCTGCAGCATGTAGAGCTTCCCGCGCTCGATCGTGAACTCGAGGTCCTGCACGTCCTTGTAGTGCTTCTCGAGCTGCCGGGCGTAGCGGTCGAACTCGGCGTACACCTTGGGCATCTGCTTCTTGAGGGCGCTGATGGGCTCCGTGTCGCGGACGCCGGCGACGACGTCCTCGCCCTGCGCGTTGGCCAGGTAGTCGCCGTAGAGCTCCCTGGAGCCGGTGATCGGGTTGCGGGTGAACGCGACGCCGGTGCCCGACGTCTCGCCCATGTTGCCGAACACCATCATCTGGACGTTGACCGCGGTGCCCAGGTCGTCGGGGATGCGCTCCATCCGCCGGTAGGTCTTGGCGCGGTCGGTGTTCCAGGACTTGAAAACGGCGTCGATGGCGTCGCGCAGCTGCTCCACCGGGTCGGAAGGAAAGTCGCGACGCGTCTCTTCCTTATAGATGGCCAGGAACTGCTCCACGAGCGGGCGCAGGTGCTCTGGGCGCAGCTCGGGGTCCGTCTTGACGGCCGCCTTCTTCTTCGCCTCCTGCAGTGCGTGCTCGAACTTCTCGCCGTCGATGCCCTTGACCGTCTTGCCGAACATCTGGATGAAGCGCCGGCGCGCGTCGAGCGCGAACCGTTCGTCCTTGGTGAGCGCGGCAAGGCCCTGGCTCGTCTCTTCGTTCAGTCCGAGGTTGAGGACGGTGTCCATCATGCCGGGCATCGAGAACTTGGCCCCCGAGCGCACGCTGACGAGCAGCGGGTCCTTGGGGTTGCCGAACTTCTTGCCCGCCTTGCGCTCCAGGATCTTCAGCGCGGGGAGCACCTGCTCCCACAGACCCTTCGGGAACTTGCCCCCGCTCGCGTAGTAGGCGCGGCAGGCCTCGGTGGTGATGGTGAAGCCGGGCGGTACTGGCATTCCCGCCCGCGTCATCTCCGCCGCCCCTGCGCCCTTGCCTCCCAGGAGGTCGCGCATCTTCGCTGAGCCTTCCGAGAACTGATAGACCCACTTGCGTGCTCTGGCCATAGGCCAAGAGTGTAAGTGGGCGGGGAGCAGGAGGCTCGGCGAACGCGACAGAGCCTCTTGCATCCTGGGCTCAGGTCAATCCGCGTCAGTCGGGCGGCTACCCTTTTGTCGCGGTGGAACACCTCAGCGACGCGAGCGACGACCAGGTGATCCTCGCGTGGCTCCAGGCCGAGATCGAATCAGCCGATTTCCAGGCGTTCATCGTCGGCAACCCACCGAATCCCGCGAACCTCTCCGCGGCGCTGAGGGCGGCCCGCTCACCGGACCTTCGCGACGAACAGCAGAATGCTTTTCGGAGGGACATCATCAGCTCCGTGTACGGGTTCGGACGGGGGGCCGGCACGTTCGAGGGCCTGGCCAACGACATCCGGTGGAAGCGCTTTCGGTTCACGACGGCCGAGGTCGGTGAGATGCTCTACGCGCGCCGCGATGGCCCCTGGCGCCTGCTGTCACCCGTGACGCGAAAGGTGGTGGAGGGGGCCACGAACGTCGGGCACATCTTCACCGGCGACCAGACCAACATGGTCGTCCTGTCGCTGGCTTCAGGCCTGTGCCACTCGGACAAGAAGGTGCCGGAGATCATCGCCTTGCGCCGGTATGACGGGACGTTCGTCATTCTCGAAGGTCACGCGCGGGCGACCGCGATCGTGCTCGAGTCGCATCGATTTCCCGACGGAGTCCACGCGTACGTAGGAGATGGACCAAGCGTGAACAATTGGCCCTATTTATGAGAGGGAACCCAGATGGTTCCCTCTCATCGCCCGGTCGCTGCGCGACGGGGCTGCTCTCCCTCCGGTATAAGGTTCGGATTGCTTCAATGTCACTCGGTGCCGACGATTGGGCGGCCATGAGGACAAAGTTGCGGCCGGGATGAACCCGGCCGCCAGTGCAACGCTGGGAGACGGGGTGTGACCCAACCTCGCCTTATCCGACACTACGGCTGGATCCCCGACCCCCCGGACCAGCGCGACCACCTGTACTCCGCGCCTCCGCACTACCTGGAGGCGCTGCCTGCCAAGACGGACCTGCGCGCCAAGTGCCCGCCGGTCTACGACCAGGGCAACCTCGGCAGCTGCACCGCCAACGCGATCGCGGCTGCGCTGGAGTTCGACCGCAAGAAGCAGGGCCTGTCCGACTTCGTGCCTTCGCGGCTTTTCATCTACTACAACGAGCGCAGGATCGAGGGCACCGTCCCCAGCGACAGCGGCGCCATGATTCGGGACGGCATCAAGTCGGTGGCAAGCGACGGCGCGTGCCCTGAGCCTGAGTGGCCGTACGTGATCTCGAAGTTCGCGGCGCAGCCGCCGGCGAAGTGCTATCGCGACGCCAAGCTCGACCGCGCGGTGTCCTACCAGAGCATCCTCAAAGACCTGAATCAGATGAAGGGATGCCTGGCGTCCGGCTACCCGTTCATCTTCGGGTTCACCGTCTACGAGAGCTTCGAGACGGCGGAGGTCGCCAAGACCGGGCATGTGCCGATGCCGGGCTGGATGGAGCGCGCGGTCGGCGGGCACGCGGTGCTGGCCGTCGGCTACGACGACGCGCGGCGCTGGTTCCTGGTGCGCAACTCGTGGAGCACGCGCTGGGGCATGGACGGCTACTTCACGATGCCCTACACGTATCTCTTGCAGCCCGGCCTGTCGGAGGACTTCTGGACGATCCGCCTGGTCAGCGAGTAAAGGGCGCGGTGGCGCAGCCCCCGACCGGAGCCCGGCGAGCGATCAGGGAGGGGGCCCGCCGGGACGGTTGGAGCATTGGCCTCGAAGCGTGTGGAGATGAGGAGGGTTGGAGGAGGAGGAGGCCTTACTCCTCGTGTATTCAAATCCGGGGGTCTGTCCGCTGCTTAACGGGTGCCGCATCCTGATCTTGCGATTGAATTGACGCCGATGCCGACTAACCGGCTCGAGGCGTTCAGCGACGGCGTCTTCGCCATCGCGGCGACCCTGCTGATCCTCAACGTCGCGGTCTCCGACGGACCGCTGGGTCAGGAACTCCTCAAGATCTGGCCCAGCTATGTCGCCTATGCCGTGAGCTTCGTCACCATCGGGGTCATCTGGGCCAACCACCACACGGTCATGAGCCAGATCTCGCACGTCAACCGGACGTTCCTGGTCATCAACACGCTGTTCCTGATGGTCGTCGCATTCTTCCCGTTCCCCACGCACTTGCTCTCCGAGTACATCCTCAAACCGGAGGCTGCACAGGCCGCGGCGATCGCCTACGGCATCACGGGAACTTTGACCGCTGTGTTCTTCAACCTGTTGTGGCGGTATGCGGCCAACGGCCGGCGCCTCCTCAAATCAGACGCCAGCTCGCGGACGGTGGACGGCATCAGCCGCAGCTACCTGCCCGGCCCGTTCCTTTACGCGGCAGCCACCGGCGTCGCACTGGTAAGCCCTTATTTCAGCGCCGGTATGTACGCGGCGATTGCCCTCTTCTACGTGATCGAGAGCTCCTTCTTTGGGGACAGCGAGGGCCCGGGTTAACAGGCCCTCGCTGCGGTCGATTGGTCAGGTGGCGCTGAAAACGTGCGAGAAGTCGTTGACCGCGGCGTCGCGCGTGGCGACCGCCGTCAGGTTGTAGCGCCGCTCGATGGTGGCCAGGATCGATGTCGTGTCGTACTGCGTGTGGTCGACGACAAACGATTCGTGCAGGTGCGGGGAGATGATCAGCGCCGGAACGCGGGTGCCGGGTCCCCACACGTCGTGCGGCCCCGGGACGCCGCCCTGTCCGGGAGGGGTGACGTGGTCCCACTGGCCCCCGAACTCGTCGTAGGTGACGACGACCATTGTGTCCTTCGCGCAGGCGCTGTTGCGGATCGACTGCAGCAGGCTCACGAGGTGGTTGCTGCCGGCGCCCACGCTGGTGTAGCCGGGGTGCTCGTTCTCGAGGCCGATCGGCTTGACGAAGCTGACCGAGTTGAGGTTGCAGCGCGTCTTCGATGAATCGGCGAGGCCGATGAAGGCCTGCTCGTCCTGCAGGTGGGCGCGGCCGGGCGTGCCCGGCGCGTAGTTGGCGAAGTAGTTGAACGGCTGGTGGTGGAACTGGAAGACCTTGTTCGGGCAGTACGGGTATGCGGGATTCGGGAACGAGTTCGGGTCGCTGCAGACTCCGCCGGACTGAGTCCAGCCTGGCCCACCGACCTCACCGGCGGCGTTGGACCAGCCGCCTGAGTACCACGCCCAGCTCACGTGCGCGGCCGTGAGCTCGTCGCCGATGTTGTTGCCGGTCTGCGGCGAGAGCTTCGTGGTGCTCGACGAGGTCGGCTGATATGCGGGCTGGATCGTGTTCACCGCGTTGTCCCCGCAGATGTAGTTCGGGTTCGTCGTGGCGAGGTCGCACGCCTGGATGAGCTGCGCGTCCTTCACCGTGGTGGTCGCCTGGTACTGCGGGTAGTTGTTGGGCATGCCGTTGGCGTCGATGATCGAGTGGCGGCTCGCGTTGTTCGCCGTGGTGTCGACCGGCGCCGCGGCCGCAATCAGCCACTGGTGGTTGAGGAACGAGCCGCCGAAAGCGCCCTGGAAGAAGTCGTCCGCGATCGCGTAGTGCGGGGCGCCGTCGCTGTGCAGGTACTGGTAGATGGGAAGTTGGGTGGTGTCGAAGTAACCCATCGTCAGGCCGACCGCGTCGCTTCCGGTCTCGTACCGGTTCTGGGCGCCGTTGTTGAGCTGGTACTGCTCCTGGTAGTAGCGGTGAACGAGATCCTCGGTGCATCCGCCGGGCAGGTTGGCCTCGTTGGGCAGCGAACCGTGCGGGAAGAACACCCCGGGCTGCGGACACGTCTTCGCGTCCGGCGGGATGTAGGCGCCGATGTCGAAGGGCTGGTTGGTGAACGCGCTGTCGTACGCCGTGCCGGTGGTGGTGTCGTGACAGCTCGCGGCGAGAGGTGGCGAGGTCAGGTTGACGTCGTTCTGCAGCAGGCACTGGTAGGGGACGCCACCCTGGGTGATCTGCGTCGTGTTCGCCGCGGTGGCGTTGGCGCGGCCGTTCACCCGCTCCCAGCCGCCGTACAGGTTGTCGAAGCTGTGGTTTTCCTCGTAGATGACGACGATGTGGTTGATCGCGTTGAGGCCCTTTTGATCGGTGATCGCCTGGACGTTCGCGATGGCGGGTCCGTTCGCGAGGACCGTGGCGAAGCCGGTTGCCAGGATCAGCACGCGTCGCAACGATCGAGACATGAGCACATTTCCTCCCCTAAGAACCCTGTGTCCCTGCGCGTGAATGCGGCTCCTGGGAGTGTAGTCCGCGGCGGGAAAAGGGCAAGTTAAGGTTTCGCTATGGGTTCGGCTGAAGGTCTCGAGGAGCTGATCTGCCAATTAGTGGCGATCGAATCGGTGAACCCGGACCTTGTGCCATCAGGCAGCGGTGAGGGGGCGATCGCGCGATTCGTCGCGTCGTGGCTCGCCGACGCAGGACTCGACGTGGAGATCGTGGAGCCGATGCCTGGCCGACCCTCGGTGGTTGGGGTGCTGCGGGGGTCGGGCGGCGGGTCGAACCTGATGCTCAACGCGCACATGGACACCGTGGGCGCGGGCGGGATGCCCGACGCGTTCACGCCGGTGGTGCGCGACGGCCGCGTCTACGGGCGCGGCGCGTACGACATGAAGGCGAGCCTGGCCGCGATCATGATCACCGCCCGCGAGGCTCGGGTGTTGGGCCTGAAGGGCGACCTGGTCATCGCTGCGGTCGCGGACGAGGAGG
>WNFU01003347.1_pt1 | contig 31688 bp, 22 predicted proteins | sample 5400121 | NCBI WGS metagenome assembly WNFU01 (sample SAMN13153360, study PRJNA577476) | soil metagenome | isolation source: 100 cm soil or saprolite under grassland replicate 1 | place: USA:California | collected 2016-06-15
CTGGCCCCGAGCGCTCCCGGCCACCGCCCCCACGAGCACCACCCCCACGGCGACCGCGACCCCCCCGAGGTAGGGCGTGGCCTGGCGGTGGAACTTGTTCTGCTGTGGGACGTCCAGGATGCCGAGCCGCCTGGCCACCCTGCCGGCGATCGGCGTGAACCCGAGCGTGGCGACGAACGGGACGCAGAACGCGGCACCGTAGAGGAGGGCCAGGACGGTGCTGCTCATCCCCCGGCCCTCACCGCGAGGCGGGCTCGCTCGTGATCGATGACGTCGACGAGAATCACCCCTAGGTCCCTTATCGGCTCCCACCCAGTGAGCGCTTGAACCTTGCCGGTGTCCGGGATCCGGCGCTCCATGTCCTCGAACCCGGCCTCGTACGCGAGGTCGTAGGGGATGTGCGTGACGCGGGAGGACGACCCTGTCCTCTCGATCACCGTGCGGGCCAGGTCGTTCATAGTGATCTCGTACGGCGCTCCGACGTTGAAGACGTCGCCGACGGCCGCCGGATGGTCGAACAGGGCGATCAGTGCGCGGACGGTGTCGTCGACGTGGCAGAAGCAGCGCTGCTGCTCCCCCGATCCGTACACGGTGACGTCCTCGCCCCGCAGCGCTTGCCTGACGAACCGGGGGATCACCATGCCGTGGGCCCCGCTCTGTCCGGGCCCGACGGTGTTGAACAGGCGGACGACTGTGGATGGCGTGCCGCGCTCGCGCCAGTACGCGTAGGCGAGGATCTCGTCGACGGCCTTGGCCGTGCTGTAGGACCACCTGGCCTTGAACGGGGATCCGAGGATCCGGTCGGCGTCCTCGCGCAGGGGGCCGGTGGCGTTCTTCCCGTAGATCTCGGAGGTCGACGTGACGAGCACCCGCCGGCGGAACCGGGCGCAGGCCTCCAGGACCACCTCCGTGCCCTTGATGTTGTTGACCAGGGACTCCAGCGGACGCTGGACGATCAGCTGGACGCCGACCGAGGCGGCCAGGTGCGCGACGGCGTCGCAGTTGGCCACCAGGCTCGACACGAGGCTTCCCTCGAGGATCGACCCGTGCTCGAAGCGGAACTGGGCGCTGTCGGCAAGGGAAGCAATGTTGTCGGTGCTTCCGGTAGACAGATCGTCGAGGGCGACAACGTGGTCGCCTCGTTGGATCAAGGCGGCAGCCAGGTGCGATCCGATGAACCCGGCCCCCCCGGTGATGAGATACCGCATTGACCTCCCGGTCCTGCTTGCCTTCCCCGTTCCAGGGCCCCGTGGTCCGGCCCAACCTACAGCCCTCTCCTCGTCGGATCAACTCCCCCGTCAGCGGATGCTTGCGGCCGTAGGGATGGGGAGCGGTCAGGAGCCAGGGCATGCAGGCCGACAAGCGCTGGGCATCGACGTCCACCCTGTCCGATGCCCGGGTCGGAACCCGTGCGTTGCCCCGATCAGGGTGCTGGCTAGTTCACGGCGGTGGGGGCCGTCGGTAGAATGGCGCTCGTGCCGGGTCCTCCCGAGCTCGGAACGGCAACCGACCGGGACAGGCTGTCCGACCCACGTGACGATGCCGGGAGCGTTCTCGTGTCGACAATGACCGCCACGGACAGCACGCGGCCCACCGAGGCCGGAGGAGTGCAGTGATTCCGCAGCCGGGTGGAGCGAGCGCCGTCTGGCTCCAGGGAACTCGTCCGAGACGTCAAGGGGTGATCCGCAGCCTCGCGGCTCGGCTGGTGTGGGTGGCGGCTCCGATCGTTGTCGGGTTCCTCGTGGTCGCGCACCCAAGTGATGTGACCGCCCTTCTTCTCGCGGCCCTGCTCTGTCTCATTGGAGTCGCGATCACTCGGGCAGCCGAAGATGGCGAGGCCCTGATGGTCCGGACCTTCCTGCTCGCGTTCGCTGTTCGGATCGTTGCGGTCTACCTGCTGTACGGACTCCTCACGGTCCATCACTCAACGCTGTTCGTGGGCGACGACGTCCAGTACGATCGGGAAGCCGCGCTGGTCCAGCTGTACTGGCATGGCAAGACCGCGCTCCATCCGACGATCGGGTTCGGTTCCGATTGGAACTACCCGTGGATCAATGCGGTGATCCTCCAGTTCTCGCCATCGTTCCTCCTCTTGCCACGAGTGGTGAACGCATTCGCCGGCGCCTTGGCCGCGGCCTTCGCCGCCTCCGCCTCCAGACGTCTCTTTGGAAGTGAACGCGCTGGCAGGGCCACGGGGCTGCTCGCTGCCCTCCTCCCTTCGTATGTGATCTGGTCGAGCCTGAACCTCCGCGAGGCGTGGATCTGGCTGGGTGTGTCCCTGCTGGCTTACGCGGTCAGTCGGTTCCCGGAGGTGGGGGTCAGGTCCGTCTCCCGGGTTGTCCTGCTGGCATTCGCCATCCTTGCGGCCTTTCGCCCCTGGGCCTTCTTCGTCCTGATCGCCGGCTTGGCCCTGGGCCTGCTCCTCGCCTTTCCCAGGGGCCGTGCGCGGGCCGCATCCGCACTCGCGTTGATCGCGGTCTCTGCCCTCGTGTTCGGGTCGTTGGGGGCGACCACCTCCCTCTTTCACGCCCTGGGTGAGCGAAGCCTGCCCGAGATCCACAACACCTTCGCCATCGGCGGGTCCGCGCTCCAGCCCGTTCGCGACTTCGGCAACGGCGGCACGGCCCTGAGTTACGCACCGCAAACGCTCGTCTACGTGGTGCTCGGACCGTTCCCAGGTTCAGTCCGGGGGCTGCGGGGGCTGTTCTCGGTCCCCGAGGTCCTCGTGTGGTATTCGCTCCTGCCGTTCGTCCTCATGGGCCTGGGGAGGGGATTGCGGTCGCGCCCCACGAGCGGGTGGCCTTTGGTTGGCATGGCGGGTGGACTCATCGTGGCGATCTCACTCGTGGAGGCGAACGGAGGGCTGATCTACCGCCACCGCCTCATGGCCTTCCTCGTCCTGTTGATCTTCGCGGGGGGAGGATGGGAACGGCTCCGTTCCAAGAGGGAGATCACCGCGTGACCCTCGGGCGAGTCCTCGTGATCGGCCTGGACGGGGCGGCGCCCGGGTTCGTGGAGTACTGGGCTCGGGAGGGCGCTCTTCCATTCCTCGGAGATTTGGCGCGGCGAGGCGCTTTCGGGACGCTTCGCTCCACCGTACCCGCGTATACACCAACCGCGTGGACGTCGATCGTCACGGGAGTCAATCCCGGCTCCCATGGGGTCTTCGGGTTCACCCGGACCGACGCATCGGGCCGTGAGGCAATGGTTGACTCCGGCACCTGCCGATCCAAGCCGGTATGGGAAATCCTGTCGGAACAGGGGATCCCCTCCGTCGTCGCCAACGTCCCGATCACGTTTCCGCCGCGACCCTTTTCTGGAGTTCTCGTGAGCGGGATGGGGACGCCTCCCGACTCGGTACGGTTCGCATATCCGAACGAAGTACAGCGTCTCATCACGAATGAGTTCCCCGGCTATGTGCCGGACGTCGCCGTGCCCGACCGGGCACGGGCATCGCGTCGGGCAGCCCTCCAGATACTCGACGACATCGAACGTGTGACGGCCATGAGGCTCCGGCTCGCCGAGCGATTGATGCTCACGTATCCGTGGCGATTCGGGATGCTGGTTCTCGAGGCCCCCGATCGGGTGCAGCATCTCTGGTGGAAACGAATCGCGCCCGATGCCGCTTCGTCCAAAGAGGGAGAAGCGGTCCTCGACGTGTACCGTCGGCTCGATGAGCGACTGGGACGCTTCGTCGAGGTGGTGGAGTCGGATGGCTCGCTCGACGTCTTGATCGTTTCGGATCATGGGTTCCAGGCCCTGGATTGGACGCTGTCGCTGAACAACTTTCTGGCCGACGCCGGCCTGGCTGTACTGTCGAAGGGAAGCCTCGCGGCCCGGGCTGCCCGAGCGGCCCCCGACTGGATGCACGCAGTCGCCCGCCGCGTGCCACGTCTTCGGGCCATCCCTTCACTGTCGTCGCGGGGTGGGTTCGATCCCGATCGTACGATCGCGTTCACGGGCTCGGTGTTCGAACAGGCGGTGTACATCGTCCCCACCGGCGATGCCGCCAGCTACGCTGTCCGACGCAAGAGCGTCGAGGATGCACTGAGGGCACTTCCGGGCCCTGACGGGCGATCCCGGGCCGTGACGCGCGTCTGGCGCCGGGAGGAGATCTACCGGGGGCCGTGGACAGACGAAGCTCCCGACCTCTTCCCGGTGTTCGAGACGAGTGGCGTCATGATCGTCCCTCGGACGAGCACCCGCAGGCTGTGGGAGCCCGTCCATGCTAGTCACGGGACGCATCACGAGAGCGGTCTCGTGATGGCGGCAGGACCCCACGTCGCCGGGGGGCGTCGGGATGGCGACGCGCAGGACATTGCTCCGACGGTCTTGTCTCTTCTCGGTCTGCCCGTTCCCCGGGAAATGGATGGCCGGCCCATCGCAGGTATCGGTCCGGGGACCGTAGCCCTGGCCGACGTTTCGCTTTCCCGATCGGATCAGGACGAAGGATCCGGCATCACACCCGCCGAGGAAGAGGAGATCGCGGCGAGGTTGCAGGGGCTGGGGTACTTCGAGTGATCCGAGTGATGTGGGTTCTCAAGACCTATGGGATGGGAGGGGCCGAACGCCTGCTGTTGGAGCTGCAGCCGCATATGCCGGATGTCGACGTGCTGCCGGTCGCCGTCGCTGCCGAGCCGACCGACCTGGTTCCGGCGTTCGAGGCTCGCGGGCTCGATCCCAGGACCCTAGGCGCGAGAACGGCCCTCGACGTCAGATGGGTGCTCGCGCTCCGCAAGCTGATCAAGCAGGAACAACCCGACCTGGTCCACCTCCATCTACCGCTCGTGGGTGTCGGAGGGCGGTTCGCCTCGCTCGGGACCGCTACTCCGGTCGTCTACACCGAGCACAGCCTCTGGGACGCCTACCGGCCGATAACTCGATGGGCCAACGCAGCGACCTTGGGGATGAACGACGTCACGATCGCGGTCTCCCAGCAAGTGGAGCGTTCGATTCGATACCCGCTGCTCGGTCGAGGCCGGAGACGGCCACGTGTCACCGTCATCCGGAACGGCATCGACGTCGTTCGCATCCAGGAGGATGCGAGGCCCGTTCGACAGCGGATCGTGCCGTCAGGTTCTTTCGGGATGATCGGAAGCCTCGAGCGCGTGAAGGGTCCGGATCTCCTGCTCCAAGCTGCGGTTTTGCTCGCGCGCCGCTTCCCCGATCGCCGCTGCGTGTTCGTCGGAGACGGGAGCATGGGCAGTGAGTTGCGGCAGAGAGCGAATGTGCTCGCGCTGCGGAACATCGACTTCCTTGGGAGGCGCGACGATGCGAGGAGGGTCATGGCTCAGCTGGATGTGGTGGTTGCCCCTTCGCGAATCGAGGGCCTTCCTCTTGCCCTGCTCGAGGCCATGGCCCTGGGACGTCCAGTCGTGGCGACTCGGGTGGGGGGCATCCCGGATCTCATCGAGAACGAGGTAACGGGCTTGCTGGTGCCCTCTGACGATCCCGCGGCGATCGCAAACGCGGTGGGTCGCCTCTTCACGGAGGCTGAGCTGGCCGGGCGGTTGGGAAGGGCAGCGCGAGAATCCATTCTGGAGTCGTGGGACGCACGCAGGAGCGCGCGGCTCCACGCAGATCTGTACACATCGCTGCTGCACAGGGCACCTTCCGACTGGGAGGCGGCGCAGAAGAATACTCTTCGTGGGCGTTAGGAGAATCTGTGTTTCCTTTTTTTGATCCCTCTAGCTTGATGCTTACCATCAACCCGGTCAATTCGCTCGTTCTGCTTCCAACCTCCGGGAGTGGTGAGTTCTGAGTGAGGGTGTGCAGGCACGAGTGGAGGGCCCAGAGTACCTATTAGCCCATCTACCAGTTCGTCTCCGCCCCGACCGCAAGAGCCTATAATGCGGCTATGACCGTCGCCATCAATGTGACTCTTTCCCCTGATGAGATCCAGGAGATTGGTAATTCAGACCCCAAGTGGTGGTTCGAACAGTTCCAGTTCAACAACGCGCGCAGCCCTGCTCATCCAGGACATCGATATCTTGAGCGTCACACCGCCGCGAAGCGGGCCGTGTTGCTCCCGTGGATGGGCCGGATCCTACCAGGGAAGACCGTCCTGGACACTTTCTGCGCGAACGGTGCCTTCTCCTTCGAGGCCGTCAAGCTGGGAGCGGCTCGCGTGACTGGAGTGGACTTCGACCCGCCACGAATCGAGTGCGCGTCTCTCGTGGCGAAGCTCGCCGAGGCGCATGGATGGCCCGTGGTCCCGGATTTCCACGCGGTCGATATCTACGACCTGGACAAGGCCCTGACTGGCACGTACGACGTGTCAATGTGCTTTGGTGGTCTGTATCATGTCGCCGACCCCGCGTATGTACTCACATTGATCCGACGGATGACCTCAGATGGAGGATACTTACTCCTTCAGACGAGCGGAATCCTGTGGGTGCCAGGTAACGTGTCCAGGTTTTCGATTCGCAAGGAGGACCGCCGTCAGGCCGGTTTCACCTCTTGGAAGGCTGGATCGGGGGTCTGGACGTTCACTTGGCGCCAAGTGGATCGATTGCTTGAGCACGCGGGGTTCCGAGTAGTTGAGAGGCGCTTTCCGCCGTTCGGACAGCGACGTCTCCTTCCCTCCTATTTCGTGTTGGCGGAAGCCGCCTAGTGCCAGCCAGGCGACCACAAACTAGTCGGAATCGGCCCTCGATCGAGAATCCCCGACAGATGGGACGCGTCCGTTTCTGAAGGCTTCGAACAACGGCCTGACCTCCTGTCGCGTAATCAGCCGAGCAGTGACCAGTCCCCCAAGCCACAGGGCCCATGCACCGACTGTAACGCCCAGGGCTTGCGGGCTTGGCAGACGCGTCAGTGTGGCCAGAGAACATACGACTACAAGCGGAATGGCTGAGGACGCGATCACGACCATCACGTCTCCGCGGAAGGGATGTAATCTGTAGCGGCCAAATAGCATGACACTGGCGACCACATTGACGACAAGCACCCCAAGAGAGGTCGCAGCTGCTGCGCCTGTGGCCCCAAACGCCGGGATCAGAGCCACCGCGGCAAGCACCATGATTATGAGACCACTGAAGCTCACTCGCATAAGAGAGTTTCGTTCGTTGAGAGCCGCCAGTGTTCCCCAATTGAGTCCCAGGGCCAAGTTGGTCACATATCCAGGGAGTAGAAGCCAGACCACCGCACGGTGGACCAGGAAGTCCGAGCCGAACAATGATGAGAGAACGAGGCCGGGGAAACCCGCAAGCAGGAGTACTGCTGGCAACCCCAGAACGAAACCAAGCTTCGTGAGCCTGAGATAGAGATCCTGGAGGGCGAGCCTTCCACTGCGCGTCATGACGCGGGTAGCGGTGGGAATGAAGATAGCCATGAGCAGCGTGGGAACGACATACGCAAGGCCCTCAACCGCCTTGAGCGTTGGCTCATACGTACCAACCTGAGCCCGGTGAGCGGAAAGCCCGAGGACGAAAACGTCGAAGCGGGCGATCACGAGGGATGCCAGGCCGACGACCGCGAATGGGGCGGTGGTGCGTACGAGGCGAGCGGCCTCGCGTGCGCTCGATCGGCGCAGCCTCTTGCCGGAGGATGTAAGTCTGGCCACCATAACGGCGGACATGGCGACAGCGACGCCACCCAGGGCAGCGTAGTAGCGCCCCAGAGAGCGCAGTGTGCCGTGCTGAGAGACCACGAGGATGACCATGCAGAGAAGCTGACCAAGGGGAATCAGCGCCGGAAGCGCTTCCATGACAAAGATGTGCTGGAGTGCCCGGGCTACGGACGATGCGACCCAGGCGAGGGTAAGCCCTACAAACAAGACAGAGAGCCCGAGGATCAGAGCGGGTGGAGAGGTTCCAGGAAGGATCAGTAGGAAAGCCGCCAAGGCTGAGCCGACGAGAGCGAGACCAGCGCCCGCGGTCATCGCGGCCGCTCCGAGCCTCCACACCTCTTCGTTTCCGCGCGTTTCACTCTGGAAGGCGACATGCTGCGTGATCCCCATCCCGATTCCCTGGGTCGAAGCGGAGATCAGCGTGAGGACTGCCAAGCCGTAGGCGAGAACGCCGTACGCGGACGCCCCGAGGTACCGCACGCCGAGGACGGTGGAGGCGAATCCCGCCCCCAAGGTCGCCATCATGCCAACGAGACGGGCCAAGGCACCTGCCCCGATCACTGCGAGCGCGGCATCGCTCGAAGAATGCTGCGTGCTCATCCACCCTTCCGTTCAAGGCGCCGGACGGTGACGTGGTCGAAGCGCGCGTAACCCTGCCGCCCCGTCAACCGGTCATCTCCTCTCCCGATCGTTTTGGGGAAGGGCCATCTCCGAGGGGCATCAAGAGCCAAGCCCGAAAAGTGGCACGATGACCGGCACCTTCGGCCCTGTCAGTCTAGTCAACTCTGAACTGGAAGTCGGCACTCCTCCGAACACCGCCTGGGACCTCAGACAGGGTGGGAGCAAGTGGGCGCCATGCTGGCCAGCCGGAGCTACCTCGACGAGACTACGAGCACTCCCGGTGTGGCGAGATAGGCTTGTTGCCAGATTGGCGGAAGTGAATCTCGGTACGAGCCGATGACGCGAGATGGGGCAAGCTCCATGCTCTCCGGGCGACGCATCCTGGTACGCGCCCCGAAGAGGGCCTCCTGATCTGGTGCCCGCGGCGAAGGCGGTTTAGACGATGTGCGGCATAGCCGGTTACGTGGACCTGGAGGGTGCGCCGGCGGACGAGGTCCTCGTCGGCCGGATGGCCCGAGTCCTCTCTCACCGGGGGCCGGACGACTCGGCGCTTCGGACGCTCTCCGCGGGGGCTGGCGCGCCTACTGTGGTCTTTGGCCACCAGCGCCTCGCCATCATCGACCTGAGCGAGGCTGGCAGCCAGCCGATGCCGAACGAGGACGGGTCCATCCAGGTCGTCTACAACGGCGAGATCTACAACTTCGCGGAGCTGCGCTGCGCGTTGGAGGCGAGGGGCCACCGGTTCCGGTCTCGGACGGACACCGAGGTCCTGGTTCATGCATACGAGGAGGACGGGCCCCGCCTACTGCAGCGGCTCGACGGGATGTTCGCGTTCGTCCTGTGGGACGGACGGAACCGGCGGCTGCTGATGGCACGTGACCGCGCTGGGAAGAAGCCCCTGTACTACTCGTGGGACGGCCGCAGGCTCGCGTTTGCCTCGGAGATCAAGGCATTGCGGCTCTGCCCGTGGGTGGACGACTCGGTGGCGTGGGAACGCATCCCCGAGTTCCTCACCTTCGGTTACGTCCCCTGGCCGCACACGGTGTTCCGGGGCATCCATCAGGTCCCGCCGGGATCGTTCGTCACGTGGGAGGGTGGACGCCTCCAGGAGCCTCGGACGTACTGGAATCTTCGGTTCGACGGTTCGGGCGCGTCCCGACGGGTCTCATGGGATGAGGCCGCTGGATCGGTCCGTGAGCTACTCCACGAGGCCGTGAAGAGGCGGCTCGTGAGCGATGTCCCCCTGGGCGTCTTGTTGAGCGGCGGGCTGGACTCGTCCGCGATCGTCGCGCTCATGTCAGGCCTTGGCGTTCCGATCCGCACCTTCACCGTGGGCATGGGAGACGAGGCGACGTACGACGAGCGGCGATTCGCCCGTCTCGCCGCGGACAGGTTCGGAACCGTGCACACCGAGCTCGTGGTCGAGGCCGAGGCGGCGCCGTTACTGGAGCGGCTCCTGTGGTTCAACGACCAGCCCTTCGCGGATTCGTCCTCCATCCCCACGTATCTGATCGCCGAAGCGGCACGCCGGCACGTGACGGTCGCGCTGACAGGCGACGGGGGCGACGAGGCGTTCGGCGGCTATGAGCGCTTCGCCGCCGCGCTCGCTGCCGACAGGACTCCCGATTCCGTGCAGCGCTTGATGGGATGGATGGCCGGTCTCCTGCCCCGTACCAGCGGGTATCACGATCTCCGGAGTCGAATCGAGCGATTCAGCGCGGGCGTGGGTGGTCCGGTGGCCGACCGGTACCGCTCATGGATCGCAGTCTTCGATCCCGACACCCTCCGCGAAGTCCTGTCGCCGGGGATGCGCGACGTGGTCGAGCAGTCCGACCCGACCGGGAGCTTCCAGGTCGCGTGGGAAGCGGCGGGTGCCACCTCCCTGCTTCACCGCCTCCTCTACACGAACTTCAGGACGTACCTTCACGACGACCTGCTCGTGAAGACCGACCGCATGACCATGGCCAACTCGCTGGAAGCGCGGTGCCCCTTCCTCGACACGGGACTTCTGGAGGGGATCGCCTCCATCCCGTCGTCCATGAAGGCGACCCCGTTCGGTCTGAAGAGGATCCTGCGTCGGGCCATGAAGGACCTGCTGCCCCGAACCATCGTGCGCCGGCGCAAGCATGGCTTCGGCGTGCCCGTGGGGCGATGGTTCCGAAACGACTTGCGCGATCCGTTTCGAGAGCTGGTGCTGGGTCCAGGGGCGCGATCGCGCGATCTTCTGGATCAGGCGGGTGTCGAGCGCCTGTTCGCGCAGCACGTGCCGTCCGAGTATGCCCGAGATCATGGTGATGGAGCGCTCCGGGACGTGACAAGGCCACGAGTCCTGAGGATCATCACGAGGCTCAACGTCGGGGGGCCTGCCCGCCAGGCGCTCCTGTTGACCGACAGGCTTGCGACGCGCGGCTTCGATCCTCACCTGATTTCCGGGATAGAGGACGCCGGCGAGGGCTCGCTCGACCCCTCCGGGCTGCCCCACACGCGCGTGAAGACGCTCAAGCGAGCGGTCGATCCGTACGCCGACGTCCGTACCGCGTGGTCGCTCGTCCGACTGGTTCGAGCAGGTGCGCCGAGCATCGTCCATACGCACATGGCCAAGGCGGGAGCCCTGGCCAGGGTGGCCGCCAGGAGGGCCAGGGTGCCTGTGGTCGTGCACACCTTCCACGGCCACGTGCTGGAGGGCTACTTCTCTCGTCCCGTGACTCGATCCTTCGAGACGGTGGAACGCGGACTGGCCCGGTGGACGGATGCACTGGTTGCGGTGTCGGCCCGTGTCCGTGACGAGTTGCTGGACCTCGGCATCGGCACGCAGAGGCAGTGGCACGTGATCCCGGTCGGACTCGAGCTCGGGCCGTTGTTCACTGAGGTGAGCTCGGAGTCCGCTCGGGACCGGCTTGGGCTGCCCCAGGGCGGCGTCCTCGTCGGGGCGGTCGGCAGGTTGGTTCCGATCAAGGACCTCGACACATTCCTCGAGGCGGCGGTGAGGGTGGCCCGGACACGTTCGGACGTGACGTTCGTGGTGGCGGGAGACGGCGAGCTTCGTGCCGATCTGGAGACCCGGGCCCGACGTCTGCTCCCGGGCCGCGTGGTGTTCACGGGATGGGTCCCGGACCTCCCCGCGCTCTACCGGGCCCTTGACGTCGTGGTCCTGACGTCGCGAAACGAAGGAACGCCAACGGCGTTGATCGAAGCCGGTGCGGCGGGACGACCGGTCGTCGCCACACGGGTCGGCGGAGTTGCCGACGTCGTCGACGGGGGACGGACCGGCCGCCTCGTTCCCGCGGGGGATGCGGAGGCGGTTGCTCGTGCGATCGAGGAGCTGATCTCCGATCCAGCGCAGCGTGCGGCGCTGGGGATCGCGGCCCGATCGTGGGTCCACGAACGGTTCACGGCTGACCGGCTCGTCGACGACATCTGCGACCTCTACGGGGAGCTGCTCGCGCGCCACGCGGGGCGGGCCGGACGCGCCGAGTTCAGAACCCTGCCCTGAGGATGGGAAGGAGCCCCGGCTTGGGGCGGCGCACGGCGTTCTCGCGCTGGAACCCCCCGGCCGCGTAACCACAGAGAGCCCATCCGATCCCGTGCGCCTTGGCGTGCGCGAGCAGGGCTCGCGTGTCACGCTTCCAGTTCGGGTCCACAGCGAAATCGAGCGTCCGATTGAAGGCGCTGAACTCGTCGATCCACATCGGCATGTCCCATCGGAGGGCTCTCTCCTGATGGTCGCTCAGCCGTCGGAGCCCATTCGGGATCCAGTTCCCTGCATAGAACTCCGTGGTCAGCACGCCATTGGGCACGTGGGGCCTTCTCGTCAGGGCCCACCGCCGCGTGGTCCTGCTTCGCTGCTCCGTGACCATCACGAGCAGGCGTGGATTGATGGCATGCACCGCCCTGGCCACGCGTTCGAAGAAACGGGCCAGGTGGAGGTCGGCGGGCCCCAGGGCGGAAGCCCCCGGGTATGGCTGGGTCAACACGTCGTACGCCTCGAACAGCGGCAGAACGCCGACGACCGTCGAGTCCCCGACGTAACGGCGAGCGATGAACCGCCATGCGTCGAGAAACTGACTCTGGACGCCGTCCTCGTTCTGAAAGAACCGCTCCTCGGCTTTCACCATGGCGCGAGCCCCGCCCCCGCGTGGATAGAGCCAGGCGGGCATCCCGGCCCCACAGTCGGTCGAGAGCCCGTTCGAGAACGAGATGTCCTTGAACGATGCCGACCACCGGGACTGGAGCATCGACAGGACGACCGCGACCCCATGCGCCCGAAAGCCGGCGATGGCTCGGTCCAGTTCCGCCAGGTAGTCGTCGTCCCAGTGATGGATGACGGTGCCATCCGTCCCAGAGGAGGGAGGGACGGGCTCGAGGTTCGCCCAGGAAATGAACAGTTCCACCGAGTTGAACCCCCACGTGGCGATGTCGGGGTACGCGAAGGAGGGTGGAGGCCTCCACGTGCCGCCACAGGGAGGCCGCGGGTCGGCGGGTCCGGCACCCCAGCCGAGCGAGCTCACTTCGATGCCGGTCAGCCGGACCCTGTGTCCAGCCTGATCGAGGATCGTCGTGCCGCAGACGTGAAGCCAGCCGGTAATCCAGTGTGCGGCCGGGGCTTTCTGCAGGCACCGGCTGCCCGCCGGGGCGCCTGCGACCGCGGAAACCGGCGCCATTGCAGGAGCTGGAGCAACTGCGGCCTCGGAGGTGATGGGCGCCACGCCGACCAGCATCAAGGCCAGCATGGAGCCCACGGCGTGGCGGACGGAGCGAACTCGACTGATCCTCACCGGTCTCTTCGTTCGGCGCCCATGGTCCCGTCTTGAGAGGAGCTGCAGAATCGCAGGAGCGTATCGGATTTTCTTTCGGGATCGAGGGGCTCCACCCGCTGGTGATAGCGTCTCAGCGTTCTGCACGTCCGCCGTCCGTGGCTCGTGTGGGGCGGGCGCGTGGGTCGGAACCTGGAGAGGCTCGGTGTGGGAGTAGACCGTGACACCGTCCGCGGCTTCGGTTACGAGTGGACGAGGTTCGACCACTCATCGCGGCCGGATCGGGAGCTCCTTCGGCGTTTCGAGGAGTACTTCCGGCTGTTTCCGTGGAAGGAGCTGTCTCCAGAAGCTCGGGGGTTGGACCTGGGATGCGGGACCGGACGGTGGGCCCGATTCGTCACCGAGCGCACGGACCGCCTCTACTGCGTCGACGCCAGCGAAGCCGCTGTAAGGGTCGCGACCAGGAACCTCAGAGGCCGATCCGGCTGCGCATTCATGGTGGCCTCGGCCGGGCAGCTGCCCATCAAGGACCGAAGCCTCGATTTCGGATACTGCCTGGGTGTCCTTCACCACACGCCGGACCCGCTTGCGGGGATGACGGACGCTGTCAGGACGCTGAAGCCGGGAAGTCCGTTCCTCGTGTACCTCTACTACGCCCTCGACAATCGCTCCTCGTGGTACAGGGCGGTCTGGAGGGCGAGCGACTCGTTTCGGAAACGATTGAGCACGTCGCCCATGAGGGTTCGGTACGCGGTGAGTCAGGTCATCGCGGTCCTCGTCTACTACCCCCTCGCCCGTCTCTCCGCGCTCCTGGATCGTCTGGGCGCCGACGTGGACCGGATCCCGCTGTCCGCGTACCGCCACCTCAGCTTCTACGCGATGCGGAACGATGCCCTGGATCGCTTCGGGACCAGAGTCGAGCATCGTTTCACGAGGGAGCAACTCAGGCGGATGATGGAAGCCTCGGGCCTCGAGCGGATCGTGATCAGTCCCGAGGAGCCGTACTGGTGCGCTCTCGGCTACAAGAGGTGATGAGCCGGTCGAGCCACCGGTCGATGTCGTGGCTGCTCGGTTGTGCCGGTCATTAGGGCTCGAAGTAGCGGCCTCTTCGGCCGGCTGCTCGTCGCCGTAGCGATGTCCACGCCCACAACGCGGCGAGGACACCGGCGATGTCGGCCAGAGCGTCGAGGGGGTCGGCGCTCCGGTCCACGAAGTGCTGGCCGACCTCGATGCCCGAACCGAGCACGACCGCTGCCGCCACGACGAGCCACGCGGCTCGAGGGAAGGGTCCGGCACCACGACCGGGCCTCCACACGGCGGCGAGCAGCCAGCACCCGGTGAGCGCCGCGTAGCCCGCCGCGTGGACGACCTTGTCGGACGCCGGGAACGCGTTCAGCCCGGGCGGGGCCGGACCGAGTGACAGCACGAACGTCGCCGCCAGCAGCGCGATCGACGCGAACCACAGCATTCCGTCGACCACGCCTCGGGCCCGGCGCGGAGGACTCTCGGTGCGCATGCCACACACCGTACCTGCGTCACGGCTGAATGGGAGACGGGACCGTCCGGCGGAGGCCGAACGATCCGGGCGTGTGGCGATCCTGCATGTCGTACCCTGCTGCTACCTTCCACCGCTATGGCAGGAGGAGGTGAAGGATGGCCACGCAGCCCAGGACGACCGGTCTCACGTACGAGGATCTCCGCGCCTTCCCGGAGGACAACTTCCGACGGGAGCTCATCGACGGGGAGCTCGTCGTGACCGCGGCTCCCTCCACCCGCCACCAGGAGGTCGTGCTCGAGCTCGGCGCGCGTCTGCTCGCCTACACCAAGGTGCACGGCGGCAAGGTCTACGTGGCCCCGACGGACGTGTTCTTCACCGACAGCAACGTCGTCGAGCCCGATGTGCTGTTCATCCGGCCCGAGCATGTCTCGAAGGTGGAGAAGCCCTTCATCCGCGGCGCCCCGGATCTGGTGGCGGAGGTGTCATCGCCCTCGACCCGCCGCCTTGAACTGGTCCGCAAGCGCGAGCTGTACGAACGGTTCGGCGTGCCCGAGTACTGGTACGTGGACCTCGACGCCGACCGGGTGGAGGTCTACCGCCTGGACGCCGGACGCTACGGCCCACCCACGCTCCTCTCTCGCGCCGGCACGCTCGAGACCCCGCAGGCCCCCGGGTTCGCCATCCTGGTTGGCGACCTGCTCGGCCCGCCCGAGGACTGATCCCGGCCTTCCGGACTCGAATCCTCAGGCTCGCTCGCCTTGATGTGTTCGCCCTGCCGGGGTGGGTACATCAAGCGGTGCTCGCGCTTCACCTGGAGGGCGCCCTGGCCGATTCCGTGCATCCCGCCTCGTCGCTCGGAGCCCGGACGCGTCCGGGCCGGTCGACGGTGCCCGTCGGCGAGGACGAGGCCGTCGGCAGGCGTCCTCCCGGATCCGACGGGCAAGAGGGCCGCGGCCGGAGACGGCGTCTCGCGCTGCTGGGGGCCGGCGTGGTCGTCCTGGCCTTCCTCGCGGTGATCGCCGACGGCTACTACCAGGCCTACCGGATCGGGCGGAAGGTCGAGAGCGCCTACACGCAGTTCAAGGCGGTGAAGGACCAGGTCACGTCCGGTGAGGCCCCCGAGCCGAAGGTCCTGAAGGCGGCTCAGGGCGAGGTCCGGGAGCTGCGATCGGAGGTGGCGGGGGCCCGATTCACCTTCGGCCTGACCGGCTGGTTGCCGTTCCTGGGCCGGCCCGTGGACGCGGCGCGCCTCGGCGTGGGCGCGGTGGACCAGGGGATGCAGGCAGCCTCGATCGGCGCGGCGATCTTCGAGCAGGTACTGGGTCGGCCGGGGGGCCAGGAGGCGGGCCTCATCCACGACGGCAGGATCGACCTGGAGGCGCTGACCGCCCTCACCCCGCGCGTCCAGGAGGCCGTGGGCCACCTCGAGGCCGCGATCACGGACGTCCGGGCCATCCCCCACGTGCCCTTCGCCGGTCACCTGGACGCCCTCAAGGCGGACGTCCTGGCGCAGTCCTCGGGCCTCCTGGGCGGGGCCCACCGGGTCCTGGCGGGGCTCCGCCTCCTCCCGTCGTTCCTGGGAGCGGACGAGGCCAGGAACTACTTCCTGGCGTTCCAGAACAACGCCGACCAGCGAGGGACGGGCGGGGCCGTCCTGGCGTGGGCCATCGTGCGGATGGACGACGGGAGGATCGAGATCGTCCGGTCTGGCTCCGTCCACGAGCTCGACGCCCACCGCCGCCTGCTGCACGTCGACCTCCCCCCGGCCGTGCAGTGGTATCTGGACGTGACCGGGCGTCCCCCGTTCATCAACAACGGGATCAACTATTCGCCGGATTTCCCCCTCGTGGCTCGCGTGTGGGCCAGCCAGGTGAGCTCGATCACCGGCCTCCGGATCGACGGCGTGATCGCCCTCGACCCGTTCGGAGTCGCGCTGGCCCTCGGCGGGCAGGGGTCGTTCGCCATCCCCGCGTACCCCCAACCCATCAGCGCCGACAACGTGGCACAACTCGCCGAGCACGACCAGTACTTCCTCCCGGTCGGCGTCCAGGATGCCCTGCCCAGCCAGCTCGTGGCGGGGGCGTTCCACGTCCTCACCAATCCGGCCGACGCCGGGGCCCTGGTCAAGGGCCTGGGGACGGCGCTCGCCGAGAAGCGGATCCAGATGTGGTCGTCCCTCGAGGACCAGCAGGCCCTGCTCCAGACTCTGGGATGGACGGGGGCGCTGTCGCCCGGTCCGGGTGACTACCTGTACGTGGCGGCGGAGAAGCGGATCATCGGCAAGGTCGACTACTTCACCCGGCAGTACGTCGTGCACAGCGTCCACGTGCGACCGGACGGCTCCGCCGACATGACGACGAGGGTGACCGTGGAGAACGACACCCCGCCCGACCAGCCCCTGTTCGTGGTGGGGACGTGGGTTCCCTACGGGCTGAACACGACGATGCTGAACGTGTACGTCCCGGGGCGCGCCGCCCACGCGTCGGCGGAGCCGGAGGAGTCCGTCTTCTACCAGCCCGTACGGCCCCGGAGCCGGCTCCTGGTCCACCGGGAGGGCGGGGCGCGGGTCCTGACCAAGCAGCTCGAGGCGATTCCCGGATACCCGGGGTCCGTGAAGTTCGCCTACGAGGTTCCCGGCCTCGTTCGGCGCGCTCCGGACGGTTCTTTCGTGTACGTCCTGCACCTCCAGCACCAGCCCATGGCCAGGCCGACCATCGTGACGGTGCGGGTGGCGCTCCCGGAAGGTTCGCGGATCCTCGACCCGGGCCCGGGCTGGACCGTCCACGGCCGCGTGGCCACGTACGTCGCCACGCTCACCCGTGACGTGGAAACCCAGCTCTCCTACACGGCGCCCGCGCCCTCCTCCTCGTAGCCGAAGAGGGAACTACGCGAGACCGTTGGCCGTCGTTTAGGGGACCGATAGTACCGGTATGTATAGGTTCAACTTCGTGTTTCCTCGGCACCCGCAGGCGAGGGAGGTCACGCCGACATGGCACGTGAACCCGCCATACGGGCCGGCGCCAATCAGGTGGGGGCAGCGACCCTGGGGCCGGTCGTGGCGCACCCTGCACCACGTCGAGCCTCCCGTCAGTACCGTGCGCTGGCTGTGGTGGTTGCGGCGACGGATGCGATGGTCGTGCTGTCGTCGTTCCTCGGCGCGTTCGCCATCACGCTCGGACGGGTCTCCTGGGCGCAGGTGGCCTTCTCCATGGTGGCGGTGCCCGTCTATTTGGCGGCATTTGGACAGGCGCATCTGTACGACTTCCGCACGACGTGGCCCGCGGAGGAGCTCAAGCGAATCCTCGTGGTTACCGCCGCTCTGGTCGGCCTGTCGGCCATCGGGTCGTCCTGGACCAGGGCCGCGGTGCCGAGAGCATGGCCGCCGCTTTCCGCCGTGTTCCTGATCGTCGGGATGCTGGTCACCAGGCGGATCTGGCACTACCTCCTGTTCCGGGGACGGCTGCGTGGCCACTTCCTGTCCCGGGCGCTCCTGGTGGGTCCGCCCAGCCAGACGGCCGGGCTGGTGCGGTGGATGCGGTTTCCCGCGGAGGGGTTCCTCCCCGTCGGAATCGTCCAGACCGATGCGCGGGCCGAGCCGGTGGAGGGGGTGCCGGTGGTGAGCGACCTCGAGTCCCTGGCGGAGGGGATTCGGCGGACCCGGGCCGAAGCCCTGTTCGTGCCGTCGAACGCGGTTCCTTCGGCTGCCATGCCGGGGTTGCTGCGCACGGCGCGCCTGGAGGGCGTGGCCGTGTGGGTCGTCCCCAACCTCCAGGACATCCTGGTGTCACGGATCGCGCCCCGGGCCTTCGGCTCCGTCGTGGCGCTGGGGGTGCGTCCGGTCCGCCTGTCCGGGTGGCAGGCGTTCGTGAAGCGCTGCATCGACATCGCGGGGGCGTCGGTGCTGCTGGCCCTGGTCGGTCCGATCGCCGGGCTCGTGGCACTGGTGGTGCGGCTGGACTCGGCAGGCCCCGTCCTGTTCCGGCAGGTGCGGGCCACGCGGGGGGGCCGGCCCTTCACCATGTACAAGTTCCGGACCATGTCCCCGGACGCGGACGCCATCCTGGCCCGGCAGGGGATCGATCCGACCTCGCCGTTCTTCAAGCTCGACCGGGACCCCCGGCTGACGCGCCTGGGCCGGTTCCTGCGCAGGACCTCGCTCGACGAGATCCCGCAGCTCGTCAACGTCCTCAAGGGCGACATGAGCCTGGTCGGGCCCCGGCCACTGCCGATCGATCAGGTCCGGCGGAACGCCGAGGCCCTGGAGACCAGGCACGAGGTCAGGGCGGGCCTCACCGGGTGGTGGCAGATCCGCGGCCGCAGCGGGGTCGACCCGAACAGGGCCCTTCAGATGGATGCCTTCTACATCGAGAACTGGTCTCCGGCCCTCGACCTGTACATCCTGCTGAAGACCTTCGGCACCGTGGTCCGGGGCACGGGGGCGAAATAGGCCATGCGCGACGCGGCAGACGCACGGGCGGGCGGTTCCCTGGTGGAGCCGCGGATGCGAGGACACGAGCCGGAACCGGCCGGGCCCGATCACCGGTCTATCCTGGGCACGCGGGTCGACGTGCTGACCTACGCCTCCGCGGCGGAACGCATCCTCGCCTGGGCCGTGGCGGGGGAGTCCCGGATGGCGTGCGTGGCGACGGTGCACACGGTCATGGAGGCGCACGACGATCCCTCGTTCCGGGCCGTGGTGAACGGTGCCGACCTCGTGACGTCCGACGGCATGCCCCTGGTGTGGGGCCTGCGCGCCCTCGGTGTGCCGGAGGCCACCAGGGTGTACGGCCCCGACCTCACGCCCGTCGTGCTGGCCCGGGCGGAGGCCGCCGGGGTCCCAGTGGGGTTCTACGGCGGAAGCGCTCGGACGCTGGCCCGGCTGACGGCGTGGGTGCGGGCGCGCCATCCCGATCTCGAGATCGCCTACGCGGAGAGCCCGCCGTTTCGCCCCCTCTCGGACGCCGAGCGGGCAGCCACCGCGCGGGCCATCGCGGAGTCCGGGGCCGCGGTGCTGTTCGTGGGCCTGGGATGTCCCAAGCAGGAGCGATGGATGGGGTCGATGCGGGGGATGGTCCCGGCGGTGATGGTGGGGGTCGGCGCGGCCTTCGACTTCCTGGCCGGCGAAAAGCCACAGGCGCCCCGGTGGATGATGGGCGCGGGCCTGGAGTGGCTGTTCCGGCTGGCCGCCGAGCCCCGGCGGCTGTGGCGCCGCTACCTGTACCACAACCCCCGATTCCTCTGGCACTTCGGCTGGCAGGTGATGCGTGAACGGTCCTGAACGGTCCCGACGGGCCGTGGTTACCGGCGCCGGTGGGTTCATCGGGCATCACATGGTCGTGTACCTCCGCCGCCGCGGGTACCGGGTCCGGGGCGTGGACGTCGCGAGCCCGGAGTTCGAACCGACCCGGGCGCACGAGTTCCGGCTTCTCGACCTTCGCGACCCCCGCAGCTGCGCCGAGGCCGTGGACGGGGTCGACGAGGTTTACCACCTGTCCGCGGACATGGGGGGCATCGGCTACATCACCGGGAACCACGCCGACATCGCGCGCAACAACGTCCTCATGGATTCGCACATGCTGGAGGCGGCCAGGGCCGCCACGGTGCGCCGGTTCTTCTACTCCTCCTCGGCCTGCGTGTACCCGCAGTACCGGCAGAGCGAGACCGACGTGGCGCCGCTCAAGGAGGAGGACGCCTACCCGGCCGACGCCGAGGAGGGGTACGGCTGGGAGAAGCTGTTCGCCGAGCGGCTGTGCCAGTACTACCGCGAGGACCACGGCCTGGAGACCCGCGTCGCCCGGTTCCACAACATCTACGGGCCGCTGGGTTCCTACGACGGGGGGCGCGAGAAGGCCCCCGCCGCCATCTGCCGGAAGGTGGCCGCCGCGCGCGACGGCGACGAGATCGAGGTGTGGGGAGACGGCCGGCAGACCCGCTCGTTCACCTTCATCGACGACTGCGTGGAGGGCATCTTCCGAATCACCCAGTCGGACCACGGCGCGCCCCTGAACCTGGGATCCGACGAGATGGTCACCGTCGACGGCCTGGTCGACCTGGTCTGCTCGATCGCCGGCAAGCGGCTTCGGAAGCGGCATGACCCGACCCGGCCGCAGGGCGTCCGGGGTCGCAACAGCGACAACGCCCGCCTCCGCGCGGTGCTGCGGTGGGAGCCGGGCGTGCGCCTGGAGGACGGGCTCGCCGAGACGTACCGATGGGTCCGGGCCCAGGTGGAGCGGACCTCCGTCCCGGCCCGACGGGTGTCGTGACTCCCCGGCCGGCGCTCGCCCCGCGGACGTCTCCCGGGGTCCGGGACCGCATGGCGCGGCTGGTGGGGACCGACCTCCCGCGGCCGGAGCGCGCCTACTACCACGCCTTCCTGGTGGCGATCCTGCTGTGCTGGTCGCCGTCGAAGGGGGCCGCCTACGCCGCTCCGTTCGTCGGGATCGGGCTGTACGTGGTGGAGGCCCGGGTCCTCCGGCCGCTCGCGGCGGTGGCGGCCTGGATCGCGGCGTTCGCCCTGCTGGCGGCGGTGCACGCCTTCCTGGTGCCCCACTTCGTGTGGACCAGCGCGGGGCTGGCGGCCATCACCTACGGGGTGGTCCTGATCCTGTGGGCCGTCCCCACGCGGCGCGTCGCGGGCGATGGGGTCGTCGGCCGCATGGCCACGGTGCTGCGCTGGGTGATCGTGCTGGAGGGGCTCCTGGGGATCGTCCAGGCCGTCTACGGCTTCGGCCACACCGGGAGCTTCGACGTCGCCAACGGGGACTACGTCGAGGGCACCATCTCCCCGGGCCTGGGACCGAGCGCCACGTTCTCCAATCCGATGTTCGCGGCGAACATGGCCCTGGCCCTGGTGCTCCTCGTCCCGCTCACCAGGCGGCCCCGGCACTGGGCCGCCCTCGTCGTGGGCGGCCTGGCGCTCGTGCTGGCGTCGGTGCTGCACGTCCTCCTCGTCCTGGGGGTGGGCGCGGTGATCGCGACGATCGTCGTGCCTCCCAGGTGGCGAGCGCTGTCTCGGCGGGCCGCCCTGGCCGTCGCGGGCGCCGTCGTCTTCGGCCTCGCGGTGGTTGGCGCGTTCCTGGCCTCGAACGTGCGGACCGCGCCGGCCCTGGCCCGGGCGTTCGCCTCGGGGAACAGCCCGCGAGCCCAGGAGGTCCGACTGGTGTTGTCCGAGATGCCGCGGGCCTACCGGTACCAGCCGTTCATCGGGCTCGGCCCCGGGCAGTTCAGCAGCCGGGCCGGCCTGATCGGCACGGGGCTGTACCTCGGCGGCATCGATCACCCCGACCACCTGCCGCTGCTGCCGACCGGGATCTCCGGTCCCCAGCGGCGATTCCTGCTGGGGCCGTGGCGGCGGGCGGCATCGCTTCCCCACGTGAGCTCGTTCCAGGAACCGTTCTTCTCGTGGCAGAGCGTGTACACGGAGTTCGGCTGGCCCGGGCTGGTGGGGGTCGCCGCGTTCGTGGGGTGGCTCCTGGCGCGCGTTCGGGGGTGGCGCCGCCGTCCCGGACGCCGGGCCCTGGGGTGGGCCGTCGCGGCAGGCACGCTCGTGCTCTTCCTCCTCGGCTTCACCGAGAACTACTGGGAGGTCCCGCAGGCGATCCTGATCGGGGCCATGCTGCTGAAGGCCGAGTACGCCGCGATGGGGAACGCCGACCCGGTGCGTGCCGAGCCCGGCGGCCCCGGCCAGCGCGCGAGCGTCGAGCGGGTCCCCCCGGCGAGCCGCATGCCGGCGGTTGCCCCGGTGGGGGTGGTGCGGGCCGACGCCGTCGTGGTGGCCTACCGTTCGAGCCAGATCATCGGGCGGTGCCTGGAGGCCCTCCGGGCGGACGGCGCGGTCGACACGATCGTCGTGGTGAACAACAGCCCCGGCGACGAGACGGAGCAGCGGGCCCGCGCCGTCGACCGGATGGTCTACCTCGATTCCCCCCGGAACCTGGGGTTCGGCCGGGCCGTGAACAGCGCCAGGCCGCACGTGCGGCACCCCTACGTCGTGCTGGCGAACCCCGACGCGATCCAGGAACCGGGGACGGCCGGGGCCCTGCTGGATTTCCTGGAGCGGCACCCGCTCGCCGGGGCCGTCGCTCCCCGCATGACCGACGCCGACGGCACGCCGTTCCCGAACTCGCAACGGGACCTCAGCCTCGGCCGCCTCATCGCGGAGAGCGCCGGGTTGCCGGCCTCCCTCGGCGTGGCCCGGCCGCTCGAGCAGCACGAGCGAGCGCACCGCACGGAGTACGTGATCGGCTCGTACCTCGTCACCCGGGCGAAGGCCATGGACGAGATCGGCTGGTTCGACGAGTCCATCTTCCTGTTCGGGGAGGACCTCGACCTGTGCCGGCGGATGCGACGGGCCGGCTGGGAGGTGTGGTTCGCCCCGGTCGGCCGGGTCCGCCACCTGTCCGGGCATTCCTGGAAGCAGCTGCCGGACCGGGCCCGAAGCCTGTTCATCGAGGCCCGGCACCGGGAGCTGCGCAAGGCCCGGGGTCCCGTGGAGGCGGAGATCTACCGGTTCCTGGTGACGGCCAAGGAGGGGATGAGGCGGCACACGGGAGGAGTCGCGTCATGACGTCAGCAGTTCGGGTCCGCGCCGTCGTCCTGGCCGGCGTCCTGGTCGCGGTCACGGGCTGCTCGATGGCCCCCGCCGCCTCCGGTCCGCAGGGTGGCCGCGGCGGCCCCGCGCCCGGGTCCGCGGCCGCAGGCTGCACGGTGGGGAAGGAGATCCACGCGTTCACCCCACCGTTGCACGTGTGCGGGGAGTCGATCGTCGACGCGCACGGCCGGCTGGCCCGCCTGCTCAGCCTGAGCTTCGTGAACCTGGGGGTCGGTGACGGGACCGAGGGGACCACTGCGGACGGATGCCCCGGCTGGCAGTCGATCCCCTCGGCCGCGGCCTCCGACGTCCATTCGTGGGGCTTCAACTCGGTTCGAGTGAACGTCTCCTGGGCGAACCTCCAGCCGAAGGGGCCGCACTCCTACAACCAGCCCTACCTGAAGGCCCTGGACGCGGCCCTGACCCGCTTTCGCCACGCCGGCGTGCCGGTGATCCTCCAGATGTACCAGGCCAGGTGGTCGCCGGCGTTCAAGGACATCCCCCTCCCCGACGGGTCGAGCCAGTGCGAGGGCTGGGGGCTCCCCACGTGGCTGTATCCCCACGGTGGCGGCGAGGCGGAGATGGTCAAGGCGGAGAAGGCCTTCTTTGCCACCCCCAGGCTCCAGAACCGGTTCGCCGGCGCCTGGAAGTTCCTTCTCGATCGGTACAGGAACGACCGGAACATCGTGGCGCTCGACCTCATGAACGAGCCGTACGACCTGCTCACCGGTCCGTACCCGCCCTCCCTGGTGGGGGGCCTGAAGCCCGCCAACCTGAACCTCGCGGCGTTCTACGAGCGCGTGGCGAAGCAGGTCCGGACGGTCAACACGCGGGCCCTGCTGATCTTCGAGGACCACTTCAGCCGGCGGCTCGACCAGTGGTCGGTCAACCGCGCCCCCCAGCTGTCGGACGCCGTGATGGCCGACCACTTCTACGCCCTCAACTGGGCGAAGGGCGCGGACACCATGAGGGAATCCGTGGCCCGGGCCCGGCAGTTCCACCGTCCGCTGTGGATCGGAGAGTTCACCGCGTTCAACCGGACGATCGGGGATCCCTACCCGCACTGGCAGGCGAGCCTGCGCAAGCTGATGTCCTACTGCAAGCAGCACGGGGTCGGATGGGCGGTGTGGCTCTACGGCGCGGGCGCGTTCCAGGAACCGACCGACATCCGGAAGCCGAAGGCCGGGCTCCTCCCCATCCTGCGAGGTGGCTTCTGACCGCGCCCCGTCGCGAGGTCCGGGTCCTCGTCGTGGGGCAGACCCCGCCCCCGTTCCACGGGCAGGCCGTCATGATCCAGGCGTTGCTGGCCTCGCCCATGCCGGACGTGCGGTTCGCCCACGTCCGGATGGAGTACTCCGCTTCCCTCGAAGAGGTCGGTCGGCTCCGGGCCCGCAAGGTGGCGCGCATGGTGGCGGTCATCGCCCGGAGCGTGTGGGCCATCCGGCGGTTCAGGCCCCACGTCGTCTACTACCCGCCCTCCCCTCGCGTCGTCCCCCTGGTGCGCGACACGGTGACGCTCCTGGTCCTCCGGCCGCTGTGCCCGCGGATCGTGTTCCATCTCCATGCCGGCGGCTTCTGCGAGGTCCTGCCCCGCTATCTCCGGATCCCGGTCGTGGGACGCGTGGTGCGCCGGGCCCTCTTCCGCCCCGATGCCGCCGTGGCGCCGAGCCGGTGGTCCCCACCCGACGGGGAGTTCCTGGAGGCTCGCCGCACGTACTACCTCCCGCACGGCATCCCGGACCAGGGAGACCGGGTTCGGAGTGACCGGGAACGAGGAGGCGAACCGGAGAGCCCCCGACAGCCGAGCGTGCTCTTCGTCGGATCGGTCGCCGCGGCCAAGGGCGCCGACGTGCTGGTGCAGGCGTGTCGGCTGCTGTGGGACCGGGGCCGTGACTTCCGCCTCGTCCTGGTGGGGCCGTGCGCCGACTCGTTCCGCCGTGAGCTCCTGCGGGCTGCGGGACCCCACGCCCCCAGGGTGCGATTCGCGGGGGTGCTGACCGGTGCGCGGAAGTGGAGGGAGTACGGGGCCGCGGACGTCTTCTGCTTCCCCTCGAGGCACGAGACGGAGTCCTTTCCCGTCGTGTGCGTCGAGGCGGCCATGTTCGGACTGCCGGCCGTGGCCACGAGGTGGCGGGGGATCCGGGACCTGGTGGACGACGGGGAGACCGGCTACCTGGTGGAGCGGGGGAGGCCCGATCAGGTCGCCGCCCGGCTCGAGGACCTGCTCGCCGCCCCCGAGCTTCGCCGGTCCATGGGCAGGGCGGCCCGGGCCAAGTACGAGCGGGAGTTCCGGGTGGAGCGATTCGCGGAGGGCTGGCGACGCATCTTCCTCGAGGTCGCCCGGGCCGAAATCGCGGCGGGCTCCGGACGGGCGGCGCGTCGCGGGCACGATCCCTCCACCCTGGCGGGGGTCTCCGGTTGAGGGGGATGACCGGATCGCGTGCTCCCGAGCCCGACGCCGTCGACGTGGCGGGCGTCCGCGCGGTACCCACGGATCGCTGCTACCTGTGCGGGGCCGAGGGCCCGGTCGTTCTGCGGGGGTTGCGGGATCAGCTCATCGGTGTGCCGGGGATCTGGAGCGTCCGGCGCTGTCCCCGGTGCGGGCTCCAGTGGCTCGATCCCCGGCCGATCGACGAGGACATCGGGATGCTCTACGGCGAGGGCTACTTCACGCACGAGGGGTCTGCGTGGCCTTCGGGCCGGGTCCGGGAGTTCCTGACCCGGGTGATCCTGGCGGGCCGGTTCCACTACCCCACCGCGGCGGGATGGCGGGCGCGCCTGGGCCGAGGCCTGGCGGCGATTCCTCCGCTCCGCGATTCGGCCGGGCAGTTCGTGCTGTGGCTCGGCCGGCGCTCCGGCGGGCGCCTGCTGGATGTGGGATGCGGGAACGGCGGCGTGCTGGAGCGGATGCGCGGCCTGGGGTGGGCGGTCCGGGGCGTCGAGCCAGACCCTCGGGCGCGTGAGGCGGCGAACGATCGCCTGGGAGCGGACGTGGTCGCCCCGGATCTCGAGGCCATCTCGTCCGGACGCGAGATGTTCGACGTCGTCTCGCTCGTGCACGTCATCGAGCACGTCCCGGACCCCATCGGGATGCTGGATGCGTGCCGGCGGGTCATGCGGCCAGAGGGCGTGGTCGTGGTCCGCACGCCGAACCTCGAGGCCCTGGGGGCGCGGCTGTTCGGCAGGTACTGGCGGGGATTGGAGTGTCCACGTCATCTCTTCGTGTTCTCCCCCCAGACGCTCAGGACCTGCACGGAGAGGGCAGGCCTGGAGGTCGTGGAGATCCGGACGCCGGCGGTCATGGCTCGGATGATCTGGCACGCCAGCTGGGGATTCCGTCGCGCGGACTCGGATGCACCGACCGGCTCGATCGCTCGACTGGGCCTGTCGGGGCTGGTGTTCCGGGGCGTCGAGGAGGTGGCGGTGAGGATGAAGCCGGTCGGAGAGGAGATCCTGCTCCTCGCGCGCCGGCGCTGAGATGAACGCATCGGTCGGCCGGCGGGGGTGGGTGCTCGGGAAGCGGCTGGGGCTCGGCCTGGTGGACCAGTCCGTCTCCAGCCTCACCAACTTCGTGGCGGCGGTGCTGGTGGCCCGGGCCATGCCGCCGGCCGAGTTCGGGGCGTTCAGCGTCGCCTTCGCGGCGTACCTGGTCCCCCTGGGGGTCTCCCGGGCGCTCGGGTCCGAGGTCCTGGTGGTGCGCTTCGCCGCCGAATCGCCGGAGAACCGGCGCCGGGGCGTGCAGGCCTCGGCCGGTTCCGCCCTCCTCGTGGCGCTGGCCGCCAGCGCATGCAGCCTGGTCGGTGCCGCCTCGACGTCGGGGCCGTTGCAGCGGACGCTCCTGGCGCTCGCGGTCACGCTTCCCGGCCTGCTCGTCCAGGACGCCTGGCGCTACGCCTTCTTCCTCCAGGGCCGCGGAGGGAAAGCGGCCCTCAACGACCTGGTCTGGGCGCTCGGGCTGTTCCCGGCCCTCATCGTGTTGACCGGTGCCGGGGCCTTGAGCTCGTCCGTGGCCTTCCTGACCTGGGGCGGGTCGGGGACCGTGGCCGCCCTGGTTGGGACGATCCAGGCCAGAACGCTTCCCCGGCCGGGGCGCGCGCCGGCGTGGTGGCGGGCTCACCGTGACCTGGGGCCTCGCTACGTGGGGGAGTTCGTGGCGTTCGGCGCCTATCAACTGTCCGTCCTGGCCGTGTCGGCGGTGGCGGGGCTCGGCGCGGCCGGCGCGCTCCGGGCCGGCCAGCTCCTCATGGGACCGATCACCGTCCTGTTCGCGGGTGTCGGACTGGTGGCCATACCGGAGGCGGCCCGCCTCGCCGCGATCTCCGTGGCCCGGCTTCGCCGGGCAACGGCGGGACTCTCGTGGGGCCTCGCGGCCACGGCCGGCATGTGGGGGGCCGCAGTGGCGGTCCTGCCCGGCGACGTGGGGCGCGGGATCTTCGGGCCGGCGTGGGGACCGGCGCATTCCATCGTCGTACCTCTCGTCCTCGTGATGGTCGGGCTGGGGGCCACGAGCGGCGCGCACATGGGGCTTCGGGCCCTCGGGGCGGCCCGCCGGGGACTCCGGGCCAGGACCGTCGCCGCGGTGCTCGTCGTCGGTCTCACCGTGGGTGGCGCCGCCCTCGACGGGGTCCGGGGGGCTGCCTACGGCATGGCGGTCGCGACGTGGGGGTCCATGCTCGTGTACTGGTGGCAGTGGCGCCGTGCTCTGGACGAGTCCGGGCGCCGGCCCGCCCCCGCCGAGCCCGCCAACGTGCAGGGAGTCCCGTGGGCGTCCTGAGGCCGGCGGTGCCCCGGCAGCCCCGGCCCTTCGATCACCACCACCTTCGGAAGTTCCGGGCCCTGGGGATCCGGGAGGGAACGCGCTGGGTGCTGCGAGGGGCGATGTTCCGGTACGGGTTCTCGCTGGCGGAACGGCTCGGATTCCATCTCCTCCCCATCCACCACTCCAGCCCCGTGCCGGACACCCGAGAGCTCAGGCGGACCTTGCCCCGGTGGTCGGGAAGGTCGGAGCTCCTCGGCGTCTCGCTCGACCCGGACCGCCAGTCGGCGCTGCTCGAGGCGCTCCGTGCATACGAGGAGGAGCTCCGGAGGCTGCCGACGTATGACGACGTCATGTCGCGGTGGCTGGGGGAGGGCTACAGCGCGGTCGACGGGGAGATCCTGTACGGCGTGGTTCGACACCTCAAGCCCCGACGGGTCGTCGAGGTGGGAGCCGGCGTCTCCACCTTCTATTGCGCCGAGGCCGCGAGGGCGAACGAGCGCGACGGCGCGCCCTGTGCCATCACGAGCATCGATCCGGGGGTCCGGCCGGCGCTGCGGGAGCTCTGCCGCCGAAGGGGCATCCGCCTGGTGGAGTCGCCGGTGCAGGAAGCCGACCGCGGGCTCTTCTCGGAGCTCGATCGAGACGACATCCTGTTCATCGACTCCACCCACGTGGTGCGAATCGGGGGCGACGTCGTGCACCTGTACCTGGACGTCGTCCCCCGGCTCCGGGCGGGAGTGGTGATCCAGATCCACGACATCCCGTTCCCCGCCCTCGTCCCCGATCCACACGAGTGGGTCCTGCGGCGCCACATGTTCTGGACGGAGCCGGCGCTCGTGTACGCCCTTCTCATGGACAACCCCCGGCTGGAGGTCCTGCTGGCCGGGCGGTGGCTGCACGAGCGGAGACCGGAGGCCCTGTCCCGGGTGTTGCCGTCCGCCGCCGGCGGCGAATCGCCCGCCAGTCTGTGGCTTCGGGTGAGCGACGCACCTCCTCCCCGGGGCGGGGGTTCGGGCTCCTGAGGCCCCGCCGGGGGGCAGTCGAGAGTGACAATTCCCACTGGCGCGACGGTCCGTCGAGTGCTATCCTCCGGGCCGTGCCACCGGGCCGATGCCCCCACCGCGGGCCCGGGGCTTGACGCTTGCGCGCTTCCTTCCTATACTGAGGGGTTGCCGTGCCGTCTCCCGCGTGCCCATTTCTCACGCCTGTAGTTTGCCGTCCCTAGCAAGGGGGATTTCTGTTGCCTGATCTGCTGGTTCCTGGTCGCGAACGTGTGAGCTTCGCCAAGCTCGAGGAGCCCCTGCCCCTTCCCGATCTCGTGGGGGTCCAGCGCGAGTCCTTCGACTGGCTGCTGTCGGAAGGGATCAAGGAAGTCCTGGAGGAGATCTCTCCCATCGAGGACTTCACCGAGCAGTTCCAGCTGTTCTTCGGGACGCACCACTTCAAGGAGATCAAGTACCCGGAAGAGCAGTGCAAGGACAAGGACATGACGTACTCGGCGGCGCTGTTCGTCGAGTGCTCGTTCGTCAACAAGACCACCGGCGAGATCAAGGAGCAGGAGGTCTTCATGGGCGACTTCCCCATGATGACCTCGAAGGGCACCTTCATCATCAACGGCACCGAGCGGGTCGTGGTGTCTCAGCTGGTCCGGAGCCCGGGCGTCTACTTCGACCGGTCCATCGACAAGACCTCCGACAAGGACGTCTACCTGGCCAAGGTCATCCCCTCCCGGGGGGCCTGGCTGGAGTTCGACGTGGACAAGCGCGACACCGTGGGCGTGCGCATCGACCGCAAGCGCCGCCAGCACGTCACCGTGCTGCTGAAGGCCATGGGCTGGACGGAGGAGGAGATCCTCAAGCTGTTCGACGAGGCCCCCTCCATCAAGCTCACCCTGGAGAAGGACCACGTCGGCACGCCCGAGGAGGCCCTGGAGGACATCTACCGGCGCCTCCGTCCCGGCGAGCCGCCGACGGCCGAGTCCGCCCGGACCCTGCTCGAGAACCTGTTCTTCAACCACAAGCGCTACGACCTGGCCCGGGTGGGCCGGTACAAGGTCTCGAAGAAGCTCGGTGAGGCCGACGCCTCGCTGACGGCGCAGCTCAAGGCCCGATTCAACGCCATGAAGGAGCTGGACAACCCGGACCGCAAGGGCTGGGAGCAGCCCCGGTATCGCGTGTTCGCGTCGCTCCAGTCCGGCGAGTCGGGCCACGGCGCGCCGAAGGAGAAGACCGTCCTCACATACGAGGACATCCTGAAGAGCGTCCGGTACCTGGTCCGGCTGCACGCCGGCGAGGAGGGCTACGAGCCCGACGACATCGACCACTTCGGGAACCGCCGCCTCCGCAGCGTGGGCGAGCTGATCCAGAACCAGATCCGGATCGGCCTGTCGCGCATGGAGCGGGTGGTCCGCGAGCGCATGACCACCCAGGACGTCGAGGCCATCACGCCGCAGACCCTCATCAACATCCGCCCGGTCGTGGCGTCGATCAAGGAGTTCTTCGGGACCTCGCAGCTGTCGCAGTTCATGGACCAGACGAACACGCTGGCCGGCCTCACGCACAAGCGGCGCCTCAGCGCCCTCGGCCCGGGCGGCCTGTCGCGCGAGCGGGCGGGGTTCGAGGTCCGCGACGTGCACCCGTCCCACTACGGCCGGATGTGCCCCATCGAGACGCCGGAGGGGCCGAACATCGGCCTCATCGGCTCGCTCTCGAGCTTCGGGCGCATCAACCCGTACGGGTTCATCGAGACCCCGTACCGGAAGGTGGTCAAGGGCCGGGTCACCGACCAGATCGACTACCTGTCGGCGGACGAGGAGGACCTCCACGTCATCGCGCAGGCGAACACGCCGCACGACCCGAAGACCGGGAAGTTCTCCGAGGAGCGGGTCCTGGTGCGGCGCAAGCACGGTGAGGTCGACTACGTCGCCCCCGACGAGGTCGACTACATGGACGTCTCGACGAAGCAGCTGGTGAGCGTCGGGGCTGCCCTGATCCCGTTCCTGGAGCACGACGACGCGAACCGGGCCCTCATGGGCGCGAACATGCAGCGCCAGGCGGTCCCGCTGCTGCGGTCCGAGGCCCCGCTGATCGGCACGGGCGTGGAGTTCCGCACGGCTGTCGACGCGGGCGACGTCGTGCTGGCCGACGAGGCCGGGGTGGTGGAGGACGTCTCCGCCGACGACATCGTGGTCCGGGGCCGCACCGGCAACCTGAAGACCTACCCGATGCTGAAGTTCCGCCGGTCCAACCAGGGCACCTGCATCAACCAGAAGCCCATCGTGGAGATCGGCGACAAGGTGGCGAAGGGCCAGGTCATCGCCGACGGCCCCTCCACCGACATGGGCGAGCTGGCCCTGGGGCGCAACCTCCTGGTGGCGTTCATGCCCTGGGAGGGCCACAACTACGAGGACGCCATCGTCATCTCCGAGCGGCTGGTGAAGGACGACGTGCTGACCTCGATCCACATCGAGGAACACGAGGTCGACGCCCGCGACACCAAGCTCGGGGCCGAGGAGATCACCCGGGACATCCCGAACGTCTCCGAGGAGATCCTGAAGGACCTCGACGAGCGGGGCATCGTCCGCATCGGCGCCGAGGTCAACCCGGGCGACTACCTGGTGGGCAAGGTCACGCCGAAGGGCGAGACCGAGCTCACGCCGGAGGAGCGCCTGCTGCGGGCGATCTTCGGTGAGAAGGCCCGGGAGGTCCGGGACACCTCGCTGAAGGTCCCGCACGGCGAGTCGGGCAAGGTCATCGGGGTCCGGGTGTTCTCCCGCGACGACGGCGACGAGCTCGCCCCCGGCGTGAACCAGCTGGTCCGGGTGTACGTGGCCCAGAAGCGGAAGATCTCCGACGGCGACAAGCTGGCCGGCCGCCACGGGAACAAGGGCGTCATCG